>Ga0315281_10007579_pt1 | contig 15256 bp, 13 predicted proteins | sample YL17G07_0_MG_FD_204540 | JGI IMG/M metagenome (GOLD analysis project Ga0315281, IMG submission 204540) | Sediment microbial communities from Yellowstone Lake, YNP, Wyoming, USA - YL17G07_0 | ecosystem: Environmental > Aquatic > Freshwater > Lake > Sediment | place: USA: Wyoming | collected...
CTGCTGATGATCGGCGGCGGCGCGGCAGGCGCCTTCGCGGTGGGCAATTCCGCCAAGGTGGTGAAGGCGACGTTGCAGACCCTGCCGTCCGTGCTCAAGGGCTCGCGCTACACGAAGGTGCGCTACCTGTCGCTGATGGGACTGCTGTTCGAGATCCTCGTGAAGATCAGGAAAGAGGGCCTGATGTCGATAGAAAAGGATGTCGAGGTGCCCGGTGCGAGCGCGCTCTTCAACCGCTTTCCCGAACTGCTCGCCGACCACCACCTGGTGGAGTTTCTCGGCGACTACCTGAGGCTGATGGTGAGCGGCAACCTGAACCCGATCGAGATCGAGAACCTGATGGACAACGAAATCGAGACCCACCACCACGAGAGTTCGATACCGGCGCACGCCATCGGCAAGGTGGGCGACGGTCTGCCCGCGTTCGGCATCGTGGCCGCGGTGATGGGCGTGGTGCACACCATGGCCTCGGTCGGCCTGCCGCCCTCGGAACTGGGCCAGATGATCGCCAACGCGCTGGTCGGCACCTTCCTCGGCATCCTGCTCGCCTACGGCTTCGTCGGGCCGCTCGCCGGGCTGCTCGAGCAAAAGGCCGACGAGGCCACCAAGGAACTGAATTGCGTCAAGGTCACGCTGCTCGCCAGCCTGAACGGCTATGCGCCGCCGCTGGCGATCGAATTCGGACGCAAGATCCTGTACTCGACCGAGCGGCCGACGTTCCTAGAACTCGAACAGCACGTGAAGAAGAAATAACCGCAACCAGGAACCGGCGATGGCCAACGAATCGCGTCCCATCATCATCAAGCGCATCAAGAAGGTGACCGGCGGCCACCACGGCGGCGCCTGGAAAATCGCCTATGCGGATTTCGTCACCGCGATGATGGCGTTTTTCCTGCTGATGTGGCTGCTCGGCTCGACCGCGAAGGGCGACCTGAACGGCATCGCCGATTATTTCCGCACCCCGCTCAAGGTCGCGCTGCAGGGGGGCTCGGGCAGCGGCGATTCCTCCAGCATCACGCGCGGCGGCGGCCAGGACCTGACGCGGGCGAACGGCCAGGTGCGGCGCGGCGACAAGCCCGCCGAGCGCCGCACCATCAACCTGCAGGCGGCCAAGGACGAAGTGGCCCGCGAGGAAACCGCGCGCCTGACGCAACTCAAGAAACGCGTCGAATCGGCGCTCGACGCCAACCCGAGCCTGGGCAGCGTGCGCGAGCAGATCCGCCTCGACCTGACCGAGGAGGGGCTGCGCATCCAGGTCGTGGACGCGCAGAACCGGCCGATGTTCGACACCGGCAGCGCGCGGCTGAAGGACTACACGCGCGAGATCCTGCGCCAGGTGGCCGCGGTGCTCAACGATGTCGACAACCGCATCGCGCTCTCCGGGCATACCGACGCCACGCCGTATTCCGGCGGCGAGCGCGGCTACTCGAACTGGGAACTCTCGGCGGACCGCGCCAACGCCTCGCGCCGCGAACTGCTCGCCGCCGGTCTCGCCGACGACAAGGTGATACGCGTGGTCGGCCTGGCGGCGTCGCTGCCTTTCGGCACCGAGGGCCCGCTGCACCCGTCGAACCGTCGCATCAGCATCGTGGTGCTGAACAAGCAGGCCGTTGAAAATCTGTTGCAGCAGGCAAAGGAGATCAAATGAACGCCGCAGACATGAAAATCCTGATCGTCGACGATTTTTCCACCATGCGCCGCATCGTGCGCAATCTGCTGAAGGAGATCGGCTACGCCAACGCCGACGAGGCCGAGGACGGCCAGGCGGCGCTGAAGATGCTGCGCGCGGGGAGCTTCGATTTCGTGGTGAGCGACCTGAACATGCCCAACATGGACGGCTTCGAGTTGCTGCGCCAGATCCGCGCCGATGAAAAATTGAAGGCGCTGCCGGTGCTGCTGGTGACCGCCGAGGCGCGCAAGGAAGACATCGTCACCGCGGCGCAGATCGGCGCCAGCGGCTACATCGTCAAGCCCTTCACCAAGGCGACGCTGGAAGAGAAATTCGGCAAGATCCTGCAGAAACTCGCGCCGCAGGCGGCGTGACCGCAACGTAACCGGAAATCGCCCATGACCCAGACCTCAATGGCAGCCGAAACCGACATGGAGGCCCTGTTCGACCGGGTCGCCAGCGAACGCGCGCGCGCGCCCGAAGCACCCAAGGCCGTGGCGTTGGCACCGGCACCGGCACCGTCGCCGGCGACGCCCGCGGCCGGCGCCGAGTCGGACCCCTTCGACGTCTTCCAGCGCGTCGGCTCGATCACGCGCAAGCTGCACGACGCGTTACGCGAGCTGGGCTACGACCAGGCGATCGACCAGGCGGTGAGCTCGCTGCCCGATACGCGCGCGCGCCTCACCTACATCGCCACCCTCACCGGCAAGGCCGCCGAGCGCACCTTGAATGCAGTCGAGCAGGGCAAGGCGGTGCAGGAGTCCGTGCGCGCGGATGCGACACGCCTTGCAGCGGACTGGGAAAGGCTCTACAGCAGCCAGGTCAGCGCCGATGAGTTCCGCCAGCTGGGTCAGAAGACGCGCGCCTTCCTCGCCGGCCTGCCGGCGCGCACCGAGCAGACCGACGCCCAGCTGCTGGAGATCATGATGGCGCAGGACTTCCACGACCTCACCGGTCAGACGGTGCAGCGCATCGCCAAGATCGTGCAATTCCTCGAGGAGCAACTGGTCAAGCTGCTCATCGACAGCACCCCTCCGGAGAGGCGCACCCAGCTGAAGGAGGAGTTTCTCACCGGCCCGGTGATCGACCCGACGCGCAGCGACGTGGTCAGCAGCCAGGGCCAGGTGGACAACCTGCTGGAGAGCCTGGGATTCTGAAGAGCAGTGCTTTCTCGCCCGAGCCTGGCCTCTTTTTCGCCTTTTCTCGGCTGTGCCGTAGCCATGAATAAGGAACATGGAATGTTCGAATTTCATGGTTATTTGCTATACTGTCGCCATGCTCCCCCGCCCGGACCTCGAATTGGCAGTAAGAAAGGCGCTCAGCCGTTCGCGCGCCGTCGTCCTCACCGGTCCACGGCAGTCCGGCAAGACCACCCTGGCGCAGAACATCCTCGCCCGGACCTCTGTCAACTATCTCGATCTCGAGAATCCGCGCGATGCGCGGCGTCTGGAACAGCCGATGGAAACCCTCCCTCGCCTCCAGGGGTTGGTCGTCATCGACGAGGTGCAGCGCCGGCCAGGGCTGTTTGCGGTGCTGCGCGTGCTGATCGACCGTTCCGACGCGCCGGGCCAATACCTGCTGCTCGGAAGCGCATCGCCGGCGCTGCTGCGTCAGGCGGGGGAATCGCTGCTGGGCCGCGTGGAGACGCTCGAAGTGGGCGGCTTCGACTTGAGCGAGGTCTGCACCGGCAGCGGAGGATACGACGCAGGCGCGGAAACGCGGCTGTGGATGCGCGGCGGTTATCCCCGTTCTTATCTCGCTGCGTCGGACGAAGACAGCATGGCATGGCGCGTCAACGCGATCGCCAGCCACGTCGAGGTGGATTTGCCGCAGTTCGGCGTTAACGTGGCCGCGCCAGCCATGCTGCGGTTCTGGCGGATGCTCGCCCACTATCACGGGCAGACCTGGACTGCTGCTGACCCGGCGCGCTCGCTCGGGGTGTCCGAGCCGACCGTGCGGCGCTATTTCGATACGCTGACGCAGACGCTGATGGTGCGCCAGCTCCAGCCCTGGCACGAGAATCTCGGCAAGCGGCAGGTGAAGTCGCCGAAAGTATACTTTCGCGATACCGGGTTCCTGCACGCGCTGATGGATGTCGAGTCACTCGACGCGCTGCTCGCGCATCCCCGCTGCGGCGCCAGCTGGGAAGGTTTTGCGCTGGAGCAGGTGTTGCGCCTGGCAAAGCCTGACGAGGCGTATTTCTGGGCCACCCATCAGGGCGCAGAACTGGATTTGCTCATGCTCAAGGGCAGGCGGCGCGTCGGCATCGAGTTCAAGCGGACGGATGCGCCGCGTGTCACCCGATCCATGCACCTCGCGATGCAGGACCTCAAGCTCGACGCGCTCTACGTCGTCTACCCGGGGGAGCACCGGTTCCATCTGGAGCGGGGCATGGAAGCCGTGCCGCTGCGGGCGCTGCTGCCGCCTGCGTAGCCACGTCAGCTTTGCGCGCCCGATCGAGCCACCGTACGGCCGGGAACTGCGCCGGAATTCCGGCCCTGCTCCGGCGAACGGGTGCCGCCGGCGGCCGAATAATGGCGAACAGCCGTAATTCGGATCGCGCATGGCGGATAGCAGCGAACAGGAACGCAGTCAGCCGGCCTCGCCGCGCCGCCTCGAGCGGGCGCGCGAGGAGGGGCGTACCGCGCGCTCGCGCGAGCTGGCGACCTGCCTGGTGCTGCTCGCCGGCGGCCTCGCCCTCGCCGCCACCGGCCCGCGGCTCGCGCAGGACTTCGGGCGCCTGCTGGCGCGCTCCCTTCGCTTTGACCACCATGCCGCGTTCTCGGACAGCGCGCCGGTGGAGCGCCTGGGCGCGATCGCCTCCGACGCGCTGCTGCTGATCGTGCCCTTTTTCGGCGCCCTGGCGCTCGCCGCCGTGGCGGGCGGGGTCGCGGTCGGCGGCTGGGTATTCGCATCGGCCGCGGCAAGCCCCGATTTCAACCGCCTGAACCCCGCGCGCGGACTGGCCAATCTCTTTTCCATCAACAGTCTGGCCGAACTTTGCAAGGCGCTCGCCAAGGCCGCGCTGGTCACCGGCGTCGCGCTGCTGGTGTTCGATTTCGCGCGCCCCGAATTCATCGGCGCGTCGCGCGCCGCTGTCGAGGGCGCCGCCGCCGGCATGAGCGCGACCCTTGCCACCGGCTTTCTCGCGCTTGCCGCGAGCCTCGCCTTGATCGCCGCGATCGACGTGCCCTTCGTGCTGTGGCGCCACGCGCGCGATCTGCGCATGACGCGCCAGGAATCGCGCGACGAATCGCGCGAGAGCGAAGGCGACCCGCAGATTCGCATGCGCGTGCGCAGCCTGCAGCGCGACATGGCGCGCAAACGCATGATGGCCGAGGTGCCCAAGGCCGATGTCGTGGTCACCAACCCGTCGCACTACGCCGTGGCGCTCGCCTACCGCGAGGGCATGCGCGCGCCGCGCGTGGTTGCCAAGGGCACGCAGCTCATCGCCTTGCGCATCCGCCGCCTCGCCGAGGAAAGCGGCGTCGCGGTGCTCGAATCCCCGCCGCTGGCGCGCTCGCTCTACCGCCACGCGGCGCTTGGCGCGCCGATACCGCACGGCTTGTACGACGCCGTCGCGCAGGTCCTCGCCTGGGTGTACCAGGTGCGCGGTCCGCGCCAGGGACACGCCGAACCGCAGGCACCCGGACCGATCGAGGTGCCGTCCGAGTTTGCAGTGCCTGAAGACGAGGCCATGACGGGGATTCCTGAATGAGCGCCATCGCCGCGGGCACGCCAAACGCCCCGATCAGCGGCAACACGGCGGCCGCCTACGCGGCGCCGCTGCTGATCGTGCTGATTCTGGGCATGATGATCCTGCCGCTGCCGCCGTTGCTGCTCGATCTGCTGTTCACTTTCAATATCGCGCTGGGCATGATCGTGCTGCTGGCCGCGGTGTATTCCACCAAGCCGCTCGACTTCGCCGCCTTCCCGACAATCCTGCTGCTCACGACGCTGCTGCGCCTGTCGCTCAACGTCGCTTCGACGCGCGTGGTGCTGCTGAACGGCCATACCGGACCGGACGCCGCCGGCAAGGTGATCGAGGCCTTCGGCCATTTCCTGGTGGGCGGCAATTTCGCCGTCGGGCTGGTGGTGTTCACCATCCTGGTGGTGATCAATTTCGTCGTCATCACCAAGGGCGCGGGCCGGATTGCGGAAGTCAGCGCGCGTTTCACCCTCGATGCCATGCCCGGCAAGCAGATGGCGATCGACGCCGATCTCAACGCCGGCCTGATCGGCGAGGACGAGGCGCGCCGGCGGCGCCAGGAAATCTCGCAGGAGGCCGATTTTTTCGGCTCCATGGATGGCGCATCGAAATTCGTGCGCGGCGATGCGATCGCCGGCATCCTGATCCTGTTCGTCAACATCGTCGGCGGGCTGGCGATCGGCATCCTGCAGCACGACCTGTCGTTCGCCGCCGCCTCCAAGAACTACGTGCTGCTGGCGATCGGCGACGGCCTGGTGGCCCAGATCCCGGCGCTGGTGATCTCGACGGCCGCCGCGCTGGTGGTGAGCCGCGTCGGCACCGGCGAGGACATCGGCCGGCAGATGATCAGCAGCCTGCTCGGCATGCCCAGGTCCCTGGGCATCACCGCCGGAATCCTCGGCGTGCTCGGGCTCATTCCCGGCATGCCGCATTTCGCGTTCCTGCTGCTTGCCGCGCTGGTGGGCCTGGGCGCGTGGCGCCTGGCGCGGGCGCGCGCCGCGCCGGGCGCGAGCGAACCTCCGTCAGTCGTGCCGCCCGCCGACGAACTGGTCGAGGCCACCTGGGAGGACGTGCAGCCGGTGGATGTGCTCGGGCTCGAAGTGGGCTTCCGGCTGATCTCGCTGGTGGACCGCGTCCAGGGCGGCGAGCTCCTCAAGCGCATCAAATCCATCCGCCGCAAGTTCGCGCAGGACATCGGTTTCCTGCCGCCGGCGGTGCATATCCGGGACAACCTCGAGTTGAAGCCCGCCGCCTATCGCATGCTGTTGAAGGGCGTGGTGGTGGGCGAGGGCGAGTCGCATCCGGGCATGTACCTCGCCATCAATCCCGGGCGGGTCACGCTCGCCTTGCCCGGCACGGCGACCACCGACCCGGCCTTCGGCCTGCCCGCGACCTGGATCCAGGCCGGCCAGCGCGAGCAGGCGCAGGTCGCGGGCTACACCGTGGTCGACGCCGGCACGGTCGTGGCCACGCATTTCAGCCATATCGTGCACACGCATTGCGCGCGGCTGCTGGGTCGCACCGAGACGCAGCACCTGCTCGATCACCTGCAAAAGCAGATGGGCAAGGCGCTCGAGGACGTGGTGCCGAAACTGGTGAACGTGGCGGTGGTGCAGAAGGTGCTGCAGAACCTGCTCGACGAGGGGGTGCACATCCGCGACATGCGCTCGATCGTGGACGCGCTCGCCGAGCACGCGCCTCGCACCCAGGATCCAGCGGAACTCACCGCCTGCGTGCGCGTCGCGCTCGGGCGCGCCATCGTGCAGGAAGTGTTCGGCGCCGCCGCCGAACTGCAAGTCGCGGCGCTCGACCCGGACCTGGAGCGCGTGATCGCGCAAGCGATCGGCGCCGGGGACACCATGGCCATCGAACCCGGGCTCGCCGAGAACCTGATCAAACAGGCGGCGGCGGCCGCCGCGCGCCAGGAAAGCCTCGGCCAGCCCGCGGCGCTGCTGGTCCCCGACCGTCTGCGCGCGCCGCTCGCGCGCATGCTGCGGCGCGTGCTGCCCAATTTCAGGGTCATCGCGCACGGTGAGATCGCCGATTCCAGAACCATTCGAGTCAATACCCTGCTTGGAGCACGCGCATGAAAGTCAAACGCTATGTCGCCATCAATTCGCGCGAGGCGCTCGCGCGCGCGCGCGCCGAGATCGGACCGGACGCGGTGGTGCTCTCGGGCCGCCAGACCGAGGCCGGATTCGAGTTGCTGGCGCTCGCCAAGGGCGATGTCGCCGTCCTGGTCAACGCCGGCCGCGATGCGCCGGCGCGCCCGGTCGCGCCCGCCGCGCTCGGCGGGGAACCGCTGAAGAATCGAACTGCGGTCGTTCCCTCGAAAGGAAATGGCGTCACGCCCGGCGTAAGGCCCTGGATTCCGCCAAAACCGGTCCCCGCGACTGCCCCTGCCTCGTCACCAGCCGCGGTACCGGTAGCCGCCGCGGTACCGGCGCCGCGCGCGTCCGAACCGACGCTGGTGAACGAAATCCGCGCCTTGCGGACCATGGTCGAGGAACAGGGCGCGCATCTGGCATGGATGAACGCGGGCAGCAGTGCGGGCAAATCCCATCCGCTGCGCTCGGCGATGCTGCGCGAGATGATGCAAGCGGGCTTCAGCCCCGCGCTCTCGCGCCGGATCGCCGAGGCCATGCCGCAGGATCTGGCGGTGGAAGCGGCGCGCCAGCGGGTGGCGCGCACGCTGGCGCGCAACCTGCGTTGCGCGGGCGAGGCGCCGGACGCCGCTGCGGACCTGGCGTCGAGCGGCGGCGTGTTCGCGCTGGTCGGGCCGACCGGCGCGGGCAAGACCACTACCGCGGCGAAGCTTGCCGCCGGCTGCGTGGTGCGCCATGGCGCAAGCTCCCTCGGCCTGGTCAGCGCCGACCATTACCGGATCGGGGCCCAGGACCAGTTGCGCATCTACGGACGCATTCTCGGGGTCCCGGTGCACGCGGTGCACGATGCCGAGAGCCTGCGTGCGGCGCTGGTGGCGCTCGCGGGCAAGCGCCTGGTGCTGATCGACTCGATCGGCGTCGGGCAGCGCGATGCGCGCGTCGCCGAGCAAAGCGCGCTCTTCGAAGGCGAGGGCATCAACCAGATACTGCTGCTCTGCGCGGCCAGCCAGTCCGAGACGCTCGACGAGGTGGTGCAGGCCTACGGATCGCAACGCCTTTGCGGCGCGATCCTCACCAAGACCGACGAGGCGGCCTCGCTGGGCGGCGCGCTCGATTGCGCCATCCGGCACCGGCTGCGCATCAGCCACGTCACCAACGGCCAGCGCGTGCCCGAGGACATCCATCCGGCCAACGGCGCCTACCTGATCCATCGGGCGCTGAGCGGGGTGCGGGCACCGGTGTTCCGGATGCAGGAAAAGGAACTCGATCTGCTCGCTTTCGTTCCACCTCGCGCCGCGGCGCCAAGGGCGACGCATGCGAGCCTCTGAGCCGAATTCCGCGGAACGGGCCGCCGACCAGGCGGCGGGCCTGCGGCGTCTGATCGCGGCGCGCGATGCCGGCGTGCTGGCGATCAGCGGCGCCGATGCGCGCAGTTACGCGCCGCTCGCGCTGGAACTGGCGGCCGCGTGCGAGCGCGATGGCCGCCGGGTCCTGCTGCTCGACCTCACGCGCGGCGCGCTGGCGCGCGAGCTTGGGCGCACCATGCGCTATGAGCTGATGCACGTGATCGACGCCCACAGGCGGCTCGACGAGGTCGTGCTGGCCGGTCCGGGCGAAGTGCCGCTGCTGCCCGCGGCGCGCGGTGTGCGCGCGCTGGCGCAGGCCTGGCGGGGGCGCTCGCGCTTTGCCGATTTTGTCGAACGCGCCGGCGGCACGCCGCAACTGGTGCTCGCGGTGACGCCCGCCGAAGAACTCGAAACGCTCGCGCTGCTCGCGGCGTTTGCCACCCTCGTGGTGATCGGTCCCGAAAGCAGCGCGGACCTGAAGCCGTGCTACGCCGCGCTCAAGCGCGCGCATGCGACAGGTGCGGAGCATGCGGCAGGGACGGCGCACGCCGTGGCCCCGCGATTAGTCTATGCCGGCGGCCTCGCCGCCGATGCGGCGCGGCATGCGCACGCCCGTCTGATCCAGACTTCGCGCGCCTTTCTCGGCGGCGAGCCGGATCTGGTGGGCCGCCTGGTCTCTCCGGGTACGGTTGCTCCGGGCGCACTAGCCGCGCGCCGCGTGGCCGCGGCGGCGGGCGATCTGCCTTGCCTCGGCGTCGCGCAACTGGCGCGCGCCGTCGCCAGCTGGCCGCTGCCGCAGATGGTGGCGGACGCCGCATACCGTGCCACACCCCGCGGCGGCGAGCGCGCCGCGAACCGTGTTTCACCCTGAGGCCATGAAACCCATGTACCAAGCCACCGGAACGCTCGACATGCAGCGCTACGTCCGCGAGTACGCGCCGCTGGTGAAGCGCATGGCGCACCATCTGCTGACCCGCCTGCCGGCGAGCGTGCAGCTGGACGACATCGTCCAGGCCGGCATGATGGGCCTGATGGATGCCATCAACCGCTACGAATCGAGCCAGGGCACCCAGTTCGAGACCTACGCCTCGCAGCGCATTCGCGGCGCGATGCTCGATGAACTGCGCGGCAGCGACTGGCTGCCGCGCGGCCTGCGGCGCAAGCAGCGCAGCATCGAGCAGGCCATGTCGAGGCTGGAGCAGAAGTTCGGACGTGCGCCGGGCGAGCGCGAAGTCGCGGCCGAACTCGGCCTGTCGCTGGAGCAATACCAGGAGATGCTGGGCGAGGCGCGCGGCGCGCAGCTCATCTATGCCGAGGATTTCGGCGATGCGGGGTCGAACGATTCCCTGTTCGACAATCATTCCGCTGCGCCCGAGGACGACCCGCTTTCGCGTCTGAAGGACGAACGCCTGCGCCGCGCGCTGGCGGCGGCGATCGGCAGGCTGCCGGAACGCGAAAAAACCGTGATGGGCCTTTATTACGAGCAGGACATGAACTTCCGCGAGATCGCCGCGGTGCTGGACGTCACCGAATCGCGCGTCTGCCAGCTCCACAGCCAGGCGGTCGCGCGGCTGCGCAGCAAATTGCACGGCTGGTAGGCCTCGAAGGCCGGGGCCGGAGGTATCGGCAACGAAAAGGGGCCAGGCTCGATTTGTTCTATGATCGGCATAGGTTCGACTGCGGTCGCCAGAAGGATAAATCGAGCCTGGCCCCTTTTTCTTCACTTGTGAGCAAGCGATGATCCCTAGCCCGCACGCCGGGGACAGGCGTGGCCGAAATGTGTCCGCGAAGGCGGCGCTCGCGTTGACGGTGCTCGTCATTGCCGCGATCGAGGGGCTGGCGGTGGCAGGAGTGCGCATCCCAAATCCGCCCGCATTTGTCCTGCTCGCAGTCGTTTTCGCGGCTTTCTCCGGCGGCATTCAGTATGGAATCGCGAGCGCCGCGATCGCATGGCTGTATTTCGCCTGGGCCTTTTCGCTGCCTGGCGAGCCGTTTCGATACACCGACGAGAACTCGTCGCGCGTGCTGATCTGGGCGCTGGCGACGCCGGTCATGGCAATCCTGGTGGGCAAGCTGCGGCGCGATCTCGATCGCGAGAGGGAGTCCGCGGTGCGTGCGGCCGGCAACGAGGCTGACTTGAGCGCGGCCAAGCTTGCCATGGAGAAGACCGGGCAATCAGAGCAGCGCTTTCACGATTTCGCCAGCGCGAGCGGCGACTGGTTCTGGGAGACCGACGTCGAGCACCGCTATGTGTGGCTCTCCGATGGCCTCGAGCGGGGCGTTGGCCGGCCCGCTTCCCACTATGTCGGCAGGACACGCATGGAGGTCGCGCGGGCGGCAGGGGCCGACCTCGCGGCCGAGCCCTGGAAATCGCATCTCGAAATCCTGGCGCGCCGCGAGCCGTTTCGCAATTTCGTTGACCGCCGGGTCACGCCGACAGGCGAGTTCTGGCTGAGCGTCAGCGCGGTGCCGCGCCTCGATGCGCAGGGCAAGTTCCTCGGCTATCGCGCCGCGACGACCGACATCACCGAGCGCAGGCGAGTCGAAACCGCGCTCGCTGCAAAGACCGAACTGCTGCGCGACACGTTCGAGAGCATGGACGAAGGCATCAGCGTCGCCGACCGCAACTTGCGTCTGGTGGGCTGGAACCGGCGCTTTGCCGAGTTGCTCGATATCCCCATGTCGCTCCTGCAGGAGAACACGACCTTTGCCGACATCATTCGCTTCAACGCGCAGCGCGGAGAGTACGGCCCGGGCGACGTGGAAGAGCAGGTGCGCGGCCGGGTGGAACTCGCCGCCCGATTCCTGCCACATCGGTTCGAACGGGCGCGGCCCGACGGCACGGTGCTGGAGATCCGGGGTTCGCCGCTCCCCGGCGGGGGCTTCGTCACCACCTATGCCGACATCACCGAGCGCAAGCGCACCGAGGAGAACCTGCGCGCCAGCCGCAGCCTGATGGAACAGATGATCGACGCGATCCCGATGACGATCTTCGCCAAGGACCGGAATTCCAACTACGTCATGGTCAACATGCACATGGCGAATTTCTTCGCCACCAGCAAGGAGGAACTCCTGCGGCGCCACACTTCGAGGCTGCCGACCTCCGAGGCTGAGCGGCGACAGGCACTCAAGGACGACGCGTGGGTATTTCGCCATCGCCGCGCGCTCGACAAGCCCGAAACGCTGATCGAAGGGGCTGACGGCATGCAGGTGCCGTTCCACAGCACGAAGATCCCGCTCGTCGACAGTGCCGGCGAGCTGATCGGCCTGCTGGGAATCAACCGCGACATCTCCGAGCAAAAGCGGGCGGAGGCCGCCCGCGCGTCGCTTGAGGCTCAACTGCGCGAATCGCAGAAGATGCAGGCGATCGGCACGCTGGCCGGAGGCATCGCGCACGATTTCAACAACATCATCGCCGCGATCCTCGGCAACGCGGAACTCGCCCGCCAGGACGTGAGCGCCGACTCGCGGGTGCGCGAGAGCGTGGAGGAGATCCGCAAGGCCGCCGTGCGCGGGCGCGAGGTGGTGCAGCAGATCCTCTCCTTCAGCCGGCGGCGGCCCACCGCGCGCAGGCCCGTCGCGCTTGGCCCGATCGTGGAGGAGTCGGTGCGCCTCTTGCGCGCGACCTTGCCGGCGCGCGTAGCGCTCGAGATCCGCTGCGATGCCGATGTGCCCATGGCGCTGGCCGACGATACCCAGATCGAGCAGGTGCTGATCAACCTTGCGACCAACGCCATGCAAGCGATGCAAGGAGGGCCCGGACGCATCGAGATACGCCTCGATACGGTGCTGCTCGATGCGGCGCTGGCGGGCGCGCGTCCGGGCCTGCGCGCGCTCTACGCCGCCCACCCGGGCCGCACGCCGCGCTTGGCTGTGCGCGACGATGGCGCGGGCATGGACGCGGCAACGCTGGAGAGGATCTTCGAGCCATTTTTCACCACCAAGCCGCAGGGCGAGGGCACGGGACTGGGCCTGTCGGTGGTGCATGGCATCGTGCTGGGGCACGAGGGCGCGATCGTGGTTGAGAGCGAGCCGGGCAAAGGCACCACCTTTACGCTCTACCTGCCGGAGGCGGAGGCGCAGCCGAACGCGGCAAGGCCGACAGCCGCAGGCAACGAAGCCGCGGCGCCGGCCGCGGGGGCGGGCGAGCGCATCCTCTACCTCGATGACGATGAGGCGCTGGTGTTCCTGGTGCAGCGCATGCTGCAGCGGCGTGGCTACCGGGTGAGCGGCTACAGCAGCCCGAAAGAAGCGCTGGCCGCCCTCAAGACCGACCCCGCCGGGTTCGACCTGGTGGTGAGCGACTACAACATGCCGGGCATCTCGGGGCTGGAGGTGGCGCGCGCGGTGCGCGACATCCGCGCCGACCTGCCGGTGGTAATCGCCTCGGGCTTCATCGATGAGCAACTGCACGCGCAATCCGCGGGCGCCGGGGTGCGCGAAATGATCTTCAAGGCCGACGCAGTAGAGGACCTTTGCAACGCGATTGCGCGCCTGGCGCAGGCTGGCAGCGCGAAGGCGCCTAAGCGGGACGCGTGACGCCGTCGGGGCCGTAGACGCTGCCGCGGCCGGCGACGCGCTCGAAGAACTGCCGCCGGCGCTGCACTTCGCCCAGGCGCTCGGCGATCAGCAGGCCATTCAAGCGGTTCTTGTCGGCGAGCTCGCGCAAGCGCGCGTTCGTAGCCGGGGCAAGGGAAGAAGCGACTGGATTCGAAGGGCTCCCCAAGCCGGCATTGATCGAGCCTGGCCCGGTTTTCTCCTGCAGCGCGGCGAGCGTGTCCATGAGCGAGGATTTCTCGCGTTCGGCGCGCGCCAGGCGATCTTCATCGCCCAGCATCAGCGCGTCGCGCTCGGCGTCGAGCGCGGCGTCCACGCGATCGAGCAGCGCGGCCTCCACGCGGCCGCGGGGCGCGTCCTTCGCGGCAACGGGCCGGGGCAGGGTGATCAAGACGGCTTGCGCAGCAACTCGCGCACGCTGTCGAGCAGTTTGTCGGCGACCGCTTCGGGGTTCACGGTGAAGCGCCCTTCGCGCATCGCGGTCTTGATCGCCTCCACGCGCGAGGCATCGAAGGCGCCATCGGTGACGAAGCGGTTCTCGATGGATGCCAGCTGGTTCGACAGCTCGCTGATGCGGATGGTGTCGGGCGCAGCCGCAGCGCCGGCCGCGCCTGCCGCCGGTTTGGCGCGCGCCTGATCGGACCCGGGCCTCTCGAGACCGCCCGTGGAATCGATACCGTTCGTTATCTTCACTATGCTCTCCCGCTGCAGGTAAATCGAAAAGCCCGCCGGTTGAACCCGCGGACCCGCCTCACAGGCTTATCGGCCGATCCGGGGCGAACTTGAGGCTCGGGGATATTTTTAAACGCCATATTAATCAGATAATTGCGTATCACCGGCGCATTTCCACCAGGCGCGGGCCGCGCGCAATGCCGGTCACGATCCGGCCCGATTCGGTCTGCACCCGCACCGCCTCGCCGTCGGTAGCCGAGCCAAGTGCCTTGGCATCGGTGCTGACGCTGAATCCGGTGCCCTCGTAGAACAGGCGCACCGGGTCGCCCGGGGTGACCAGGGTGCGCGCGCGGAAATACTCGCGCCGCAGCAGCTGTCCGGCGGCGAGCGGGCGCGATAGCACCTTGTCCAGGGCATATTTGGCCTCGCGCAGCAGGCCCGGGGGTTGCTGCGTGAGATCGATCTCCTCGCTGCGGTAGTCCTCTTCGCCGAGCACGTGGCCGGCAGGCAGGCTGCGGCCCGCGACCAGCGCCGGGGCGAACACCCGGATCGTCACCGGCATGAAGGCGCTCCATGCCGTGCCGTCGCTGCAGCGCAGGCCGAGCGTGCTGCGGCCCCACAGGCGCGCGCCTGTGGGCAAGAACGGTTCCACGCGCGCGCAGGGCGCGGGCCGCGCCTGCGGATCGAGCGTGCCGAATTCAATCGCCACGCGCCCCGGCAGGCCGGTCGTCTCCTGCTCGAGAAACATGCGGATCGCCTGTGCGGCGGGAGGAAAAGGGGCCAGGCTCGAGGATTTAATCGAGCCTGGCCCCTTTTCCTCCTTTTCCTGCGCCAGCGGCGCGCCGGGCAAGGTCGCCAGCACGAATACGCCCGCGCGGATCAGTGCGGGGAACCTCAAGGAAATGAATGTCATGGCGCACAGCGTACGCACGCGCGGGCAGGCGCGTGGGCCGGAACAGGCGGCGAATCGGGCATCTGTTCCGGGCATCGCCCCGCGCACCGGCTCGCATAATCGCCTCGACAGGTTAGGACCAGGCAGGAAAGAACCAGCCACCGTGCCAGCGAGGCCGCGATGATCGACAAACTGAGTGAACACCTGCGCTTCAACAGCGAAGCGCTGCGCCTGCGCTCCACGCGCCAGCAGCTGCTCGCCTCGAATGTGGTCAACGCCGAGACGCCGCGCTACCAGGCGCAGGAT
>Ga0315281_10007580_pt1 | contig 15254 bp, 15 predicted proteins | sample YL17G07_0_MG_FD_204540 | JGI IMG/M metagenome (GOLD analysis project Ga0315281, IMG submission 204540) | Sediment microbial communities from Yellowstone Lake, YNP, Wyoming, USA - YL17G07_0 | ecosystem: Environmental > Aquatic > Freshwater > Lake > Sediment | place: USA: Wyoming | collected...
AGTCGGCTTGGCCGGTGAAATTCGTCCGGTACCCAATGGCCAGGAACGCCTCAATGAAGCCCGTAAACACGGCTATAAAAAGGCCTTGATCCCCGCCGCCAACGCCCCGCGTAAAGGCATGGAAGAACTGGAAATCATTGCGGTGAAAACCGTGGCGGAGGCGTTAAGTCATATTTGATCGCGCTGCGGAAAAACGCGGTAGCGGGCGGGCGCTGTCGGTGGTGAATTACTCGAGATAAAATTGCATTTTGATCGGGCCGATTTGGATGACATCACCTTCTTTGAGTTTGACACTGCGCGCGCCGATGGCCTCATTGCCGACCACGGGTAAGACTTTACCTTCCAGGTGTGAAATAAAATAACCGTCATTACGCCGGGTAATCACGGCGGTGGCCATGCCAGGTTTGCCCAGATTGGTCATGGAGCGATTCAGACTTAAGGTCTTGCCAAGATTCTGGCCATTGAGAATCTGTAACCAACCCAGCTTATGTTGTGCTGTCGTTGCGGCGGTATGGCTGCCGGCCTCTTGCATTTGATCATTGGCACCGCTGATATCGATACTGGTGGCTGAATCATCGGCGCTGAGGCTGTTGACCTCTTCGTAGCTAAAACTCAAATTGTGTTTGCCCACCCGCAAGATATCGCCATCTTTTAATTTATGTTCCGTGATCTTGTCTTGATAAAGATAGACACCTTCGTCAGTGTCCACCGTGGTAATAATGGACTCATTGCCGTGGGTAGCAATTTTTGCGTGGGTGGGCGAGACCGCGAGGCTGTCAATGTGGATAAAACAGGACGGATCGCTGCCAACGGTCAAGGTTCCCTGTGTGACCGGGAAAATCTTGAGTACCTTACCTCTAAATGAGAGTGTCAGTTTAGACACGTGCCGTCCTGCTAAAGTAAAAATGCTATAGATATCGAAGGATTATAGACGCTGTTTAATGTTCTTGTACAACTTAAGCCAGCGTCCGCCTGGGATTATCCTTTATGCTTCGGCTAAATCGGATGGAGGTTTAATTTGTTGCCATTTTGGGTCAATACGCACGGTTTTAACCGCGTTGTGGGTGGTTTGAACGATTTCCATCGGGTAATCCGCTAGCCGTAAGCTGGTGCCGGGGTCGGGGATGTGTTCAAGATACTCGATAATCAGGCCATTTAAGGTCTTGGGCCCATCGGTGGGTAAGTTCCAGGCAAGCACACGATTGAGCTCGCGGATACTCACCGCCCCGTCGATGAGGTAGCTACCGTCCTCTTGTCGATGAATATCACTGCTGGTATCCGCGGGATTGGTGGTGAACTCACCCACGATTTCTTCGAGGATGTCTTCGAGCGTTACCAGACCCAGGATATCGCCATATTCATCGACTATCATCGCGATGCGGTGTTTTTCGCGCTGGAAATTAAGTAACTGGATCTGTAACTGCGTGCCTTCCGGAACAAAATACGGCTCGCGTATCATTCCCCGTAAAGCATCCTTATTAAATTGATCGGTGCGGCCAAACAGTTTTATGACACGGCGCAGGTGCAAGATGCCAACGATATGATTGATGTCACCTTCGTATACAGGCAGTTTGGTATGCTGACTTTCGGATAATTGCGTGACAATGGTGTCCCAGTCTTTTTCCAGATCGATGCCGATGATTTCATTGCGCGGCACCATGATGTCATCGACCGTGACCTTCTCCAGATCAAGAATATTCAGCAACATTTGCTGGTGGCGTTGTGGAATCAAGGTGGCGGCTTCATTCACCACGGTGCGTAGTTCCTCCGTACTCAGATCAAAATTAGAACGTTGTTCCTCATCAATGCCGATGATTTTTAGAATGCCTCTGGTGATCTGATTCAGCAACCAGACAATCGGATAACAAATTTTCAGCAACGGTTCCAGTATAAACACGGCAGGAAAGGCAAACCGTTCCGGCTTCATGGCGCCCAGCGTCTTGGGTGTTACCTCGCTGAAGATGATCATCACGATGGTTAACATGAGTGTCGCGACAAACACACCGATATCGCCGTGCGGGTAAAGGCGTTGACCGATCAACGTGGCCAGGGCGGCGGCCAGGATGTTGACAAAGTTGTTGCCCAATAACAGCACACCGATGAGTCGTGCCGGTTGCTCAAGCAGGCGCAAGGCTATGCCAGCGGCGCGATGCTTCTGTTCAGCCAAATGTCGCAGGCGATAGCGGTTCAGGCTCATCAGGCTGGTTTCCGAGCCTGAGAAATACGCCGAGGCGAGCAGCAGGAAGGCAAGAACAATGAAGAGTAAGCTAAGCGGGATGTCGTCCAAGCAGTATTAAGTCCATGTGGGGGAGAGGCGCTAATTAAACCGAGTCTAGTAGTGGTACGTCAAGTTAAGCCCATAGCTACTACAGGGCTTCTAACGGTTTAAGATGATTTCGATCACGATTTTGCTCCCAAAGTAGGCAAGCAGTAACAGGATAAAGCCCGCCAAGGTCCAACGAATGGCGATCCGGCCGCGCCAGCCAAAACGTCGCCGACCCCAGAGCAAGGTGCCAAACAAGATCCAGGCGCTGACGGACAGGACAAATTTGTGGACCAGGTGCTGCTCCAGTAGATTATTAACGTAGAAACCACCACTGATGAGTGACACGCTCAACACTATGAATCCCAAGCTCAGCAACCGGAATAACAAACGTTCCATGGTTTCCAGCGGCGGCAGGGCGCGCACAAAGCCACCGGGGTGTTTGTTATGGATCTGTGCGTCCTGTATGTACAGCATGATCGCCTGCAGCGCGGCGATAGTCAGCAGGCTATAGGCGATCACCGAAGCCATGATATGGAATTCCAAACCGGCGGATAAGGTATTGGTCAAGCTATGCTGTTGTGAATTGAGCAAACGCAACAGCATTGCCAGTGCCGCGATCGGTAGGATACCGATGCCCAGATTTTCGACCGGTTCACGGGTTGCGGCGATCAGCATCAGTAATGCCATTAACCAGGCAATCAACGAGAAGGCGGTAAAGAAACTGACATCCAGGGCGATTCCGCCGTATAAATTCTGCCGCAAGGTCAGCGCATGCAGGGCGATGGCCACAAAACCCAGGATCAGTAACGGGGTTTTCGCGGGCTTGGTGAGCCGATTGCCTATGAGCCGCCACAGCAAGATCACACTAAGCAGTAGATAAATACCAATGGTTGTCACAGCGATGAGGGTAGGTAAAAACATGGGGCTATTCTGACGCAATCGGCCCAGCGACAAAAGAGGCAATGCGCTGTCAGGGTAAACTTATCATCGGCGACTGGGTGTTTCTTCTGCATGCCGAGCTGTTACCGGTCAGGCTGCAAGGGCAAAGAAACCCGAAGAAAGCAGGAGATTGCACCGGATCTTGCATCCTGCGCTTGAGACTTGTCCCTCATTCTGATTAACTTGGTTTGGGGTTTAACCGGTCACTGGCCGATAGCTGAGAGAGAATGACGGCGGATTCGAAACGATAAATATGGAAATTCGTGTACTTGGGTGCAGCGGTGGCGTGGGGGTAAACCTGCGAACCACGACATTATTGATTGATCACGACATCTTGATCGATGCCGGTACGGGTGTGGGCGATCTCAGTCTGCACGAGATGGCGCGGATTCGCCATATTTTTGTTACCCATTCGCATCTCGATCACATTGCGTGTATCCCGCTGTTGGTGGATACAATGTTTGACCAAATCAAAGAGCCGATCAGTATTCACGCCGAGGCTGCGACCATTGAGGCGCTCAAAAAACATATTTTCAACAACATTATCTGGCCGGATTTTTCCCGCTTACCCAATGCGCAGACGCCGGTGATGCGTTATGTGGAAATGCTACCCGGACAAAAACTGCCAATGGGGAATCGTACGTTGGAGATGATCCGGGTGAATCATATCGTACCTGGGGTCGGCTATCGGCTTGCCCATCCGAATGGCGTGTTTGCCTTCAGCGGCGATACCACCAGCAACGATAACTTCTGGAACGTGCTCAACGGTTATGACAACTTGGATATTCTGATCGTGGAAACCGCCTTTGCCAATCGTGATATCGAGTTGTGTCGCCGCGCCGGTCACTATTGTCCAACACTGTTGGCGGCGGATCTGGCCAAACTCCGGCATCAACCGAAGATCTACATCAGCCACAACAAGCCGGGGGTCGAGTCGCAGATCATCGCGGAATGTCATGCGGCCGTGACCACGCATACGATTCATTCCCTCTCCGGCGGCGACCGCTTCACGTTATAATCCACGTCTTGTCACCCACCTTTTTCGAGATTAATTATGTTTGACAGTTTGACTGAACGCCTGGGCAAGGCCTTGCGCAATGTACGTGGGGTTGGCCGTCTCAGCGACGACAATATCAAAGAGACGCTGCGTGAAGTGCGCATGGCGCTCTTGGAAGCAGACGTGGCGTTGCCGGTGGTGAAGGTCTTTCTTGAGCAGGTGCGGGTGCGGGCGGTGGGCGAAGAAGTCATGAAGAGCCTCACGCCAGGCCAGGCGCTGATTAAAATCGTCAACGATGAATTGACGCGTTTAATGGGCGAGGCCAACGATGCCTTGTTGTTAAATGTGACGCCACCGGCGGTGATCTTGTTGGCGGGCTTGCAAGGTGCGGGCAAGACCACGACCGTTGGCAAACTGGCCTATTGGCTCAAGGATCGTCAACACAAGTCAGTCATGGTGGTGAGTTGCGACGTCTATCGTCCCGCAGCCATTGCCCAGCTCAAGAAGGTGGCGGAGCAATGTGAAGCCAGTTTTTTTCCCAGTGAGGCACAGCAAAGCCCCGTGCAAATTGTCGAACAGGCCATGCATGCGGCACGCGTACAACACAAAGACGTGTTGCTGGTGGATACCGCCGGTCGCCTGCACGTGGATGAAGCGATGATGACCGAAATCCAGCAATTACATGCGGCACTCAATCCCGTGGAGACCTTGTTCGTTGTCGATAGCATGACCGGTCAGGATGCCGCCAATACGGCAGCGGCGTTTGCCAAGGCCTTGCCACTCACCGGGGTGATCCTGACCAAGACTGACGGTGATGCACGTGGCGGTGCGGCGTTGTCCGTGCGTTTTCTCACGGGTAAACCCATCAAGTTTTTGGGTACCGGTGAGAAGATCACGGCCTTGGAACCGTTTTATCCCGATCGCATCGCCTCCCGCATTTTGGGCATGGGTGATGTCCTGGGTTTGGTCGAAGACGCGCAGCGGCATTTTGATGAGAGCAAGGCGCAGAAATTAGCGGACAAACTCAAAAAGGGCAGCGGGTTTGATCTCGAGGATTTTCGCGATCAATTCCGGCAAGTGCAACAAATGGGTGGCATGAGCAGCCTGCTCGATAAAATACCCGGGATGGGCAATGTCTCGGCCGGTGCGATGCAGCAAATGGACGACAAGCAGTTAAAGCGCATGGAGGCGATTATTAATTCCATGACGCCCAAGGAACGCCGGAAGCCGGACATCCTCAATGGCTCGCGTAAACGGCGCATTGCCACGGGTTCCGGGACCCAGGTGCAGGAGGTGAACCGGCTGCTCAAGCAATTCGACCAGATCGAGCGTATGATGAAGCAAATGCGCAAGGGGGGCATGCAGAAAATGCTACGGCAATTTAAAGGGCAACTACCCCCCGGATTTGGCGCATAACGGTGGTTTTGAAAAAATAACTGCGTTAAGCACTTCACTTTTCCGGCCATTTCAGTAGAATGCCCGGTCTTCGTGGCCGTTCGCGGTCTGTAGCTCAATCAATTGTTTAAGGTATTTACTCAATGGTAATGATTCGTCTTTCTCGTGCTGGCGCCAAAAAGCGCGCTTTTTATCACATCGTGGTGACCGACAGGCGCAATGCGCGTGATGCGGGCACCCATATTGAGCGTGTTGGTTTTTATAATCCTTGTGCCAGCGGCCAAGAAGTGCGTTTGACCCTGGATCGTAGCCGGATTGAACACTGGCTCGGTAAAGGTGCCAAGGCCTCTGACCGCGTGCAACAACTCATTAAAAACGCCGCCGCGTAACTTAGTCTGGCGGATAGTCCGCTTATGACGACACCCCAACTTATTCCCATCGGGCGTATTGTTGGGGTGTTTGGCGTTAAGGGCTGGGTCAAAATCTATTCCAACGCCGATCCCCCTGAAAATCTCCTCGCTTATTCCCCGTGGTATCTGTTCCAGTCAGGCCAATGGCGTGTGCATCCGCTCGATGACGCGCGTGCGCATGGCAAAGGGCTGGTTGCCAAGCTGGTGGGTTGTGAAGACCGGGATCAAGCCAGTACCCTGGTCGGCTGTGATATCGCCGTGGATCGCGCCTTGCTGCCGGAGTTACCTCCCGGCGAATATTACTGGACCGATTTGATCGGTCTGAGTGTGTTGAACAAACAGGGGGAAACCTTGGGTACCGTCAGCCACTTGTATGCCACCGGCGCCAATGATGTGTTGGTGGTCAACAGCCGTGCAGGTGAAATCTGGATACCCTATGTACCCGAGCGTTATATTTTATCCGTTGACATGATAAATCGGCGAATCACCGTGGATTGGGACGTGCAAGCCACCGAGGCCGACAATGCGCTTTGAGATTGTCAGCGTGATGCCAGAGATGTTTAGCGCCGTGACCGCGCACGGTATCACCGGGCGGGCGGTAAAACGCAAGTTGGTGGAGTTTGGCTTCTGGAATCCACGTGATTACACCCGCGATGTACACCGCAGTGTCGATGACCGTCCTTATGGTGGCGGGCCGGGGATGGTGATGTTGGTAGAACCCTTACGCGCCGCCATTCGCGCAGCAAAACAAGCCAGTGCGGCACCAGCCAAAGTGATTTACCTTTCGCCGCAAGGCCGTCATCTTACCCAACAGGGCTTAGTTGAACTGGCCAAGACCCAGCGCCTGGTATTGGTATGTGGCCGCTATGAAGGCATCGATGAACGGGTGATAGCCGCCGACATTGATGAAGAGTGGTCCATCGGCGACTATGTGCTCAGCGGCGGTGAGATACCGGCGATGGTTTTGGTGGATGGAATTATTCGTTTGCTGCCGGAGGCCCTGGGTGATGCGGATTCCGCCCAACAGGATTCCTTCATGTCCGGTTTGTTGGATTATCCGCATTACACGCGGCCGGAAGACGTTGACGGCATGCGGGTTCCCGCCGTGTTACTAAGCGGTGACCACAAGGCGATTGCGCGTTGGCGAAGCAAACAGGCCTTGGGCCAAACCTGGCGCCGCCGCCCAGACCTGCTTGCTACCCTCGACTTGCCCCCCCAAGACCGTGCCTTGTTGGAGGAATTTATCAAGGAATATGCGACAGATTGAGGAATTCAGGTATAATGCGCGGCTGCGAATTCTGGAGTAAAACCATGAGTAACATTGTCGAACAAGTTGAAGCGCAACAATTGCGCACGGGTGTCCCTGATTTTAAGCCTGGCGACACCGTCGTCGTGAATGTAAAGGTCAAAGAAGGCGAGCGTGAACGCGCACAATCTTTTGAAGGCGTTGTCATCGCCATTCGTAATCGCGGTTTGAATTCGGCGTTTACGGTACGCAAGATTTCCCACGGTGAAGGTGTGGAACGTGTGTTCCAGACACACAGCCCGGCCATTGAATCGATCACCCTCAAACGCCGTGGTACGGTGCGTCGCGCCAAGTTGTATTACTTGCGTGAGCGCGCAGGTAAGGCGGCGCGTATCCGCGAGAAGCTCACCGCCAGAACGGAAGGCGATACCGCTGACGCACAAAAATAAGCGAATTTCTGCAGTTGTCACAAAACGGGTAACGTTAACAGCGTTACCCGTTTTCGTTTTGGGCCTATAAAAATTGGCAGGATTGGCCAATGTAATGGGACCCGCGCCATTCGTTTCTGCGACTGGTCGCGTGAATTGGCGAAAAATTCGAGTTAGACTGTACACAACACCCTAATACGGGATTGAAGGAGTAATTATGCGATTTTCAACAATGGTGGTGCTTGGCTCTGCGTTGTTATTAACATCCTGTGCCTGGGTTGAATTGACCCAGGATGCGCAGCATGTGCGTATTCTGTCGGCGAGTGATGCCAGTGCGTGTAACAAGCTGGGTCAGACGACCGCCTCGGTGGCCGACAATATCGGTGGGGTAAAGCGGCGTGATGACATTGTGCAAGCCAACTTGGAAAAACTGGCGCGCAACAGTGCAGCGGACATGAAAGGCGACGCGATTGTACCGGCATCACCGATCAAAGATGGCCGGCAATCCTTTGATGTCTATCGTTGCAGTCCGTAATGCGATGGCAGCGGTGGACTATGCAACCGTAAACGTGTCGTCGCCATTGGGGATGCTGCGTGTATTATTCACGGAACAGGAAGTCATTGGTGTGGATATTGTCCGTCGCACTGTGGGTAGACAAACGACAGCAGGCGTGATGGCGAAAAAAATCCGTATTCAACTCAAAGGTTATTTCGCTCACCCCGATAGTGAAATCAGTTTACCTATGCAAGCGGTAGGCACGGCATTTCAACAACGGGTGTGGCATGCGCTGCGGGCAATACCGGTGGGTGAAACCATTTCCTACGGCGAGTTGGCAAAAAAACTCAACAGCAGTGCGCGTGCAGTGGGCAATGCGTGTCGCGCCAATCCGTTACCGGTGATTGTGCCGTGTCACCGCGTGGTGGCCAAGTCCGGGTTGGGGGGATATGCGGGGAAGACCCAGGGTCGTCAGCTTGCGATTAAACGTTGGTTGTTAGAGCACGAAGGTGCGCATGTGTCATGACCGGGCAAACCGCCACGGTTGTTGCTGAACAACACGTTGATCGATTTCTTAATACCTTATGGTTAGAACGCGGGCTCAGTGAAAACACCCGTATCGCTTACCGTAATGATCTACAGCAATTCCGCCACTGGCTTTGTACCCAAACTACCGCTGACCTGCTGCACATCACCCGTGAACAATTGCGCGAGTATCTGGTATACCGTAGCACGCAACAATACAGTCCGCGCAGTAGCGCACGTCTGTTATCCACGCTGCGGCGATTCTACGGTTATTGCCTGCGTGAAAAATGGATTAGCGACGATCCAACCCGCTTAGTCGATGCGCCAAAGATAGGTCGACCGTTACCGGCGGCATTAACGGAACAGGACGTCGAAAAATTATTGGCGGCGCCGGAGCTAACAACAGTCCTCGGCCTGCGGGATCGTGCCATGTTGGAATTATTATATGCCACCGGTTTGCGGGTGACTGAATTAGTGAGTTTGCAACATCAGCAAGTGAATATGCGTCAAGGCGTGATTCGTGTTACCGGTAAAGGACAAAAAGAACGGTTGGTGCCGATGGGGGAGGAGGCGATCAATTGCTTACAAACCTATTTGCGTGACGCACGACCCGAGTTGGTCCACGGCCAATTGTGCGAGGCCTTGTTCTTGACGCAACGGCAAGCCGCCATGACGCGGCAGGGATTTTGGTACCTGATTAAACGCTATGCCAACCAGGCAGGTATTCTGGTCCCGCTCTCGCCGCATACCTTGCGCCATGCCTTTGCGACACATTTATTAAATCACGGGGCGGATTTGCGGGTGGTGCAGATGTTATTAGGCCACAGCAATATCTCCACTACCCAGATTTACACCCACGTGGCGCAAGCCCGCCTTAAGGCCCTGCACGCGGAACATCACCCACGCGGTTGAAATAATGTGAGCGTTTACCGGATAAATCGCGGGTTCCCCCTGGTTTTTTCCGCTACAATAACCGGACTTTAACTTCAAGGAAATCAGCTCATGCGCAAGTGTTTGTTAAATGTATTGATGGTCGGACTTTTTCTGAGTGGCAGTGTTGCGATGGCAGCGGAGTCCTATGACAAGATCAAGGCGCGTGTTGTTGCAGAATCAGGTAAAGAGCCGACGTCCATTAAACCCAGTCCGATAAAAGACTTATATGAAGTTACCATTGGGTCACAGATTTTTTACTTGAGCGAAGATGGAAAATATCATTTTTCTGGTGACATCATTGATTTAGACACTAAGCAGAATGTTACAGATGAAAAGCGTGATTCACTGCGGAAAGCTGCATTGGATGCGTTCGGTGAAAAAAATATGATCGTCTTTGGGCCCAAAGTTCCCAAACATACCATCACCGTGTTTACTGATATTGACTGTGGCTACTGCCGCAAGTTGCACAATGAAATCGCCGACTACACCAAGCTGGGTATCAAAGTACGCTATCTGGCCTTTCCGCGCGCGGGTCTCGCCTCGGAGTCATACACCAAAGCGGTGTCCGTATGGTGTGCGGATGACAGACAAAAGGCCATGACCAATGCGAAACAGGGCGGCAACTTGCCCACTAAAACCTGTGACAATCCGGTTGCCGCCGAATATGCGCTGGGCCAGGAGCTCGGCGTCACGGGCACACCTGCCCTGGTATTGGAAAATGGCAAGATCTATCCCGGCTACGCACCCGCCAAACAGTTATTTGATATTCTTGAGAAGATTAAAACGGGCAAGGACGATAAGAAAGACAAGAAGTAATTGACTTTTTACCGAACAAGTTATGCAAGAAACTCCGCTTTATGGCGGAGTTTTTTTTGGGTTGGTTTTGCGTCTCGTCGTTCCGGACAAACGCAGTGTCAGCCGGAATCGAGCAAATCGACAGGTTACCGGCAACCGACTATTGTCGGTTTGAATATTTTTCAACACCTTGTTAATAAAGCAGGCGCGCCATTTGTTGACGGTAGCGAGTCACTAACTCCCCGGAACCGAGCATGTCGAATACCTTGAGCAATCCTTTGCGACCGGCATCGTCATCGAATTTACGATCACGGCGCATGATTTCGAGCAATTGCTCCATGGCGGCTTCGTAGTTGGCCTGGGTAATATAAAGTGTGCTGAGTTGCTGACGGGCTTGGTGATCATTCGGGTTGGACTCAACACGTGTTAATAAACTTGCCATGTCCGGCAGATTTTTCGCGGCGTCAATCAGTTCGAGGCGACTGAGTAAGCCGGCGACCTCGGGTTGTTGTTGAGCCGCAGCGGGTAATGCCAGCAGAATTGCCTTGGCGTCGTCGTATTGTTTTTCTTTGATTAATACATCCACCAACAATAAGCGCAGCTTGAGATTGCCGGGCTCCGCGTTGGCAATCTCAATCATAGTTTGTTTGGCGCCTTTATCACCCGCTTGGTAGTTGGCGTAAGCGTGTTGCATGAGGGTGTCGGATTCGCGTTGGATATGTTTCGCCAATAACGCACGAATTTGCGGCTCGGGAATGGCGCCGGTGAATTCATCGACAATCTGACCATCCTTGACGACCTTCACCGTGGGCACGCTGCGCACCCCAAATTGCTGGGCAAGCTGTTGTTGTTGATCAATGTTGACCTTTGCGAGTTTAAAGGCCCCTTGGAATTCATCCGCGAGTTTGCTCAGCACCGGCATCAAGGTTTTGCAAGGTCCGCACCACGGTGCCCAGAAATCCACAAGGATCGGTGTGTTGCGTGAGGCCTGAACAACCTCGCTGGCAAAATTGGCCGTGGTTACATCAACGCTGTGCATGGGTCACCTGTGCGTGGGTGTGAAAATATTGTGTGGCTGGATTATACAGTGTTAAGACAAAACAATCTCAAGTGAGTGTGAACGCCGTCATGGGCCAGTAGGTCGGTACGGCGGTAAAGATCAACGCGGTGTTGATCTGTCGGCCGGGCCAAAGCCGTGTTGCCGCTTCGTGGTAATACGCCATTTGTGATTGGTATTGTTGTGCGAGTTGGGTTAACTCCACCGGCTGTGTGCAGCGGTGAGTTTTGTAATCGATGACATGCACGCAATCATCCGTTACCACCAGGCGATCAACGATGCCATGGATCAACGCGGTCTCTGCTTGATAAAATACCGGTACTTCATTATAGGCGCGTTGATACCGGGTTGGATCAAACAGGAAACGCATAGTGGCATCCTCCAGTACGGTTGATACCTCTTGCCAACAGGCCGGGAATAATTCAGCAGGTAAATCCATCGTCAAGCGTTGTTGCAATTCGTCATAGTCTGCCTGCGGATCATCGCAGCGCGCTTGCAACAGTCGGTGAATCAGAATGCCGCGCCACTGTCCATCCACGTCGCTGACACGGCCGGTTTGTTCCGGCACGGCAAGCGTATGGCTGGGCGCGATCTCCTGCCAGCGACGTGGCAGCGGTAATGGTTGCGACAGACGCGGATCAATGCGAAACGCCGCCGCCGATTTTATGCGTGGCAGCGGTGCTGAGAACGACGGCACTTTCCCACTGGCTTCCAGCACCATCGAATCGACAACGGTGTCCGCATCAATATTGAAACGATCACAAATGGCACCATACCAACCCAGGCTTGCGTTATTCCCGCTTTTCTTTTTTGCGCTGTTCGCGGATATATATAAGTATTGCTTGGCGCGTGTCACGGCCACATACAGCAAGTTGGTTTCTTCCTGTGCCGCTTGTTGTTCCGCCTGTTGTAGATATTGCATCGAATGTGGGTTCGGATAAGCACTGTTTTTATGCAGCAGCAACGCCGTGGGTTGTGGCGCGGTCGCGGGCCAGTCGATCAAGACTTTTGCGGCCGGTGTTTTTTCCCTGTCATTGGCGGTGTCGGCAATAAAGACAATCGGCGCCTCCAAACCCTTGGCGGCATGGATCGTGATCAACTGTACACAATCATTATGCACGGCACTGGACGGTTGATCCGGGGCTTCACTGGTTTGTTGTCTAAGTACTTGCAGTTGATTAATGAAACGCGTCAGGCTGGGATATCGACCACTGTCGATTTCCAACGCCAGTTCAATAAACCGTGTTAGATTCGCACAGACCTGATTGCGCAAATGCGGCGGGTAGGCGTGACTAAAACGGGCGATGACATTGCCTTGACTGTAAATGCGATCCAACAAGTCATGCACCGGCAAGAGGCGCGTGTAGGCCAACCACTGCGGCAACAGCTTGGCGGCGCGCGCTAAAGCCGCGTCGTCGGCTAATCCCGCCATACGAGTAAGCTGGCTAAACCAATCACGATGCCGCGATAAGGCAATAAGATCCTCATCACTGGCAGAAAATAACGGTGAGCGCAAAATGCCGGCCAGCGCAAGATTATCGAAAGGGGTGATCAGCCATTGCAGCAAGTTCACCAGATCCTTGATCTCCAGACTGGACAACAAGGTGCCGCGTTCATCCCCTATATAAGGTATGTTCAATTCACGCAAGGCACGTTCATATTCACCGATGTGGGTGCGGCGGCGAAACAGGATCAAGATATCGCCATAACTTGCCGCGCGACGCTGTTTGCCGTCTTGGATCAGCGTGGGTTTGATCAGCAGTTCCATTATCTGCTGGGCAATGGCTTGCCCTTCGCGGTAGTAACGATTGGGGCTATGGGCATAGCGTGGTGTCGTTAAGAGATTGCGCACCGGGTTTATCTCGGCGACGTGTTTCTCGCTGTCGTACTGCAAGGGTAATAAATTAACCTGTCCCCACAAATCTTTATGCACGGTGGTGTGCGGGTCAAAGGAGGGTAACTTGTCATGCAACTGGCCCTCGCCAAACATACGATTCACACATTGAATAATCGCCGGGGCCGAGCGCCAGGATTTGGTGAGCGCCAAACGCGGCGCCGCTAAATGCGCTTGCAACCATTCACTGGCCGCATGAAACAGTCGCGGCTCGGCGCGGCGAAAACGATAAATCGATTGTTTGCCATCGCCCACCAACAACACGCTGCGTTGCCGTGAGGACGCATGGCTGGAGGCGATTTCCTGCAACAGCGGCAGGATCAATTGCCATTGAGTGGGGTTGGTATCCTGAAATTCATCGATCAGAATATGATCAATGCGTTCGTCGAGTTTGTATTGCACCCACTGGGCGTTATCGCTTTTGTTCAGCAGTTGATAGGTCTGCCATTCCAGATCACTGAAATCCAAGACCCGTAATTCCCGTTTGAGGCGTTGAAAGTGCGCCAGATAGCGTGCGCCGCAGCTAAACCAGTGCTGTGACAGCCGCACGGTCAACTGCGCATGCAGGTGTTGACGCAGCGTGATCAAGTCTTGACACAACTTTTCATGCAGTTCCAGCAAACGTTGTTCACCGGCCACACCCAGGGCCTTTTGTTGAGTGCCGCTTGGCTTGCGTGATCGCGGTTCATCATTCGTAGTAAAAAAACAAGCCCACAGCTGATCGACGTGGGCTTCTTGTGGCTCACTCGTGTTTAATACGCTTTCAATTTCTTGTGCATAGGTTTGATTGGTTTTCGTCTGATGGGTGTTGAGCAAGCCCGCAAACTGCTGCAAGTCAGCACGCCGCTGCCTGTTGTGCAAGAAACCCTGTGCCAGGTCTTGTTCCAGATCGACCTTGAGCTGTTGCTGCAATTGCACGCTGGCGTATTCGACAGGGTCGGCGGCGTGTGTCGTATACGCCCACCAATCGCTGCGATAATTCAAAAACTGATTGAGGAAGTTCTGCGTATTGGCATAACCCACTAATTGCAGCAAGGCATCCATGGCCTGCGCGATCGGCGACTCCGCGGCCTGTGTCAATTCCAGGGTGAAGGCCTCCCATGCGGCATCTTGCAATGGACGGGTGCGTTCCACTAATTCAAAACCCGGTGGCACATCCGCTTCCAACGGAAAGCGCCGCAATAAATCCTGGCAAAAGGCGTGAAAGGTGGCGGTCTTCACCTGACTGTCGTGATGTAACAGGGTTTCAAATAGCGCGCGCGCGCGGGCGCGATGGTCGGTACTGGGGTCAAGATCGAGTTCGCCCAAGGTCTTGTCCAGCGTGACATCGTCCATCAGCGCCAGCGTACGCAGGCGATCCAACAGACGCGCGTGCATTTCCGCGGCGGCCTTGCGTGTGAAGGTGATCGCCAGCATCGCGCCGGGGCGTTCACCTTGCAATAACAGACGGAGCAGGCGACTCACTAATAGATGGGTCTTGCCGGTTCCGGCGGAGGCGGCCACCGTGAGAAAGGAGGAATAGGCCGTGGCGGTGTTGGTGGTCATGGGGCTAGCATAAGGCGCAAACGACAGGGGGTAAAGCACGCGACCCGCTTCGATCAGAAATGGTGATGGTCAAATCTCACTCGGCTAAGACACAATTGTTCACAGATATTTTTTTACAACTCGCGTATCCTTGCCCGCAGTTACTGATTGGGGTGCGACTTGCCCAAATGATTTTCGCACAAGGAAACGTGTGCCAGGCAGGATTGCCTGATATGGAAGAACCCAAGGATTATCCCAGCAGCGGCAGGAGGCCGAACGGAAACATCGCAACAAATCTGCATGGAAACAACAGGCGGGCAGGATGGCTCGAAGGGAAATTCACTCTATT
>Ga0315281_10007581_pt1 | contig 15253 bp, 13 predicted proteins | sample YL17G07_0_MG_FD_204540 | JGI IMG/M metagenome (GOLD analysis project Ga0315281, IMG submission 204540) | Sediment microbial communities from Yellowstone Lake, YNP, Wyoming, USA - YL17G07_0 | ecosystem: Environmental > Aquatic > Freshwater > Lake > Sediment | place: USA: Wyoming | collected...
GTAGGTCAGGTTGAGCGCACTTTTCAGGTCCAGCAGCAGGTTGAGCACCTGCGCCTGCACCGAGACATCGAGCGCCGAGACCGGTTCGTCGCAGATCAGCAGCTCCGGGCCCAGTGCCAGCGCGCGCGCAATGCCGATGCGCTGGCGCTGGCCGCCGGAGAAGCTGTGCGGATAGCGGCGCAGGTAGCGCACATCGAGCCCGACCAGCGTCATCAGTTCCTTGACCCGCGCGAAGCGCTCTTCCGCGTCGCCGATGCCGTGGATCAGGAGCGGTTCGGCGACGATGTCCTGCACGGTCATGCGCGGATTGAGCGAGCTGAACGGATCCTGAAACACGAACTGTACCTTGCGCCGGTAGGCAAACAGCTCCGGCCCCCGCAGTGAAAGCACATCGCGCGGCATGCCACGGTCGTTGTAGATGATTTCGCCGCTATCGGGCGTGGCGGAGCGCAGAATCATCTTGGCGGTGGTGGTCTTGCCGCAGCCCGACTCGCCGACCAGCCCGAGACATTCGCCCGAGGCGACCTGGAAGCTCACGTCGTCCACCGCCCGCACCTCGCCCGCGAGCTTGCGGCCGAGGAACGAGGTTTTGCGCGTCTCGAAGCGCTTGGTGAGGTTGCGCACCACCAGCAGCGGATCGCCGTCCACGTTCTCGCCGTGCGGGCGGCCGCGGCCCGAGATCAGATGGTCGGTCGAGGCGTTCACTTCGCGGATCGGCGTCAGGCGCTCGCCCGGCAGCATGTTGAAGCGCGGCACCGCGCGCATCAGCGCCTTGAGGTACGGATGGCGCGGGTCGCGGAAAATGTCCTCCAGCACCCCCGCTTCGACGACTTTGCCGTGGTACATCACCACCACCTCGTCGGCCATGTTGGCGACGATGCCCAGGTCGTGCGTGATCAACAGCATCGCCATCTTCAGCTCGGACTGCAGGGTCTGCACCAACTGCAGGATCTGCGCCTGGATGGTGACATCGAGCGCCGTGGTCGGCTCATCGGCGACCAGCAGCGCCGGCCGGCACACCAGCGCCATGGCGATCATGGCGCGCTGGCGCAGGCCGCCGGAGAGCTCGAACGGGTAGGTGTGCTCCGCCTTGACCGGATCGGCGAAGCCCACCAGCCGCAGCATCTCCAGCACCGCGTCGCGGCGCTCGGCCTTGCCCAGGCCAGGGCGGTGCAGCAGCAGCGATTCGCCGATCTGGTTGCCCACCGTATGCAGCGGCGACAACGCGGTCATCGGCTCCTGGAAAATGATCGAGATCCGGCCGCCGCGAATCCGGCGCACCGGCTCGCCCTCGGGGTCGAGGCGCGAGATGTCCACCACGGTTCCGGGGTTTCTCGGGTCGAGGAACAGGATTTCGCCACCCTCGACGCGCGCCACGCGGGGCAGGATACTCATGATCGCCTGCGCGACCATCGTTTTCCCGGAGCCGGACTCGCCCACCAGCGCCACGGTGCGGCCCTCGGGAATGCGAAACGAGACGCCATCCACCGCCTTGACAGTGCCGGCATCGACCTCCAGATAGACCTTGAGATCGTTGATCTGGAGGACGTCGCTCATTCAGCCAATCCGAGCACGGCGAGATTGGCGCGCGTCGCCTCGTCGAGAGCGGCGCCGCGGCGCCGGGCTTCGAGCGCGACCGCGCGCACCAGATCCACGAAGCCATCGAGCTCCGAGTCGATGCGGATCGTGCGCCGTGCGTCGCGAAGCCTCAACTGCATCCATCCCCCTTCGCGGTCCCTGCGGGTCGAGTAGTAATCGAGCCCGAGCGAACGCAGTTCCTCCCACCGGAGTGCGGCGCCAAGCGGTCCTCTGACGCGGATTCCGGTCTCGTCCAGCTCGATGTGGGTCAACTGCCGGCAGACGGTACGGCCAAAGTATACGAGGAATAGCACGACTGCCGCCGCCAGCACCCACGCCACCGGCGCGGCCGGCTGCACGAAAGCGAGCGGACCGAGCAAGAGCGCGAGCCCGATGGCGCTGCCCGCGTAGTCAGGGAGCAAAGCGCGCCATGAATAGCGAAACAATGGGTTCACGAAATGCGAAACAGATCCTCTGCCCGCCGCCATGCGAGGGCCGGCCGGTCACGGGTCGTTTCGAACAACCGTTCGAGAAACGCCCAGGCCGCCTCATCATGCACCGCGTGGTGGGTAAGCCAGCCGGTCGCTTCGTCCGGATCGACCGCTCCCTGGCGCTTCGCCGCCAGGTGCCTCGTGGCCCCCGCCAACGCGTGGTCTTCGCCGGTGAAACCGCGGCCCGAGCGCCAGGCAAGGATGTCCACGTGCGTATTCACCTGCCGCAAGCCGGGTGAAGCTTCGGCGCTCGAGCGCGCGCCGTACCGGCTGAGGCCACGGAATCCGACCGCCGCAAGATGCCCCGCCAGATGTTTCGGCAGGCGGTTCCAGGGCGGGACGAGAACCGGCAAAAAATGCTTGCCGGCCTGCGCCTGGAGTTGCCAACGGGCGGCGCTGAGCCGGGCGATCGCCTCGGCCGGCGGCTCTGCCGCGGCAAACTCGGTTTTCTTCCCGTCCGGACCGGCGCGATTGGCGTGATCGGCGCCGTGCTGAAGGACCGAGACCATTGAGCCGATGTTCTCGAAGATTTCTTTCCGGGATTGCATCGGAATCACCGCCAGCGCCAGCGGCAGGCAGATGCGTTGCGCCAACGAAAGCAGGCGCGCGAACGCCGCATCCGGCCGCGCGGCATCGTCGTCGCGCCACCAGAATTCGGCCGTACGCCCCGCGTCGCGCCAGCGCGCGAGCTCGTCGAAGAATGCCTGCCAAGCAGCGCTCACGCCGCTCTGCCCATTGCAAGCCGCGCGATCGAGGCCGCGCTGCGCTGCGCGCCCTCGAGATTGATGGTGCCCGGCGACGGACGCGGTTTACCTGCCGCCCGATCGATCGCCGCGGCAAGCGTCTCGGGCCCGAGGACGTCTTCTTCCACCAGTTCCAGCAGACCGCGCCCGGCAAAGCAGCGCGCGCGCAGAGTCTGCTCCGACTCGTGCCCGCCCGCAAACGGCACCACCACGGCGCGCGCGCCGGCGCGGATGGTTTCCATCAGCGTGTTGTACCCGGCCTGGCTGATGGCAAGCGCGCAGTTCGAGAGCAGGGTCGTGAAATCCGGCCGCGAGCGCGCCAGCTCGATTCCCGCTTCGCCGGCCGCGAGGTTTGCCAGCTTGCAAAATTCCTCGTCCGCAAGATTGTTGCCGGCGAGGACACGCCAGGTGCGGTCCCGCAGCGCCGTCAGCGGCCTGGCCTGGATCGCCGCCTGCAGAAGCCGCGCGCCCACCGCGCCCCCGCCGGCGGAAACGATGACTTCGCCCCGGCCGGCGTTGCCTTGCGCGGATGCCGTGGCATCGACGACGTAACCCGTGTATTCGATCCGCCCGGCAATGCGGGCGGCGCCGGCGAACGTCCGATCGAACGCAATGACGCCGGGATCCCCATGCACGAGGACGCGATCGAAGTAACGCTCCACAAGGGCCAGGGTTTCCTCCTGCCGTGACGGGCTTTTCTGCGATCCGAGTACATCGCGCACCGAGCACGCGATCGCCGGGCGCCGCAATGCACCCGCTGCCGCGGCGAGCAGGGGCAACAGCTCGAAGCGCATCTGCCGGCGGCCGAACGGAAACAGCTCCAGCACCAGCACGTGGGGATCGGCAGCGCCCCAGGCGCCGAGCAAAGCGCCGCAGCGCATGCGTTCCCATGCAGCGTCGATCGGCCGGCCATTGCCGTCCACCAGGGTCTTGAACGCGAGGTCCGCTGCGCTCGCCGGCGGCAACTGCACGAAGTGGATGCCGTGCAAATTGCCCCCCAGCGCGAGCTCCGGCGCCGGCGGGCCGCCGCTTGCGAGGGTAACGTCCAGCCCCTCGGCAACCAGCGCCCGCGCGAGCGTTGCCGCCCGCTTCAGGTGGCCGATCCCCAGCAGGTGCTGGACGTAAAAAAATACGCGCGCTTTGTTCAAACTGGTGTCGCGGCAAATCTGGCCAGCAGGCTGCCAAGGAGAACCGCCGCTGATTCAATGCTGCGGTCGCCGGCGGCGAAGGTCGCGGCCGCGGCACTCATTCGGGAGCGCTTGCCCTCGTCCAGCAGCAGTTCGCGCACCAGGCCGGCGAGCGCGGATTCATCGCCGGCGGCCGCGAGCAGGCCGGTTCTGCCGTGCTCGACCACATCGGGCACGCCGCGCGTGGCACAGGAAACAACCGGCACGCCCGCGGCCTGCGCCTCCAGCATCGCCATTCCATAGGCCTCGTTTACCGCGGGCCAGACGCAAAGATCCGCGGCGGCATAGGCCGCCGCGACTTCATCGAGAGAAAGCGCGCCCAGGAACGCCGCGCGTCCCGGTATTGCGGCCGCAAACGCTGCTTCGACTTCGGCACGCGCGGGCCCGTCCCCAGCCACCAGCAGGCGCCAGGGCAGATCGCGCACGCGGCCAAGCGCGCGCGCGAGCGCGCGATAGGAATCGAGCTTGTCGCCGGAGCGCATCATCGCCGCCACCGCAAGCCAGGGAACTGACTGTTCCAAACCGTGCAACCGCGCGAGTTCTTCGCGGTACGCTTCCCGCCGGTGCGCCGCGGCGCGAAACGGCCCCGGATCGAGGAACGGGGGCAGAGATGCGATGCGCCCGGGCGAGGCGGCCACCGCGCGCAGGCCCTCCAGGTCATCGCGCGTCGGGCAAAGGAGCAGGTCGGCGCGCCGTATCGCTTCCATTGTTCCCCGGTGACCCACGTCCCAGGCGCCGCCGGCGCGCTTGCCCGCATGCGAGGCTTCGGCGATCACGTAGGGAATGCCGAGCGCCGCGCTCGCCTCGGGCCCCAACCAGTCCGGCGCCTTGTAATAAGCGTGATAGGTGAACCACAGATCGGGCCGCGCTTCGGTCGCGCCGTCGCGCCACTGCGCGGCAAGCCGCCGGCCGAGCGCGATGCCCTGTTCGCGCAGCGCGGCCTGGCGCGGCGCGGCGCCGCCGGGATCGTAGCTGCGGAAGGTGGACGCCAGCTCGACACGGTGCCCGGCACGCGCGAGCGCGTCCATCAGCAGTCCGGCGATGCGGCGGTCGCCCGAGGGCGTGCCGTGCGTCGGCGATTTCAGCGGCGCGTAGAACGCAATGCGCATTGGCACGTTCCGAGCATGCACGATTCTATTCCACGGCCCCCAGGCCGAAGCGCCGCGCGAGGCGCACGATATTTTCCTCGAGGCCGAATTCGGCACGCACCCGCTGGCGACCTGCTTCGCCGATTGCGCGGCGGCGCGCGGGGTCGGCGATCAGCGCCTCCAGCGCGCGCGCGAACTCGGCAGGCGACTCGGGCGCGACCAGCAATCCGGTGCGACCGTCCTCGACCAGCTCGGGAATTCCCGAGACGCTCGTCGCCACGCAGGCGAGCCCCTGGCTCTGCGCTTCGGCGAGCACATTGGGCAGGCCGTCGCGGTCGCCGTCGCGCGCCACGCGCGAGGCGAGCGCGAACAGATCCGCGGCGCGGTACTCGGCCAGCAATTCGGCCTGGGTGCGAGCGCCGCGCCATTGCACGCGTGCGGCGATGCCGAGTTCGTTCGCGCGCCGCTGGAGTTGCTTCCTGAGCGGTCCGCCGCCGGCGTGCACCAGCCGCCAATGGAGGTTTCCAGGCAGCCGCGCCAGCGCTTCGAGCAGGACATCGGTGCCTTTTTTCTCGACCAGGCGCCCGACCGACAGGATGACCACGGGATTTGCCGGGTCGTTGCCGTTTCTTTCGACGTTGTTTTTCTCCGCGGGGGAAAAGCGAGACAGGTCCAAGCCGTGATAGACAAGGCCCACGCGCCCGGGCGGCGCGAGCGCGGCGAGGTGCGCATGGTTCGCCGCCGTGCAGGTGACGAGCCATTCGCAGGACGCCAGCTTCTCGCGCTTCTCCCATTCAGGCGTGGTCCAGATGTCCTTGGCATGCGCCGAGCCCGTCCAGGGGAGCCCGGTGAGCAGCGCCGCGTAGCGCGTGACGGAGGCCGGCGTATGCAGAAAATGCGCGTGCAGGTGCTTTACATCCCGCGGCAATTCGCTCGCGAGTACCAGCGCCTGGCCGAAACGGCGCACCCGGTTGGGCGTGGGATCGCGCCGCAGATCGCGCAGCCAGAGATTCCGCGTTTCCCTGTATCTCGGATTTTTTCGTGCACGAAGCCAGGCACGCATGACCCGCAACGGTTCGAGAAGAAGGTACTCGGGCAAATACCAGATCGAAGCACGGATTTCTTCGTGCACCGGGTGGCGGCGCGCATCCGTGGGATGGCGCAGCGAGACGATCAGGATATCCAGGCCGCGGCGCTCGAGCGCGGCGATCTCCTGGGCGATGAATGTTTCCGAGAGCCTCGGATAACCTTTCAGAACGAAGGCGACGCGGCCCGGCAGCGGCCCGGTCATCGCTGATCTTCGCGCTAGGCGCTGCGCGGCAGCGACTGCGGCACCTCGAACTCGGCCGCCGACTCGACCCAGGGCGCCACCAGCCGGTTGACGTTGTCCAGACCCTCGAGCAGCCCTGGCACCACGATCTCGGAGGGCCGGTTCTGGCTCGGCAGGCGGCGCAGCGCGGCCGCCATCACCGCGGGATCGTAGCGGCCGTCATCGGCGAGCATCGCGATGAGACCCAGTTTCGCGGCGCGCGAAATACGGATGTACTGCTCGAGGCGCGGCTCGGTACGCGGCACGATCAGGGCGCGTTTGTCCATCGACAGTACTTCGCAGAAGGTGTTGTAGCCGCCCATCGCCACCACGCCGGCGGCGCGCGCCACCAGCGCTTCGAGATGGCTGTGAAAAGTGATCACGTCGACGCGCTTCAAGCGCGCGGCGCGGTCCATGAACTCGGCCTGGCGCTCGGGCTGCATGAAAGGCCCCAGCACCAGCAGCGCCGGATAAGGCAGCAGCGGGTCGTGTTCATAGGCCCGCAGCACCCACTCGATCAGCGCCTCGCCATCGCCGCCGCCACCCGTGGTGACCAGCAGGAAGGGCCGGTTGGTGATCTCCGGCAGGCGCGGGGGCGCGCCGTGCGTCGGCACTTCGCGGTGCAGGTATCCCGTATAGATCATCTTCTGGCGCACCGATATGGGCAGCGACACGCCTTCCAGCGGATCGCAGATCTGCGGCAGGCCGTAGACCCAGATCTCGTCGTACAGTTCGCGCAACGCGGGCAGCACGTTTTTCCTCTGCCACTCGGGCTCCAGCAGGCGCGGCTCATCCAGCACGTCGCGCAATCCGAGCACGAGGCGGGTGCCGCGCGGCTTGAGCATCTCGAGGGTCTCCAGCACCTCGCCGCGCAGGCCCATCGGCTCCTTGTCGACGATGAACAGATCCGGCTCGAACATCTCCGCGGTATGGCGGATGATCGAGCCGCGCAGTTTCAGCGTCTGCTCGATGTCGATGTGCAGGTTGAGCGAGGTGTATTCGCCGCTGCGCAGCTTGATCACGCCGGGAATGCGCACGAAATCCACCCGGGCGCGAAAATCGAACGAACCGATGATCGGCGAACCCGACAGGATCAGGACCGATACCTGCTTGAATTTTTCAACCAGCGAGTGGGCGATGGTACGGCAGCGGCGCAGATGGCCGAGCCCCATCGTGTCGTGGCTGTAAATCAGGATGCGCCGATCGGCGCGCTTGACATTCATGTTCGCCCCCTGAACTTCCTACCGCTCCGCTCTTTTCGGTTTGGCGGTTCCAGCGGAATGGGGGCATACTATACCGGCAACATGCAAATCCCATCAATCAACAGGAAAGGATTCCGATGAGCATCTCATTCGTTCGTCTTATCAGCCGTTTATTGATCGTCTGCCTGATCGGCCTGCCGTTCCAGGTCAACGCCGGAATGATCGGCACCGACGCGGTCGTCTCCGCGGCACAGGCGCAGGCCGCGCGCGCAACCGTTCTGAGCCAGATCAGCCGGGCAGACGTTGCCGGCCAGCTGCAGTCGCTCGGCCTCACGGCGCAAACCGCCCAGGACCGCGTCGCTGCGCTCACCGACTCCGAAGTCGCCAAACTGGCGGGTCAGATCGAAAGCCTGCCGGCCGGCGCGAGCGGCTCGGGCCTGGTGCTGGTGATCCTGATCGGTTTGCTGATCTGGTGGCTGGTCAAGTAGCAATTCTGCCGGCGGCGTCCGTATCGCGCCGCGCAGCTGGAAAAGCCCGCGTTCGCGCGGGCTTTTCATTTGCGGCGCTGGCGGTGCTTTGCCTGGGCGGCTGCATCTCGCTGCCGCAGAGCGAAGCGCTGCGCGCGAGTCCGCCGGCAAACCTGCCGCCGCGCGTCGAGCTGACGCAGGTGCCGTTCCACCCGCAGGACGATTTCCTCTGCGGCCCGGCCTCGCTGGCGATGGTATTCAATGCCGCGGGGGTTTCCTCCGCGAACGTCGAATCGGTGACGCCGATGGTGTACCTGCCCGGACGGCAGGGAAGTCTGCAGGCAGAGATGCTCGGCGCGACGCGCCGCGCGGGCCTGGTCGCCTATACGCCGGCCCCGCGACTCGAAGACGTGCTGCGTGAAGTCGCCGCAGGCACGCCGGTGGTGGTACTGCTCAATCTCGCGCTCAAACTGGTGCCCGTCTGGCATTACGCGGTGATCGTAGGATACGACCTGGACAAACGCGAAGTCATCGTTCGTTCGGCAAGAAGGGCGCGCGACGAATGGAGTTTCGGATTTCTGGAGTACTTCTGGCAGGAAAGCGGTTACTGGTCGATGCTCGCGCTCTCGCCGGGCCGCTTGCCGGCAACCGCCCGCGAAACCGATTTCGCGGCGGCCGTCGCGGCACTGGAGCAGGCCGGGGGCCGCGTCGAAGCGCGCGAATCCTACCGGGCGCTGCTCGCGCGCTGGCCGGGCAACCTGGTCGGCCTGATCGGCCTGGGCAATGTCGAATACATGCTGAAAGACCTGGCTGCGTCCGAGCGCGCTTTTCGCCGGGCAAGCGAAGCGCACCCGCAGTCCGATATAGCATTGAACAATCTCGCCCATGTACTGGCCGCGCTTGGCCGGCTGGCCGATGCCGAAGCGGCCGCGCGGACCGCGGTGAAGATGGAAGGCCCGGCGCTGCCGGAAGCACGCAAGACGCTCGAGGCGATCCTCGCGCTGCGCGCTAAGCCCTGATTTCCTCCAGGCGCCGCTTGGCCGCGACGCGCACCGCTTCCTTCAGATCCGGGTGCGCGTTCATGAAGCTCTCGAAATCGTCCTTGTGCAGCACCAGCAGCTTGCAGGCCGATAGCGCGGTAATGGTCGCAGTGCGCGTGCGCTCCGCGATCAGCGCGATCTCGCCGAAGAAATCGCCCGCGGCGAGGCGCCCCTTGGGCGCGCTGGTCTCCTGATCCACTTCGACGTCGCCCGAGACGATGAAATACATCGAGTCGGCCTCGTCGCCCTTGCGGATCAGGCGCTCGCCGCGCTCGGCCCTCCGCGCGCGCAGCACGCCGGCCACCGCCGCGATGCGCGCCGCGTCCAGCGAGCGGAACAAGGGCACCTTGGCCACCAGGTTCCAGGTATCGACGAATTCCCGGCGCCGCACCGCCTCGATGAAGGCCGAGGCGATGATGCCCACCGGAATCGCGAACATGCACAGGCCCATCACCGCGGTGAGGCCGCCCGCGATCTTCCCCCACAAGGTCACCGGCGTGACATCGCCGTACCCGACGGTGGTCAGCGTCACGATGCCCCACCACATCGCCTCTGGAATACTGCCGTACTTGTCGGGCTGCGCCTCGCGCTCGAAGTAGTAGACGAGGCTTGACTGGAACACCAGCAGCACCAGCATCAGCACCGCCGCGCTCGACAGCACCCGGCGCTCGCTGTAGACCGCCTCCACCATGAACTGGAACGCCGCCGTATGGCGCAGCAGCTTGAAAATAGGCACGATTTCGAGCCAATCGAGGTTCAGCCCGATCTGCGGCGCAAGCACGAACGGGATGGCGGCGAGGAGATCCACCAGCCCGGGCAGCGAAATAACGTATTGCATGCGTTCGCGCGCGGCGTTGGCCGCGCCGGGATTCTCCGCCGCGATCCAAACGCGCAGGAGGTATTCGACTGCGAACCCGACGGTGGTCACGAGCAGGACGACGTCCAGCGGGTTGCCGTGCGTCCGCCCGATCTGCGGCACGGATTTCATGACTGCCGTGGTGACGCTGATGACGACAAGCAGCACCAGCCCTGTGCGGATAGCCTGGCCGCCCGATCTACCCTCCTCGCGCGCGAGCAGGTTGTGTGCCCTGGCGCGCAGCGACTCCCGGCGGCCCGATTCGCTCATCGCGGCGCGTCGTCCTTCGGCGCATGGTCCGCGTTGCCCGTACGCTTCGCCGGCCGGGTCCACCAGACGATTAGAATCAACAGCGCAAGGGCCACGCCCATCTCAAGATAAATGACCCACATCGTCCGCGCCTTTGTTCCTGTCCTGTCCGCGATTCTAGTCCTCGCGGGCTGCGCCGGCCTGCCGCAGCCGCAGCTACCGCACGCCTGCCCGGCCTGCCCGGCGCCGGCGCGGCCCGTCGAAGCGAAATACCAGCAGACGCCGTTCGCGGCGATCCCGGGCTGGGCGAACGCGCCGCTTGCGCCAGGCCTGCGCGCGTTCGCCGCCGGTTGCGCGCGGATCGCGGCCGCCACGGCATTGCGCCGCGCCTGCGACGCCGCGCGCGCGCTTGCTGCGGATGACGAGGCCGCCGCGCGCGCTTTCGTCGAAGCAAGCTTCGATGCCTGGACGGTCACCGCCGCCGACGGCAACGCCGAGGGAATGGTAACCGGCTACTACGAGCCGGTGCTTGCCGGCAGCCGCACGCGCAGCGAACGCTTCCGCTACCCGGTCTACGGGGTGCCCGCGGACCTGGTCGCCGTGGACCTGGAAAGCGCGCTGCCCGAATTAAAGGGCATGCGCCTGCGGGGACGCGTCGAAGGTGCGCGCGTGGTTCCCTACTGGACGCGAGGCGAGATAGAGGACCGCGCTCGCGCTGACAGCGAGGCCAGGAACCCGTTCAGCGCCCCGGTGCTGGCGTGGGTCGAGGACCCGGTCGAGCTGTTTTTTCTTCAGATCCAGGGCTCGGGCCAGATCGATCTTGGCTCGGGCGCGCGCCTGCGCCTTGGCTACGGCGATCAAAACGGCCACCCCTACCGGTCCATGGGCAGGTTCCTCGTCGAGCGGCGCGAGCTCGCGCTCGAGCAGGCCTCGATGCAGGGCATCATGGCCTGGGCCGCGGCCAATCCGCGCAAGCTGCGCGAGGCGCTCGATTTCAATCCGAGCTACGTCTTCTTCCGGGAAATGCCCGAAGGCAACGGCCCGCTTGGCACGCTCGGCGCACCGCTCAGCGCGGGCTACAGTCTCGCGGTCGATCCGCGCTCGGTGCCCCTGGGCGCACCGGTGTTCCTCGCCACCACCATGCCGCTTTCCTCGCAGCCGCTGCAGCGCCTGATGGCCGCGCAAGACACCGGCGGCGCCATCCGCGGCGCGGTACGGGCGGACTTTTATTGGGGAACCGGAAACGAGGCCGGCACGCTTGCCGGGCGCATGCGCCAGCAGGGCCGGATGTGGATCCTGTGGCCCCGCGGGGAGTTGCTGCCGAAGTTCTGACTTACTTTTTCGGCTGCTTGGCGAGGGCGTCCAGCTTCGTGCGCAGTTGGCCGATTGGCATCCCGCCTTCCGCGCGCTCGCCATTGGCGAAGTAAAGCGTGGGCGTGCTCCTGACGCGCAGCGAGCGGCCGAGCTCGAGCACCTTGTCCACCGGGTTGGCGCAGTTCGCCGCGGCCGCGGGAACCCTGGGCTTGTCCGCCGAGGCAAGCTCGAGCCACGCCTTGGCACGATCCTTGGAACACCACACCGCCCGCGAGTGATCGGCGGCATCGGGACGGATCACGGGGTACATGAACACGTACACGGTGATGTCCTCCAGCTGAAGCAAGACCTGCTCCAACCGCCGGCAGTAGGGGCAATAGGGGTCGGTAAACATCGCCAGCACGCGCTTGCCGCCGCCACGCTGTATTTTTACGGCGAGCTCCAGCGGCAGGGCGTTGAATTCGATCGCGGTGAGTTTCTGCAGCCGATCTTCGGTCAGATCGCGGTCGTTCTTGGCGTCGATCAGGTGCCCGGTGAAGAGGTAGGTGCCTTGCGCGTCGGAGTAGACGATCTGCGGGCCATCGCCCGACTGAAAGCGGACCTCGAAGATCCCGGCAACCGGTGTCTCCTGCACCGCATCCACCTTGACCGCGCCCAGCTTGGCTTCGATCGCCTGGCGGATCTTCGCCTCATCGGCGAGCGCCGGCGGCAAGAAAAATACGATTGAAAAAACAAGAAAGAAATTCCGCATCATTGGTTTCAACCCATTGCGTGGCGCATCAGCAGGTTCTTTAAGACCGGTAGCCGGTCCGCAAGGTTCAATCCCGCGTTGCGCAGCCGAAAAATGCCGGATCCCCTGGCGTCGAACAGGCGGAACAGGCCGTGCACCGTAGTACGCATGGCGAGTATATCCTCGGCGCGCGCGCGCTCGTAGCGGCGCAGCAGCCGCAGATCGCCCGGGTCGCGCCCCGGCGCACGCCCCCCCAGCACCTCGGCAAGCACGCGCGCGTCCTGCAGGCCCAGATTGGCGCCCTGCCCGGCAAGCGGGTGAATTACATGCGCGGCGTCCCCCGCGAGCGCGACGCGCGACGCGACCAGCCGGTCCGCCGCCAGCCGCTGCAATGGAAAAGCACGTTGCGGCGTGACCAGCGCAAGTTCCCCCACCGCCTCGCGAGAGGCAATGGCGAGCTCCCGGGCGAGCGTCTCCGGAGCCAGCGCCAGAAGGCGTGCCGCCTCGGCAGCCGCGGTGGACCACACCATCGAGACATGGTCACCGGGCAGGGGCAGGAGCGCGAGCACTGCGCCACCTTTCCGGCCGCCCTGGAACCATTGAAAGGCGACGTTGCGATGCGCCCTGCCGCAGGCGAAATTCGCCACCACCGCGCTCTGGCCGTAGCCTCGCACCTCGGCCGGGATCCCCGCCTGCGCGCGCACCAGCGAGCGGGCGCCGTCGGCGCCGACCACCAGCTGCGCACCGAGCTTGCGGCCGTCCTCGAGAGAGAGCGCGGCACGCGGTCCGCTCAATTCAAGTGTCTGAAGGGAGGAAGCGGAAAACAATGACAGGCCATCCTGGCCCTCGAGCCCGTGCCACAGCGCGTCCTGCAGCAGCCGGTCTTCGACGATCCAGGCGAGTTCGCCGCAACCGGTACGATACGCGTCGAACTCGATCAGCGACTCGCCATCGTCGCCGTAGACGCGCATCGCATGCACCGGGGTGCGGCGCGCTCGCGGAATCGCGCTCCAGGCGCCGAGTTGGGCGAGAAACGCGGCGTTACCCGGACTGACGGCATAAACGCGCGTATCGAAACCCGCGGCGGCGGGTGCCGCCAGACGCCGCGCCTGTGAGATGAGCGCCACCCGGGTACCGCACAGCGCGCGCGCCAGCGCGGCGCCGACCAGCGCGCCACCGGCAATGGCGACCTCGAAAGCGTCTTCAGCGCTCATGCGGGCGGTTCCTCAACTCTTTGACTTGAAGCCGTTATTAGGCGAAAATCCGCGCGCTTCACCGGGGCGAATTAGCTCAGCTGGTTAGAGCAGCGGAATCATAATCCGTTTGTCCGGGGTTCGAGTCCCTGATTCGCCACCATCCCCTTTTCTGTACACTGGCCCAATGATCCGCAACCTCGTTTTTGGACTTGCTATTTGTTTCGCCGCGGGCGCCGCGCACGCCCAGTTCCGCACCATACCGGCGGACGCCAAGCGCGGCACGATGAACCACGTGCAGGGCATGACGGTCGAGATCGACGGCAAGGCAGTGCAACTCGCGGCGGGCGCCCAGATCCGCGATGACAGAAACATGATCGTGGTCCCCTCTGCCGTGCGTCCCGGCGTGCTGATCAAGTACCTGCCCGACGCGCAGGGGCAGCTAGCGCGCATCTGGATTCTCTCGCCGCAGGAAGCCGCGCAACCCGATCCCAGGAAATAGCGGCATGGCGGGCAAGTTTTTTATCCGCACTTTCGGCTGCCAGATGAACGAGTACGATTCGGACAAGATCTCCGGCGTGCTCGCCGAGGCCGAGGGCCTCATGCCGGCGGCGAGCGCGGAAGAAGCCGACGTCATCGTCTTCAATACCTGTTCGGTGCGCGAGAAGGCGCAGGAAAAGGTGTTCGCCGACCTGGGCCGCGTCAAGCATCTGAAGCGCGCCAATCCGAATCTCATGATCGCGGTCGGCGGCTGCGTCGCCAGCCAGGAAGGCGGCGCCATCGTCGAGCGCGCGCCCTATGTCGACGTGGTGTTCGGCCCGCAGACGCTGCACCGGCTTCCGGCGCTGCTGGAGCGGCGCCGCACAAGCGGCCAGCCGCAGGTGGACGTGAGCTTTCCCGAAATCGAGAAGTTCGACCGGCTGCCGCCGGCGCGCGCGCAAGGATCGGCCGCGTTCGTTTCGATCATGGAAGGCTGCAGCAAGTACTGCAGTTTCTGCGTGGTGCCCTATACACGCGGCCCCGAAATCTCGCGGCCCTTCGATGACGTGATCGCCGAGATCGCCGGCCTCGCGGCGCAGGGCGTAAAGGAAGTGACGCTGCTCGGGCAGAACGTCAACGCCTGGCGCGGCGAGATCGAGGGCCCAACCGCCGAAGGCGGTCCTGCAGGCGCCAAAGGCGGTCCCGCACGCGCGGACTTTGCCGAACTGCTTTATTTTGTAAATGAAATTCAGGGAATAGAACGAATCCGCTACACCACGTCTCACCCGCGCGAATTCACGCAGCGCCTGATCGATGCGCATGCCGAATTGCCCGCGCTTGCCGCGCATGTGCACCTGCCGGTCCAGTCCGGCTCGGAGCGCGTGCTCGCGGCGATGAAGCGCGGCTACACCTCGCTCGAATACCGCTCCATCATCCGGCGCCTGCGCAAGGCGAAACCGGAGATCAGCATCTCGTCTGATTTCATCGTCGGCTTTCCCGGCGAGACCGAAGCGGATTTCCGCGAGACGCTGGCGCTGGTGGATGAGGTGGGGTTGGCCGGCGCCTACACGTTCACCTATTCGCCGCGGCCGGGAACCCCGGCCGCCGAGATGGCGGGCCAGGTTGGGGAGGCAGAAAAATCCGAGCGTCTGCACCGGCTCCAGGCCGTCATTACCCGACATCAGCAGGCTTTCAATGCCAGCTTCCGCGGCCACACGCTCGCCGTGCTGCTGGAAAAACCGGGGCGGCTATCTGGGCAACTGGTCGGCCGCTCCCCATATCAACAAGCGGTGCAGGTGATGGCGCAGCCTTCGCTAATCGGCGAAG
>Ga0315281_10007582_pt1 | contig 15251 bp, 20 predicted proteins | sample YL17G07_0_MG_FD_204540 | JGI IMG/M metagenome (GOLD analysis project Ga0315281, IMG submission 204540) | Sediment microbial communities from Yellowstone Lake, YNP, Wyoming, USA - YL17G07_0 | ecosystem: Environmental > Aquatic > Freshwater > Lake > Sediment | place: USA: Wyoming | collected...
GCCGAGTATGGACTCTACGAGCTTGGTGAACTCCTGGTCCGAGATGTCCTTCAGTGCCTTGAGGATCCGCTCGTCCGAGCGCTCGCTGATGATCTTGTCTATCTCGACCATCACGACCCTCCCGAGAGCATCTTGAGCCATTTCCTAGCTTCCTTGTTGCCGGAGTCCAACCTCGCGCTCTCTTCCAGGACCTTCCTGGCATCCTCGACTCGACCAATCGCATTGAGCGCAATGCCCTTCCTGCCGAGGGCGTACGAATCATCACCGACCAACGCGAGATACTTGTCATACGACTCGAGCGCCCGGTTGTACTTCTCATTCTCGAACAGCAGGTCGGCCTTGAGGAGCCAAGCATCGGAATCCTTCGGTGCCAGAACAGTGTAGCTGTCGAGGCACTGGACCGCGGCACCCCACCGTCCCAGCGCTCTGAGGGCCTTCCCTTTTCCGAGCCAAGCCCTCGCATTGTTGGTATCAATCTCCAGCGCCCTGGAGAAGCTCTCATCGGCCCCGTTGAACCTGTCGTGCTCGAGCAGGGACTGCCCCATCGACACCCACGCCTCCACCATCGTCTGGTCGATGGAGACCGCCTTGCTGAAGTATTGGACCGCCGCTCCCCATTTCCCCTCTCTCCTTGCGACCTCACCCCTCCAGTACCATGCCTTCGGGTCCGTGTTGTTCTTCTCGTAGAACGTGCGGACCTTCGGGGCGGCCTCCCTCAGGTTTCCCTTGGAGACGAGAGCCTCTATCAGCACTAGGTTGGCATCGTGGTTGTCAGGGTCCGAACGCAGGATGTGCTGGGCCTGGACCAAAGCGCTGGTGAAGTCCCTGGCCTTCAAAGCCTCTTTCGCGATGTCGATAAGGCCCCGGACGCGCTTTGGCGTGGGCGCGGGCGTCGGAGCGGGCTTGGCCGGTGGCACATCCGGGGAGGATGCGGCCTTGATTTCGCCGGTCTCTGTGGGCCCCTCCTTCCCCTCGGGCTCCTCAGCCGACGTGGCCTTCTTGAATTCGAATATCATCTCGTTGATCTTCTGCTCTAGGTCAGGTCTTTTCGAGAGCGCGCGCTGGTTCTCCGCGAACGCGGCCTCTTCAAGTCGGCCGGCATCCCTGAGCGTGCCTATCAGCTCATCGTGAGCGGGCATGTAGTTCGGGTCGATCTGCAACGCCCGGTTGAAGCATTCCAAGGCCTCCTCCAGTCGGTCGATCTTCCTGAGTATCTGGCCCTTGAGGACCCAGAGCTCGGATCTGTCCCCCTGGACCAGCACCTCGTCGACGCTCGACAGGGCTTCCATCTCGTTGCCGAGCATGAGATGCGAGCGAGCGAGGCCTTCTCCGATCTTGAAATCGTTCGGGAAATGCCTCAGCGCGTTCGCGAGGTTCTCTTCCGCGCCGGTCCATTCCTCGGAGTCGAGGCAGACCATGCCCATATCCCGGACCGCGATGGAGTAGAGGTCGTCCGCAGTGCTGACCTTCGAGAGGTATTCCTTCGCCCTCGACGTCAGATAGGACTTCTTCACCTTGACCCACTTCTTGGACGCGGTCCTCATCAGGATGCTATGGGCAGCGCACCAGTACACGATTCCGACCCGGATGTATAGGTCGCTCATACCCTCTAACGGGTACATCTTCTCGGCCATGTTCACCTTTGTGACTATCGCCGTGATCGTGTCCGAGGCGTCTTCTGTGAGAAGGATCTGGGGCAAATCCAGCTTCAGGGGCACTCCCAGATGCGCAAGCATGGCGTTGCACCTCTGGAAGAATCCCTTCATCTCCTCGTGCTGCAAGCCCTGGACGTTCATGTCCTTGATCGATTTCTGGAGGTCCGTCGAGGCTATGGCGACGATGTCGGAGCTGGTGTTCGGCCCGAGCATGTACGCCGCCGACCCATGGCTCCTCAATCTGGAGTACAGGCTGGGACCTATCAAGACGGGGTTCAGGAAGAACTTGGATTCACTGAAAGACGCATCCGCGCACGCATCGCACAGAAGTGCGTCCCCTTCAGATTTGCCTCCGCATTTCAGACAGGCCACAGAGGACCTCCCAGTACCATCTGATAATAATGAGCTGATATAATGGTAACGATGGCTGGTCGCTACCCGCGAAGTCTTTTGGCCATGTAAGGGCCCTGGCGCTCATAACCTAACCGCCGGTAGTAGTTCCTAGCCCCCACGCCGCTCGTCACCCAGAGCTCCGAGTATCCCCCTTCATGCGCCCTGGCCTCAGATTCCTTAAGCAGCCTCTCGCCGAATCCCCTGTGCTGCCAATGGGCGCCGGCCTTGCCGTCGATGGGAGCCATCTGGCCGTAGATATGCAGTTCGCGCAGCAATGCAGCCTCGGCCTTGGGGTCCGATGGGAACCTGAGCCTCGCGTATCCGACGAGAGAGTCGGTGGATGGGATCTCGTAGGCAAGGAAGATCTCAGAGCCCTTCGAGGCGCGGTAAGTCGTCGAGGTCAACTCCACCTCGCCTTCAAGGGGGGCGACTTTGCCTGATGGCAGATGCCCAATCTCCCTGCACCTGATGCACCTGCAGGGAGTGCCACCGGAACGCAGCTCCTTCATTACGAGCTCACGCAGGTGGCTCTTCTTGATGCCGGCCTCGATCAACTGGACCGGTATGTCACGTTGGATCCTCATTATCCTGATCCAGGGAGGAGTGATCCTCTTGACCTCTGCGAGCAGCCTGATCGCCTCTTCGAGAGACATCGGCGAGTACTTGCCCGCGACCCAGTCCTCGTACAGGCTAGTCCCTTTGACGACGAGCGTCGGGTATATCTTCAGCATGTCCGGCTTGAACCGCTCGTCCTCTATCATGGTCCTGAAGGAGGCGAGGTCTTTCTCGGGGTCGCTCCCCGGCAACCCCGGCATGATGTGATAGGCGACTTTGAGTCCGGCATCCTTCGCCCTCCTTGTCGCTTCGGCCACCTCCTTGACGTGATGCCCTCGCTTGACGCCGTCGAGCACCTTGTCGTCGAGTATCTGGACGCCGAGCTCCACCTTGGTGGCGCCCAATGATAAGGAATGATCTACCTGGTGGCCGCCGAACCAATCCGGCCTCGTCTCGAGGGTCATGCCCACGCATCTCGCGTCGGCAAGTTCGTTGGCCCGCTGCGCGGACTCGAGATCCGGTGAATCCTCGCCGTTCATGGCATCGAAGCATCGCTTCACGAACCACTCCTGATAGTCCTCCGGGCGAGAGGTGAACGTGCCGCCCATGATGATAAGGTCCACCTTGTCGGTCCGATGGCCGATTGCGTGGAACTGCTTGAGCCTGCTCGCTGTCTGCTTGAACGGATCGTAGTCGTACATCGCGGCGCGCAGAGCCGCTGGCTCCCTTCCTGTGTAGGACTGGGGGGTGTTGTTGGATGTCCCTCCGGGACAGTATGTGCACCTTCCATGGGGGCAATCGAACGGACTCGTCATCACTGCGACCGGTGCCACGCCGCTCATGGTCCTGACGGGCTTATTCTTGAGGAACGGCTCGACGACATCCCGATACTCATCCGGCACCCGTGCCAGGATCTCAAAGTTCGGCGGGACCCTAGACAGACGGTGCTTCTTGCACAGCTTCGTCTTCAGCCTCAGCAGGTCGTCCCTCGAGGCGACCTCGCCCATGACAAGCGCCTGCACCAGCTCATCGAAATAATCCACGGGCTCTCTGAGAATCCAGAACTGATATCTACTTATCGGAGTGGGAGGTCATCGATACATGATGTCGTCAACTGGCCGCCCTTTCTGCCCTGGCTTCGGGACGGCCTTCTTGTGCCCCTTCCCCTCCTTCTCGAGAACGAGCTCCGGCGCCAGCAGCCGGATGAATGTCTTGTCGCTCAGGGGCTCGAGCGCGATGACCCCTTTGACCATAAGCGCTTTCAGGGACCTCTCCAGCACCCCGGAAGGAAGCGACAATTCATCCCTTAGCTCCTCCACGGTGATAGGGTACCAGTCCTTCAGAATGCCGATGATCCTCGCCTGGAGGGCGTCGACCGTCACCTTCATCCGAAGTACACCGCGGTGTTCTCGGACTCCTTCTTCTCCTCTTCCTTCTCGGCCTTCAGCACGTCTAGCGAGAGGATCATGTGGGATAGGATCAGCCTCATCTTGCCCTTGTCCTCGCCGTGGTTCTTGTCAAGTTCGATCACAAGCGCGGTGTCGTGGGCGACGGCTGCGTACCCCTTGAAGATCCCGGTGGTCTCCATGGGCTTGTCTCTCCCCTCGAGGCTCTTGATCTTGTAGAGCGAGCCCGGTGTCAGGATGATGGCCTCATCTTTTCTTGGCATGCTTGTCCCCCTTCTTTGTAGCTAGTTCCTGCAGATGGTCAACCGTCTTCCTGTAATTCTCCATTGCTACGTTGACATGTGCTTCAGTGAAGTTCCAGGCCTTGCCGAGGTTGCCATAACGGATTCTGTACCCCTTCCTCGGGTTGCCCTCTGAGTCCTCGACGTTCATCTCCTCGAGAAGGTCGAACCCCTTCAGCTTGTTGATGTGCCTGTAGATGGTGGCCTTCGTCGTCCCGAGCGCGACGGCCAGGTCCTCCACGACCCAGGCCTTGTCCATCCTGTCCAGGAAGTAGTCCATCATGAGCCTGTACGGGACGCTGTCCCTTACATCCGTGACGTTGGTCTTGGGATCGTAGCCCTTCGGGAAATACCCGACCTGATTGAGGAAAAGTATCGCGACCTCGTCGATGTTCGTGAGCGGGGTCAGAGGGATATTCGACGCCACATTTAGCTCGAAGCTCATGCTGGTATGAATCAGGTCGAGAATAGTTAAGGCTTCGCGTCGAATCACTCTGGGGAGAGCTCGGCCGCCCGGGCCTTCTCGAATTCCTCCTCCAACTCCCCGAGGACCTTGCTCCTGATAGCTATGAACTCGCGGCTCGTACGATCCCTCGGACGATTCAACGGCACATCGATTATCTCGCGTACCTTCCCAGGCCTGGCGGTCATGACCACGATCCTGTCCGCGAGGTAGACCGCTTCCTCTACGGAGTGAGTGACGAAGAGCACCGTCTTCCTCCTGGCTGACCATATCCTGAGCAACTCCTTCTGCATGAGGTTCCTCGTTTGGGCGTCCAAAGAACCGAATGGCTCGTCCATCAGCAGGACTTCAGGGTCGTTCGCGAGCGCACGCGCGATCGCTACCCTCTGCTTCATGCCTCCAGACAGCTCCCTCGGATGAGCGTCCTCGAATCCCTTCAGCCCGACGAGTTCGATGAGCACCTTCGAGACGTCCGCACGTTTCGTCTCCGGGACATTCTTCACCTCGAGCCCGAACTCAATGTTCTTCCTGACGCTCCTCCATGGAAAGAGGGCAAACTCCTGAAACACCATGCCGCGGTCTGGGCCAGCGTCCCGGACCTCCTTGCCCTCAACCTTCACTGACCCGCCTGACTTGGCCTCAAGGCCTGCCACAATCCTCAGGACGGTGGTCTTGCCGCAACCGGATGGCCCCAGCAAACAAACGAACTCTCCCTCTCGGACCTCCAATCCAAAGTCATCGAGAGCAATGATCCTCCCGCGCTCTCTGGTGAACGACTTCGAAAGGTGCGTGATGTTGATGACTACTTCATTCCCATCCATCTGTACACCCACCTTTCTATCAGTCCCGCTACCCCTGTTGTTAGGACGCTAAGAATCCCAATCATCACCATGCCTGCGTACACGAGATCATACAGGCCAGCGGTGTTGGCTGCGAAGATATAGTAGCCGACACCGCCTCCGACACCCCCCAACATCTCCGCGGCGACGATGCACATCCAGCCGATGCCAAGTCCCACTGTTATGCCGGTCATGAGATACGGCGTCGTAAACGGGAGTACCACTTTGACGAAGATGGTGCTCCGTCTCGCCCCCAGTGTTCGAGCTGCGTCAATGAGCACCGGGTCCACACTCCTTGCCCCAAGCCTAACGTTCAGGAGTATGGGGAAGAACACCCCGAGGAAGACTATGGCGATCGGTCCCCAGAAGAACTTGAACACCACGAGGAAGATGGGCACCCAAGCGAGCGGAGGGATGGGCCTGAACAGCTCGACCAGCGGGCGGCCGACCGCTTCGGCGTTTCTGGAACGGCCCATCAGCAGTCCGAGGGGGACCGCGGATATGAGCGCAAGGGCGAACCCTATCGAGATGCGCGTCAGGCTAGCAAGGATGTGCTCGGACATGAAGCGCCCGCCCGTGGGGCTAGGGTTCGTCACGAACGACCGGCCTAGAGCCCGCAGTACGTCCCACCAGTAAGGTAGGCGCTCGTATGTTGATAGGGGGTAAGGCTTCACCCCAAGAAATGGCCAATCGGCTCGCAGGTAGGCCGAGAGTAGCCACCAGATTGTTAGAAAGACCGCGACCGACACCGCGCTGAGGGTGAGCCTGAGCCAGTTGGAGATGACCGCCTTGCTCAAGCTCTTGGTTAGGCTTCGCATACGACCGCTCCTGTCCCAAATCGGCCCGCCACTCAAAGAGGTTTGGGGCTCAGGTCTTTATCTTGAGGTCGAGTCCCTCTTTATCGAGCGCCATTTTGAGCAGAAGGAACTGGATGGAGGTCTCGCCCGGCGTCGCGACCGTCTTGTTCACCAGATCGCCGAGGTTGTGTATTCCAGAGTTTGCCTTCACCACGATTCCGCTCCCTTCGCTGTTCGCCTGTGCCACTATCAGCGCCTTCACTCCCGAGTTTAGGTGGTTCAGTATGGCGGGCGGAGCGCCAAGATAACCGATGTCCACCGAGCCGCTAGCGAATCCCAGGCTCATCTCGGTTCCCCCGCTCGCAAATGGGGCTCCGGTCGCGCTGGTCACGAGGAGACCGTACTTCTGGAACATGCTCGTCCCCCCGAAAGCAGTCGTGTTCTGAGCGACAACTTGGGCCATCTGGTGGAGATCCCCCAGCAAGTAACCCAATCGGATTGGGTTGCTTGGGTTCAGTATCGTGCTGCTCGGGGTAATGCTCTTGGCTGCATCTAACAACGAGCCGTTCACGTACTTGCTGATGAAATCGCTCGTTGAGGAATATCCAAGGCCCTGCATTTTCGCAGTTGTCGTCATGTTGTCATTGATATACATGTCAGTGAACTGCTGGAGTGCGTTCCTGAAAGCCTGATTCATCTCGTAGCCGTACTTGACGTGCTCAAGCGCCGCCTTGACGACGGTGGCATTCCGAGAAGTGAACTGCACGGCCATGTTCACCAGTGCAGTGTAGTTTGCCCCGCTCGGATGGGCCAGGGCGTTCGCCATCCACTGGTTCGCCTCGATGTGCGCCTTAAGGAACCGCTCGGTCAAGTTGACTCCGTTCGGCTTGCTGAGGAAGTCTGGCGATACGGCCACGACACAGCACGGATGGTTCGGCATGATCTGGTTAGACCATTCCAGGACATCACCGACGTTGCCGACAACCGAATCCGAAACATAAGGCTCCCACGCGATGTACGCATCTATTGACCCTCCCGCCAGGGTAGCTTTCATGTCCTTAGGCGCGATCGTGACGTAATACACTGTCCCGGTCGTCTTACTCTCCTTGCTGAGCAGTAGTGAGGCCGAGATGCCGCCTACGACCACTACCGCTGCAATCACTACCGCGATTATGATGAGCTTCTTATCCATGGAATTCCCATCAACTATGATGGACCTGTCCGATTTAACCTTTTCGACATTAGTATGTGTTTGGTGATACAATTGTATAAATAATACAATCAATATTGGTACTATGAGGATAACAAGATGGACCGAGCGAACAGAATCATTCGCTCCTCGATGGAGTCGGACGCCGCATTCAGGACGGCACTGAGCGAGGTTCTTGACAGCCTTGGGATGACGATACAAGACCTGTCTAGGAAGGCGGGCATCTCTCCCAGCACGCTTTACAAGATTGCCAACGAGGACCGTACGCCGAGCCTCCACGTCCTAAGAAAGTTGGTGAAATCGATAAGAGAGGTCGAAGGCCTGAAGGCGGGCAACTTCATCGCCCTCATAGTCACGCGGCAGGTTTTGGACGAGGTTGTCGAGAGGACAATCAAGATCGGAGATGAGACGGTGAGGATCAGAGAATACCCAGCGTCCACGGTCGAGGACGCAATCGTCGCCGCGATCCGGGCCGAGAGAGATGGCGCGATAGCGGTCGTCTGCGCCCCCATCGTGAGCCCGACCATCGAGAAGATCCTGGACATACCGATCGCCACTATCGTCCCCAAGGATAGCGTGACGGAGGCGATCAAGCTGGCTGCGCGGAAATCGAGGGACTAGCGGATCGTCTCTCTTCCGATCTCGAGGTCCAACCCGATGGACACCAGCTCCCCACGCTTGACCTGAGAAATCGACCCGTCGATGCCGTTTGCGGTCTCCTGGAACAGGACGACGCTCTCCTTTCCCGCCGCTACACGAAGATCATAGTAGCTCCCATTCTCGGAGTAGTCACGATATCCGCAGAGTGTTTTCCCATCCGACACGAGCAGGACCGCTCCCGTGAACTCTCGATCAAGCACCTCTTCTTGTATGACCGTCTTCAGTGCGGTCCGCAAGTCATGCACCTGTTCGTAACGCTCTGCCAAGACGAGCGCAAGGAGTTCGCTGTCGGTCTCCCCCAGGCTCCTCCGTCCGGTTCCGGGATTAAGTCCTTTGATGGTACCGTTGTGGCCGAGCACGAGCCCTCCGACGATGAAGGGATGAGTGTTGACAAGCTTCGCCTTTCCTCGCGACGCAGCACGTATGTGCCCGATCACGATGCTTGGCGGACGGAGCTCGGAAGCTTTGTTCACCGCAACCTCAAATGATGGATCTTCGGCCGCCCAGGTCGGACTTCTTCCCAGATATACCGGGGATCCTTCGACGAAAGAGGAGATCCCCCATCCATCTCGATGTCCCCGCTTCTTGCGGCCCGGGATCTCGCCTTCTCTAGAAATTGTCTTCAGGTCTGTCAAAACATTGATTGGGAACTGGTCTCGAAAGACCACCCCGACCATCCTGCACATCAGAGCACCTTGGGGATGACCTCCACCTCGAGGTCCATCGAGTTGGTGACCAAGCACTTGCGCTTCGTCACCGAGAGCGCTTTGTCGAGATTTGACATCTTTGATCCTGAGGCGAACTTCATCTCAGGATACATCGTGATCTTGACGAACCTCCTATAACCCTCGACGGTCTCCAGGTCCCCAACGGCCCTGCACTTGTACTCCGCCAACTTCATGCCGAAGTCACGCGCCACATACTCAAACACGATTTGGAAGCACATATTGGCCGCACCGACGAACGCATCCTCTGGCGTGAGTGGGCCGCGCATCCCTTCCAGCTCCTCGGGCGGGGAGTAGTCGAGGTCTGGTCCGTTCTGGCAAAGGAGTTTGCCAGGGTACTTCTCGCTCCAGACAACGGTGTTGGCGAAATCCATCGTAACCTCGACTCCATCAGCATATCGTGGTTTAAACTTTCCAGCTTACGCACTCATGGCCGCCGCCGGACAATGAATGCAAATGTGTGGGGGAAGCGTGGGGGGTGTGCGGTATCTTCATCCTTAGCCCAAGGCTTTCTTGATCTGCTGCTCCACCATACTCCTTGGAGCGGCGCCGACCATCTTATCCACGAGCCTACCGTCCTTGAAGAACAGGAGCGTGGGTATGCTCGATATCCTGTGCTTCTCTGAGGTCTGGAAATTGTCATCCGTGTTCAGCTTGCCGAATACGACATGGCCTTTCATGTCCTTGGCAAGCGCATCTATTGTGGGCGATAACATCCTGCACGGACCGCACCATGGCGCCCAGCAATCCACTACGACTTTGTTGTACCTACCCACGAACTCCTCGAAGTCTTTGTCGCCAACGACCACCGGCTCTCCGGGCCACGCATCGCCCTTCGTGCCTGTTGAATTAACCTTTTGCATCATTTCAGCCATCTTCTTCCGTTTTATCAGCTGTAGCTCTTCGTTCGCAGATGACATTTAGCCACCTATGGTATTGCACGGATGTGCAACATTCCTGCAATATCGATACCCCAGCGAATACAAATACGTTGTGACGAAACTCAACCGCCACCACCTCAAGACGTAGTCTTGAGTCTGTACTGCTGGATGACGACAAACCTTTTAAACTGCGGAGAGCGATACGGTCGCAGGGATGCACGATGCTACAAGAAGCTTCTGAGCTGATTGGTTTGCAGGTTTATACCAGCGCAGGCGTTTTTCTCGGGAATGTCGCGAACTTGGTCGTAGATGTCGACGAGAACAAGGTCCAGGGATTATTCATCACGAGCACGAACCCGTTGCTCGTGGAAGGGTCGAAGTCCGTGAACGTCCCGTACAGATGGATAAGCTCCATCGGGGACATCGTCATCTTGAAGTACTTCCCGAAGAGGGTCGCCGTAAAGAAGGGCGCCAAAGCCAAGCCTGAGAAGGCACCGGAGTAAACGATTTATCTGCCTAGGCGTCTCCTCCGACCATGCACAGCCCCAAGATTGATCCATCATGTTACGTGGCTCCAGAGGCGATCATCATCGGCGACGTGACGATCGACAAGGGCTGCAGCATCTGGTCCTTTGCCGTGATCAGGGCAGACCTCTCATCCGTTCGAATAGGGGAAGGGTCCAGCATCCAGGAACATTGTCAGATACACGGCAACCCTGGGAAGCCCACGATCATCGGAAGGAATGTCTCGGTCGGCCACTCGGCAATCATCCACGCGGCCAAGGTCGATGACTTCGTCATCGTCGGCATGAACTCCTGCATCCTAGATGGGGCCGAGATCGGGAGTGGTTCGATAGTCGGCGCAGGCGCAGTGATCACCGAGAACATGAAGATCCCGGAAGGGAGCCTCGTGGTGGGCATCCCGGCCAAAATCATCCGGCAGGGAGACCCGTCTCTCAGGGAGCAGGCGAAGAGGAACGCCGAGGCATATCACAAACTGCGAGACGCCCACAAGCGCGGAGAGTATCAGAGGTATAGGCCGTGATCAACCGATCTCGTCCAAGTCTATCCTGCATCTCACGGACAACTCCTTGTGGAGAGCGAGCATCCTCAGCGCTGCCTGCGCCTGCCCTTCTCGCGTCAGGTACGTGACGGCCTCATTGATGCTGGTCCGTTCAATTCCCGACATCAGGTTGTCGCTGTGCGACACTATCTTCTCCTCGAGCGTCAGGGGGATGTAGTCCTTCTCTGGAAGTCCCAGCTCTTTGGCCTCGTCCTTCGATATGCCAGCGCCGATATGCCGTTCGATGATGTCGACCAACGCTTCGGGCAGCTTCCGCTCCCGGGCGAGCTTGGCCCCTTCCACGGCGTGGGCTATGGAGTGCGCCTTGCATCTCCCGAGATCGTGCAGGAGCCCACCGACCTCGACGAGCTTCACGTCCCCGCCGCATCGTTTGGCGATCTTCACCGCCAAAGCGGAGACGGCCTTGCAGTGAGCGATGACACTCTCGTTGCATCCACATTCGCGGAGAAGCTCTATGCACTCATCCCTGCTTGGGAGAGCGGCGGGTCTTTCCTTTGCTCTGGTCAATTACGGTCTTCCCCCTCGGGTTCGGCACGATCACGAGCCTTCCCTTCTGCCCCTTCTCGAGTTTCTTGCCATCGCCGTGCCTGTCGAGGAATATGGCAAGAGCGGCGACTTCAGAGTGCGGCTGGTTTCCCACGGAGATGTTCCTGTCGGCGAGGTCGTAGACTTCCCGCGGGACCTTCTCCGCTCCCACGACGATCATGAGCTTCTTCGTCTTTATCGTCGGCAGGGCCTTCGAGAGGCTCTCCCCGTACATGGTGAGATGCACGACCTGGCCTTCCCATGCCTTGATCGCCTTCCTCCAGTCGACCCCAGTCTTGATCTTGAACTTGCCTCCGAACCGACCGACCACGCTCTGGATCGTCCTCTCGAGCTCGGGGTCAGGGGTGGAGACCCAGACCTCGTCAGCGCCAAGCGCGCGGGCTGTGAGCGCGACATGTGTCGTCACGCGTTGGTCTCTCATCGGACGATGGCCCAGCCTTAGAACAACAATCATGAGGAAGCCTCCCTTGGCTCACTCCTTCACGCGCTCGATCCTGTGCCCTCTGTAATCGAGCTTCGTGCTCCTCTTGACGAGGCTCTTGAGCATGGTGAATGTGACTCCAAGTACCTCGGCCACGTCCCCGGCGAACTTCCCTTGCGCCCCTACCATGTCGAATATCTGCTTCTCGATTTTCTGGAACTCCTTCTCGTCCATCACCGCTGCTGCAAGCACATCACTGATCTCGTACACGGGCCATGAGGCGTTGATGTGGAACGACGTATAGTAGGTGTGATACGCCTTCTCAGGCTGTTGATCAGGGGAGGTCTGCCACCGGGTCTCGACCAACTTCATCTTCTCGAAGAAGAGGAGCGCCTCCTTGCCCGCGGGTCCGAACTGTTTCTCGATGTCACGGACCGTGTGCCATTCAAGGGTCACCAATTTGAGGACCTCTCGCTTGACCTTGGTGTCCACCGCCCGGAACATCGGGACTAGCTCCGCGGGCTCGGTGATGACCTTGATACGAGTCATGGGCGCACCCTATCTAGGTGTGGGCATATAAGCCTAATTGGATAAAAGAAAGGCCATTTTGTTCGTGCTGGCTAGTGTCGGAAACGAGTTCCGAACAATTCGAAAATCCTCGATAATCGCCCCTCGGACCTTGAGGCGTGACGTTTAAGTATCTTCAACCTGTTCGGCCGAGAACAGAGCGTGCTGCAATGATGGTTAAGGACTTAAAGGACAAAACGAAAGTCGACGAACTCGTCCTGACGATCGTCGAGAAGAAGGAGCCCAGGGAGTTCCAGTCCAAGTGGAGCGGCTCCTCGGGAAGGGTCTGCGACGCCACTGGCAAGGATGACAACGGCGACGATGTGACTATCACGCTTTGGAACGAGGACATCGAAAAGGTCGAGACGAACGCAAAGGTCCGCATCACCAACGGGTGGGCGTCCTCGTACAAAGATAAGGTACAGGTCAGCGCTGGTAAGTACGGCAAGCTTGAGATCATCAGCTGAAGTGAGCCCTCTTACGTGGAATCGTCACAACAACAGCGCGAGCGCCGTCATCGCGAGCCCAGGCGCGCATACCATTAGAAAATCATCGTCGAGATGCGCATTCTTGAGCTGCTCGGAACCGATGGCGATCACGGTCCCGATTGCGGCCAATACCAAGAGTGCGGGCAGCAAACGGTCGTTCGCAAGGACGAGGATCGTGATGCAGATCACGAAATAGACTAACGATGACACACCGATGTTCCTCCAGGTCCCGACCCCATGCGATCTCAGCTCCCCAGAAAGCGGGTCGACGAACGCCATCCCCACGATCGCCGCGGCGGCTATGTCGTGCGGGAAGAACCAGAGGGCCGCTGTGATGCCCGCAGCCGCCCACACGAACGACGCGATCTGGTCCTTCTCGTGGGGCCTCATGCCCAAGAACAGGATGCCCTTCGGGAGCCTGATCGCTTCGATGAAGATGATGACTGCAAAGAACGCGATCAGCACGACCCATCGACGGACACCGATCACCGGAAGGTCCACTGGCAGAAGATAATAGACGGGGGCCAAAGCTATCAGACAGTGGAACGCGCGCCTTATCACCACTTCCTTCTTCATGATGGGCAACCTCCGAGTATTGCGGTCGCGTGTTTCACTTCCCTCAACCTGCGAATGATACGCCGGACCACCTTGCCTCGATCCCCTTGAATAGAATCCATGTGGCGATCGTCATCGAGCCGAGCACGAGGGCTATCCCCGCCACGGCCACTTTCCAATTGGCCAGGAGGCTGAATGAGAGTATCGTGAGGCAGACATCCGGGAGGAATGACATCAGGCTGAACTTGGCCAGGACGGTCGTGTCAAAGAGGAATGTGTTCGTCTTCAGACCGGTGAGATACGCGGTCATCACTACCATGTATACCGAGGTGATGAACATCACGACCAGCGCGAGCCACAGGAGCCGAACCTCAGCGTTCAGATAGGATATCGCTACGACGAAGGACGCGGAGATGCCCATCGTCAGGAGTAGGAAGACCCGGATGCGAGTCTTGATGAGCTGAGGCACGGTGACCGGCAGGAGGTCATAGTACTCAGCGAGGTCGACGTTGTTCAGCCAGCTGTACATCATGACCCCGATGAAGCCGACCATCGCCGCGTAGAAGACAGCGTTGAACCCCACGGGAATCTCCAGACCGTAATTGACGAACCAGGCTGTGAACGAAAGGAAAAGGAGCGGCAGGATGAACGCGAAGAACATCTTCGCAATGACCCCGCTCCTCCGGAGATCGAGCAGTTCCTTCGACATCAGGGACCTGTTCAGCCCTTTGAAGAATCTGAATCGTTCATAGTACGAGGGAAGCATGTCGGCGTGCTGTTTAGACGATATGCTGATCCTCACCTCGACGAGCATGTACGCGAGTATTGACAGCAATGCTATCACGGCTGTAGCTGAGGCGCCGAGGAGTAGCGCGCCGGAGCCATCGACCGGGAAGGGCCGCACATCCATCTGCATCCCATAGGAAGGGAGCAGCGTCTTGAGGTCCGGCCAGCCCAACACGCCGAACGAGATGAAGAGGCCAGCGATCGCCGCCGTGAATGCCACGAACGCTGGCATGTTCCTGATGTAGATGACGGATGCGAGGAAGCTCAGGGACATGCCGAACATGAATGTGAGCATGACCGCGATGAAGAACAGGCCGATGCTGACCAACGAGAAACCCATGAAGGGCGCAGCTGCGACCAGTCCGAGTGTGGCAGGTGCCAGTAAGAGCAGTATGTAGAATACAGCATCCCTGAGGTATATCCCGAGGAAGGTCGTCCTGAAGGAGAGCGGTAGAAGGTACGGCATCGCGACCAGGTAGTTGCTCGTCCCGTACCTCCTCTCAAGGTACTCCCTTCCCATGATCCCGAACGCGCCCACACTCAGGCCATAGACGAACGCGGACATGTGGGCGAACATCGCGAACTGACCCAACGAGACGGTTTCCAGCATCTTGTCTATTGTCAGTCCGCTGCCGAACGCCAGAATGAACACGAAAAGAGGAAATGTCAAGAAGCGCTGCTTGCCGGAGTAGCTGGCGTGAGACCGGAACTCCTCCTTGAGCATCAGCTTGAGGAGGTCCTTCGCCTCTACTCACCTCCGACTCCCTTTATCCCGACCGAACGCAGAAAGAGCTTCTCGAGGGTGTCGTCTCCCTTGACCAATTCGTCGATGCTACCCTGCGCCACCACCTTCCCGAGATTGACGATGGCCATCCTGTGACAGAGCCGCTGGGCGATCTCGAGGATGTGAGACGCCATGAACACCGTGCCCCCGCCCTC
>Ga0315281_10007583_pt1 | contig 15251 bp, 11 predicted proteins | sample YL17G07_0_MG_FD_204540 | JGI IMG/M metagenome (GOLD analysis project Ga0315281, IMG submission 204540) | Sediment microbial communities from Yellowstone Lake, YNP, Wyoming, USA - YL17G07_0 | ecosystem: Environmental > Aquatic > Freshwater > Lake > Sediment | place: USA: Wyoming | collected...
CTGAGGCTCGAAAGATCAAGAAGGACGACGTCATCTCCCTCGATTATCAGGCGTATCACGAAGAAAAGCCGGTGGCCGGTTTTCAGGGCAAAGGCTTCTTGGTCGAGTTGGGCAAGGGCTTCGTCTTTCCGGAGATCGAATCGGGGCTCGTGGATGTCCTGCCGGGAGAAAAAAAGCGGGTGGAGGTAACTCTACCCGATAACTGGTCCGATAAGAACCTTGCGGGGCAAAAGGTCATCTACGAACTCGAGGCCAAGGAGATCAAAGAAAAGAAGGTCCCGGAGCTCAACGACGACTTCGCGAAGGACCTCGGCCAGTTTGCGACGCTCGATGAAGTGAAGAATAAGATCCGCGAAGACGTGGCCAAGGGCAAGGAGCAGGCGGCGAAGAACAAGATGCGGCGCGAGCTTTTGGAAAAACTGATCCAGGAGAATGAATTCCTGGTGCCGGACGCGATGATAAAGGTCGAGTTGGACGATATGTTCAAGCGTTTTGAAGGCAACCTCCGCACTCAGGGACTGACGCTGGCGCAAGCCGGCGTGACCGCCGAGGACTTCACGGTCAAAAACCAAGACGAGGCGGTTTTCCGCGTGAAAGGCGCGTTGATTTTTGACGCAATCGCACGAAAGGAGACCATCGGGGTGACCTCCGAAGAGGTGGACAAGCGGATCGATGAAATGGCTAAGTTGGCGAATCAGCCCGCGGCATCGTGGAAGAAGTACTTTAGGGAAAATAACATGCTGGGACGCGTCGAAGGGGCCCTGCTGGAAGAGAAAGCCCTTGATTTCGTGCTGGCCCAATCTAAAATTGAAGAGAAGGCAACATGACCTACAAACAAGACATGGGAAGTGTGCTCGAGGCTCACATGAGTCTCATTCCGATGGTGATCGAGCAGACCCACCGGGGCGAACGCGCTTATGACATCTATTCGCGTCTCCTGAAGGACCGTATTATTTTTCTCGGAACGGGGATCAACGACGAAATCGCCAACGTCGTCGTCGCGCAGCTTCTCTTCCTCGAGTCCGAGGATCCGGACAAAGACATCTTCATTTATGTCAACTCTCCGGGCGGCGTCGTTTCCGCCGGTCTCGCGATTTATGACACGATGCAGTACGTGAAGCCGGACGTCTCGACGATCTGCATGGGACAGGCCGCCTCGATGGGCGCGGTGCTTCTCGGGGCCGGGGCGCCGGGCAAGCGCTATGCGCTACCGCACGCGCGTATCTTGATTCATCAACCCATGGGAGGATTTCAGGGGCAGGCGACCGACATCGACATTCATGCGCGGGAAATTCTTCGCTTGCGCGAGGAACTGAACAATATTCTGTCGCGCCATACGAAACAGCCGATGAAGAAAATTCAGAACGATACCGAGCGCGACTATTTTATGAGTGGTGAAGAGGCCAAGGTATACGGTATCATCGACGACGTGGTGACGTTTAGAGACAAAGGCAAGAAGATGGAGCTCGTTGGAAAGGCGAAATCATGAGTCGAGGATTTGTCGAAGATCCGACCAATCTCTGCTGTTCTTTTTGCGGCAAGTCGCAGAAGGAGGTCAGGAAGCTCATCGCGGGTCCCACCGTCTATATCTGCGACGAGTGCATCGATCTGTGCAACGACATCATTGCCGAGGAGAACGCTCGCGCGACCCAGATGGTTTCGCGTTCCAGCGTTCCGAAACCTTCCGACATCAAAAAAATCCTCGATGAATACGTGATCGGCCAGGAGAAGGCGAAGCGCACCCTGTCGGTCGCCGTTCACAATCATTACAAAAGGATCGAGAACAAGGGGACATCGTCCGATGTCGAGCTTCAGAAGAGCAATATCCTCCTGATCGGTCCGACGGGCTCCGGCAAGACGCTCTTGGCGCAGACGCTTGCGAAGATCCTGAACGTTCCCTTCACGATCGCCGACGCAACGACGCTGACCGAGGCCGGATACGTGGGCGAGGACGTTGAAAACATCATTTTAAATTTGCTGCAGTCGGCGGATTACGACAAGGCGCGAGCGGAGCGCGGCATCGTTTATATCGACGAGATCGACAAAATCTCGCGCAAGTCGGACAGCCCGTCGATCACGCGCGACGTTTCCGGCGAGGGCGTGCAGCAGGCCTTGCTCAAGATCATCGAAGGAACGGTCGCGAACGTCCCCCCCAAGGGAGGGCGCAAGCATCCGCAGCAGGAGTTCATTCCGATCGATACGACGAACATCCTATTCATCTGCGGCGGGGCTTTTGTCGGTCTGGAAGACATCATCTCGCGCCGTGGGGGTTCGAAGAGCATGGGTTTCGGGGCGGAGGTCCGCAGCAAGGAAGACAAGAATCTTTCAAAACTTCTCGAAGACGTTCAGACGGAGGACCTGCTCAAGTTTGGCTTGATTCCGGAATTCATCGGACGCCTGCCGGTCATCGCCACTTTGGGCGAACTCGATGAGGCCGCGTTGATGGACATCCTGACGCGTCCGAGAAACGCCCTGATCAAGCAATATCAGCGCCTCTTTGAATTCGAGCGCGTGAAGCTCAAATTCTCGCCTGGAGCCCTCCAGGCGGTCGCCAGGGATGCCATCAAGAGGAAGTCGGGGGCGCGAGGCCTCCGGGCGATCTTAGAGAACGTCATGTTGGATATCATGTACGACATTCCGTCGCGTTCCGGCATCAAAGAGGTGATGATTAACGAGGAAGTGATCACCAAAAAACAGGAACCCGTCTTTGTCTACGAGAAAAAGGCTGAATCGGCTTAAGGTCTTACAAGTTTCTTTCCGAGTATCCCTTGCTTTTGGGCCCGTTCGAATTTAAATTAGGAAAAAGGTATTAAGGTATCGCCGTAGTTCCTCATAAGGAGCTCCCTCTATGTTTGGTGACAACCCGTCCGTTCCCGACAAGTCTCAAGGTTATTTGGTTCCGCTTCTTCCTTTGCGAGACATCATTGTATTTCCTCATATGGTCGTGCCCCTCTTCGTTGGCCGCGAAAAATCAATCTCGGCGCTGGAAGAAGCGATGAGCAAGGAGAAGGACATTCTCCTGTCCGCGCAGGTGAATCCGAAGACCAACGACCCGAGGGACGAGGATATCTATAAGGTCGGCACCTTGGGAACGATCATCCAGCTCCTTCGCCTTCCCGACGGAACCGTCAAGGTCTTGATTGAGGGCAAGCGACGCGGCCGGATCAAGAGGTTCGTGCCGAATCCGTCGTTCTTCATGGTCGAGGTGGAAGAGATCATTGAGAACCGGGAGATTACGGTCGAGGTCGAAGCCCTGATGCGCGAGATCAAGGTCGCCTTCGAAACCTACGTGAAACTCAACAAGAGGATTCCGCCCGAGATGCTGGCTTCCGTGGCGACGATCGATGATCCGTCCCGGCTGGCGGACACGATCGTGGCGCATCTGAATCTGAAGCTTCCCGACAAGCAGAAAATCTTGGAAATCGAGAGCCCCGCCGAGAGGTTGGAGCGTCTCTACGGGCAGATTCAGACGGAAATTGAAATTCTCCAGGTGGAGAAGAAGATACGCACGCGCGTCAAGAAGCAGATGGAGAAGACGCAGAAGGAATATTACTTAAACGAGCAGATGCAGGCGATCCAGCGCGAACTCGGCGAGCGTGACGAATTCAAGGGAGAGCTTCAGGAACTCGAAGAGAAGATCAAAAATAAAAAGATGAGCGCCGAGGCCACGAAGAAGGTGAAAAAGGAGTTCAAGAAACTCAAGCTGATGAGCCCGATGTCGGCCGAGGCGACCGTCGTGAGGAATTACATTGATTGGATCTTGTCTCTCCCCTGGTCCGACGTCACCGACGACAAGCTCGACATCAAAGAAGCGGAAAAGATCCTCGACGAGGATCATTACGGTCTCAAGCAGCCGAAAGAGCGCATTTTGGAATATCTGGCGGTGCGGAGTCTCGTGGATAAGATGAAAGGTCCCATTCTCTGTCTCGTTGGCCCTCCGGGCGTCGGCAAGACCTCCCTGGCGCGCTCGATCGCTCGATCGATGGGGCGGAAATTTGTCCGTTGTTCCTTGGGAGGCGTGCGCGACGAGGCGGAGATCAGAGGCCATCGGCGCACCTACATCGGGGCCTTGCCAGGCAAGATCATTCAAAGCCTGAAGAAGGCCGGTTCGTCTAATCCCGTCTTCCTGCTCGACGAGATCGACAAGATGAGCATGGATTTCCGTGGCGATCCTTCGGCCGCATTGCTGGAGGTCTTGGATCCCGAGCAGAACGTTGCGTTCCAAGATCATTATCTCGATCTGGACTACGACCTGTCGAACGTTTTGTTCATTACAACGGCAAACACCCTCCATTCGATTCCGCTTCCCTTGCAGGACCGCATGGAGATCATTCGGATTCCGGGCTACACCGAACACGAGAAGCTGCATATCGCCGAGAAATATCTACTGAAAAAGGAGCTCGACGCCCACGGTTTGACGCCCGAAAATCTTGTGTTGCCGGAGATTACGATCCGGTCGGTCATCCGTCATTACACGAGGGAGTCCGGTGTTCGAAATCTTGAGCGTGAGATCGCTACGATTTGCCGCAAGGTGGCGCGAGAGATTGTGGCGAAAGGCAAGGACAAGAAGATCCACGCGGTTCCAAAGTCCCTGCACAAATATCTCGGCGTTCAAAAGTTCCGTTACGGCATGATGGAGGAGAAAGATCAGATCGGTCTTGCGACCGGGCTCGCCTGGACGGAATGCGGCGGCGAACTCTTGACGACGGAAGTGACCGTCATGCCGGGCAAGGGGCAACTGATCGTCACCGGAAAGTTGGGAGACGTCATGCAGGAGTCGGCGCGCGCGGCGATGAGTTATGTGAGGTCCCGCGCCGAGCAGCTGGGACTGAATCGGCATTTCTATCAGAAATACGACATTCACATTCATGTTCCCGAGGGCGCCGTGCCCAAGGACGGGCCGTCGGCGGGCATTACCATGGCCACGACGATCGTATCGGCCCTTCTCAAAATTCCGATCCGAAAGGATGTCGCGATGACCGGCGAAGTGACGTTGCGCGGCCGGGTGTTGCCCATCGGCGGGCTCAAAGAGAAGACTCTCGCGGCCCATCGCGGTGGGATCCGCACGATCATCATCCCCAAAGAGAACGAGAAAGACGTCGAAGAGATCCCCAAAAAGATCGCCAAGGACCTCAAGATCATCCTGGTGGATCATATGGATGATGTCTTGAAAAATGCCCTTGTCTTGGACGATCCGGAGTCCCTCTTTAAGAAGAAGGAAGAGGGGTTGGGCGAGGAGTCGAGTGGGAAGGTGCCTCCGAAGGGCGTTTTCCCTCCGCCGACTCCTGCGTCGCCGTCGGCCGGCAAAGGCGAAGTCCCTCCCGTGCATTAACACTAGCTACCATTACGCCCCTCTCCCTAGAGCTTGTAAGGCGAGGGGCAGTCCCGACCATCTAATGATGAAGGTTCGGGACGAGCCGTAGCGAGGGCTGTCCCGCGGTAAGCGGGATTTTCTTGAAGTTTATAGGTGGAGTTGGTACCCAATTCGCCTTCGGGCGTGTAGCTCAGCGGTAGAGCGCCACCCTTACAAGGTGGATGTCGCAGGTTCAATCCCTGCCGCGCCCACTGTTACACTGCCAAATATTGTGGTTTCAGTGGGGACGTAGATCAATTGGTTAGATCGTCGCCCTGTCACGGCGAAGGTTGCGGGTTCGAGCCCCGTCGTCCCCGCTGAGTCCACAAATCTCTAAATATCTTTTTTTGTTGTCTTTTCTATAGTTTCAGATACATAAAAGCCCTTAATTTATAAGATTTAACGGGTTCATTTATTAATTTATCGATTAACTAAATCGTCCTGAAAGGGGGACCAAAGTATGATGCATCAAAAGAAGTTCGCTCTCATCGTGGGGGCACTGTCCGTTCTCGCAGCATCGGTCGCAAGCGCCGTCGATCTCAACTGGGTCGACAAGAACACCGTCATCGTCGACGGGACTTTCCAGGTGAGCAAGCCTGGCAGTGAGTGGGATACGCAGAAGACGAATGATTGGGCGGCTCCGGTTAAGTGGGTGCTCCATAAGTCCGGCGCGAATCCGATCATCTGGCTCCGTTACGATCAAGCCGTTCGCGGCAAGACGGCCCATGATTACGCCAACGACGTGAAGTCTCGTTTGCGCGCCCGTGGCGTTCAGGTGGAGTCGGTTCGCAATCAGGTCATCAGCGGCCGCAACATCTCCCTCATCTCCGGCGTGGATAACTCGAGTGGGTTCCGTTATCTGGTCGGCGTGTGGAGAAACCACAATAAGGGATTCAACCTCGAATGCACGGCCGCGACGGCTGACTTTGGTGTCTATGAGCCTCACTGCATGGCTGCGATGCAATCGGCCCGTATCTTGAAGGAAGACTAAGAGATCCTGAATCTTGATGTGAAAAGGGGTCTGCCGTAAGGCAGGCCCCTTTTTTTATTGATGGCCACATCGATAAATTACGTGTAGGGTTCCCGCCCATTACAGGAGGAAAGTCTATGAAGGAAAAACTTTCGGCATTGGCCTTGTGTGCCGCACTGATGGCGACTGCATCGTCTGCGCATGCTGTGGATCTTCAGTGGTCGAGCAAGAATTGCGTCAACATCGACGGCAACTACTATCTCTGCAAGCCGGACGATAAGTGGGACACTCAGAAAACCGAGGAGACCCTTCGCCCTGTCAAGTTCGTCTATCACAAGTCGAAGTCGAATCCGATCTTGTGGGTGATTTACGATGAGGCGGCTTCCGCGTCATCGGCGTCCGATTATGCGAGCAAGGTTCGGGCGCGTTACGAGTCGCGTGGCATTAAAGTGGACGCCGTCCTGGATGAGACGATCGGCGGCAAGAGCGTTTACATCGTCAGCGGCCAGGATTCCTCAAAAGGGGCCCGCTTCAGCACGGCCTTGTTTTGGAGGCCGAATCTGAAGCGTGTCTTGCAGATCGAGTACTCGGCGTCCGCAGAGGATTTCAGTACGTATCAGCCGCAGTTTATGTCGACCGTCCAGTCGGCTCGTGATTTAAGGTAATCGATTTTTGATGATGAATAAAAGGGTTGTCCGGTCAGTCCGGACGACCCTTTTTTGTTTTTGCGCGAATCGTTTCCAGAGAATCCATGATGGTCTTCTCATAGCCGTTCCCGGTGGGTTGATAATAGCGTTTTCCCCTGAGCTTCTCGGGCAGATAATCCTGCTCGACGACGTGCCCATCGAAGTCGTGCGGATACTTGTAGCCCTTTCCGTAATCTAAATCCTTCATGAGTTTGGTCGGGGCATTACGAATATGCTTCGGGACCGGCAGGGCGCCTTCCTTGGCAAGGTCCGACTTGGCATTGAGATAGGCCATATAACTGGCGTTACTCTTGGGCGCCGAGGCGAGATAGGTTGCGGCCTGCGCCAAGGGAATCCACCCTTCCGGCATTCCGACGAAATCGAAGGCTTGCATGGCGCTCACCGCGACTTGGATAGCTTGCGGATCGGCATTTCCCACGTCTTCGGAGGCGAAGATCACCATGCGTCGCGCAAGAAAGAGAGGTTCTTCACCCGCCTCCAGCATCCGCGCGAGCCAGTAGACCGCGGCGTCGGGATCGGAGCCTCGCATGGATTTGATGAAGGCGGAGATGACATTGTAATGCTCTTCGCCTGATTTGTCGTAGAGGAGGGTTTTTTTCTGCAGTGCATTCTCGATGATCTTTATCGAGAGGACGCCTCCCGCGGAACCCGCAATCAGACCGGAGGCGATCTCAAGGGTGTTCAAGGCCCTGCGCCCGTCGCCATCGGAAGTCTCGCAAAGAAAATCGAGAGCCTCGTCATCGATGGTCCGATTCTTTTCTCCCAGGCCATGTTCCCGATCGGTGAGGGCGCGTCTGATAATTTCCTTAAGCTCCTCAGGTTTCAAGGGTTGTAGGACGTAGACCTTGGTTCGAGAGAGAAGGGCGGAAATAATCTCGAAGGAGGGATTCTCCGTCGTCGCGCCGATCAGCGTGATGGTGCCGTCCTCGATGTGGGGCAGGAGGGCGTCTTGTTGGGCCTTGTTCCACCGGTGGATCTCATCGATGAAGAGGATCGTTTTCCTTCCGGAAAAGCGCATCTCTCTTTTTGCCAAATCGATGATCGCCTTCAGTTCCTTCACGCCGGAGAGAACGGCGGACATACTGTGAAACGAGGCCTTGGTGTGATGGGCGATGGCGCGCGCGAGTGTCGTCTTGCCCGTGCCCGGAGGCCCCCAAAGGATAAGGGATGGGACCGTGTCGGATTCGATCTGATGGCGGAGGGGGCTGTGCGGGCCGATGAGATCGCTCTGGCCGACGATCTGATCCAACTTACGCGGTCGCAGGCGATCCGCCAGCGGTGACGTTGGAGACTTGCCGGATGCAAGCGGGGTTTCGAAGAGATCGGACATGAAGCCCTTGATACTCCAATCTTTCAGAGCCTTCAACCGGCAACAATCCAGCGGAAATCATGGACTTAATGAGCCGATTTTGTTAGAAATTGTCGATGCTCGTCTCGCTCCAGATCCGGAATTTCGCTCTCATTGATGCGGCGACTATCGAATTCGGAGAGGGCCTCAATATCCTTTCGGGGGAGACGGGTTCCGGCAAGTCCATCTTGGTTCAGGCCCTCGAAGTCCTCTTGGGGGGGCGAGGGTCTTCGGATCTGATCCGCCAAGGCGAAGAAGAAGCGGAGATCAGCGGTCTGTTCGCAACAAACGGCGAAGAGAAAAGCCTGCGCCGCGTGATCTCCCGGAGCGGAAAGAATAGGGCTTATGTGAACGAACGCCCCGTTCCGGTGGCGACGCTTGAAGAGGTTGCCGAGGGACTCGTCGATCTGGCGAGCCAAAACGAGCATCAGATTCTTTTGAATTCCGAAAAACACTTGGGCCTCCTGGATGCTTATGCCGGGTTGACGGAAGATCTTCAGGAGTACCGTCACGTCTTGAGCGACTATCGATCCGTCCGATACGAGCGCGAGGCCCTCGAGGCTCGCGAGCGGGAAGCTCGAGACAAGGAAGAATTCTTGCGCTTTCAACTGCGTGAGCTCTCCGAAGCGAAGATTCAGCTTGGAGAAGAGGAAGCGCTTCAGACAGAAAAATCCGTTTTGAAAAATGTCGTTCGCTTGGGCGATCTGTGCACGCGTGGGGAAGAGGCTCTGGAGGCGGGAGAAGACTCCGTTTCGGAGAGGCTCGTGCGTCTCGAAAAGGAAATGCGGCAGACGGCTGCGATCGATCCCCTTTTTTTGGAACTCTCCAACCTTTTGGAAGAAGGGTCGTGTCAGATTCAAGAGGTCTCGAGACGCCTTCGCGATTATGCCCAAAGACTTTCGTCCGATCCGGAACGGCTTCAAGAGATGGAGGATCGGCTGGCGCTCATTTCGCGCCTCAAGAAAAAACACGGAGGATCCGTCGAGGCTCTTTTGAAGAATGAAGAAGAATTCAAGAGGAGCCTCGGCCTGCTGGATCATTTTCAAGAGGAGATCGCCAAGGTCGATCGAAGGCTAGAGGACTTGGCCCGACGACTTGTGGAAAAGGCCAAGGAGCTGTCGAAACGCCGCCAAAAGGCGGCGCGTGGGCTGTCCCAAGAGGTGGAGGGAGAGCTCAAGGATTTGGGTCTCCCGTCCGCGAAATTTGAGTTCGAGCTTCGGCGTTTGGATCGAGGGCTTTTTGAAAATCAGGGTCGATGGTTCGGGGAATGCGGCGTCGACGGAGGGGAACTTCTGATCGCGCCGAACCCCGGCGAGGGGTTACATCCCCTGGCGAAGATTGCCTCCGGCGGAGAGGTTTCGCGGGTTTTCTTGGCGATCAAGAAAGTGTTGGGGGAGACGCGCTCCACCGAGACGTGCGTGTTCGATGAGGTGGATGTCGGTATCGGCGGGCGTGTCGCCGAGGTTATCGGAAGAAACTTGTCTCAGTTGGCAGCGAAGAAACAGGTTGTGTGCATCACACATCTCCCGCAGATTGCGTGTTACGCCGATCATCACTTCGTGATTCAGAAAAAGACCGAACAGGGCCGGACGCTGACCCGGGTGCGGCTTTTGGAGACGGAACAGAGAGAACAGGAGATTGCGCGGATGTTGGGAGGCTTGAGGATCACGGAGCAGGCGATGGCCCATGCCCGCGAGATGCTCCGGACCGCCCATCAACGGCACCATTCCCATGGATAGCGTTCGTTACTTGGAAGATCAGATCCATGCCTTGAGCCTCGATGCCTATGAGGTCTATGAGCTCGAAAAGCGCGTGCTGACGGTCGAGGCCAAAGAGGGTGTGGTCGACAGTCTGGATGAGGCCGTCGAAAAGGGATTGGCGATTCGGCTCTTTCGAGGCGGAAAGTGCGGATTTGCCTGTATGAGCGATGCCCCCACCCCTTTTCTTGAAAGGATGGTGAAGCTCGCGTACAATACCTTAAAAGTTGTTGAAGAGGGGGCCTTGATTGCCTTGCCTCCTCATGACGCGGGGGGTCGTATTTCTGCAGCCGTAGGGTCGTTGCTGGGGCGGGAAGCGAAGTTCCAGCTTGCGATCGATCTTGAGAAAAGGGCCATGGCCTTCGATCGGCGCATCACGCGTGTTCGGGATGCGAGTTTCAGCGAGGAAACATTGACGGTCACGATCAGGAACTCTCGAGGACTGGATCGGACGCATACGGCATCCCGATACGAACTCTCGTTAATGGTGATGGCGGAGGACCGGGGGAATCAAGAAATGGCCTGGGACTCCGAGCAGACGACGGATACGTCCCATTTGGAGGTTCAGAGACTGGCGGATCAAGCTGCCATGAAGGCGATCGGACAATTGGGTGGCAAGCCCGTCGTCACGCAAAAATCGCCGGCGGTGTTGGATGCGATGGTCGTGGCCTCCTTCTTGGGGATATTGTCCTCCTCCTTCTTTGGAGATCAGGTTCAAAAGAACCGTTCGTTGCTGAAGGGGAAGGTTGGAGAAGAAATCTATGGTTCCGGAATTCATATCACCGATGAGGGCGATTTGCCGGGTGGTTTTTCGAGTTTTCCCTTTGACGGAGAGGGCGTATCGACGCGGAGAAATGAATTAGTGACGCAAGGGGTGCTGAAGGGCTTTCTCCATGACCTCACGTCGGGGGCTAAGGAAGGAGGCGCCAGCACGGGGAATGGGATTCGTCCCAACTTTAAGGAACCACCCCGAGTGGGGGTGACCAATTTTTCGATTCAACCGGGAAAGGGCGGAGTGGAAGACCTGCTCGCGGAGATGGGTCGGGGTTTTTGGATTCGGGACGTGATCGGATTGCATACGGCGGACGCGGTGACCGGGGATTTTTCCATCGGAGCCAGCGGTTTTTGGATCGAGGCGGGAAAGCCCCAGTCTCCGGTGAGGGGGGTTACGATTTCCGGGAATTTGCATAACGTGTTGAAGGGGACCGTGCGTGCGGGCGGGGAGGTCCGATGGTATCATTCCTTCGGTGCGCCTCCACTTTTGATCAGCTCTATGGATATTGGCGGTTACTAGCGGAAACAAAGTATGAAAATCGATTACTACGGACTTACGGATGTGGGTAAAAAACGGGAGAAGAATGAGGACAGCCTCCTCGTCAATCCCAATCTCGGGTTGTTCATGGTGGCGGACGGTATGGGTGGTCACTTGGGCGGAGAATTCGCCAGTAAGATCGCCGTTCAGACCGTCGAAGAGACGATGCGGCAGATCTTGGAGGATCCCGAGGCCACTCTGGCTTCCGATACCAACTTTGACCGGGCCGATCCGGGGGAAATGCTTAAGTATGCCATCCGCACGGCCTCTCAAAAGATTTATGAGGAGGCCAGCCGGAATCCGGGCCTTCGGGGCATGGGCACGACCGCCGTTGCGCTTTTGATTCATGATTCCAAGGGTTTCATCGCCCATGTGGGAGACAGTCGCGCCTACCTCGTGCGCAACGGGGAGATCAAGCAGCTAACGGCGGATCATTCGTTGGTGGCGGAACAGCTTCGAGCCGGCTTCATTACGGCCGAGGAACTTAAACACCACAAATTCAAAAACATCATTACCCGGTCGGTGGGGTTCCAAAACGACGTCGAAATCGACCTCCTGGTGCGGGATTTGGAGGTCGGCGATCATTTTCTCCTCTGTTCGGACGGACTCTCTAACTTGGTTGACGATCCGGACATTCATAAGATCGTCAGCAAGAATGAACCCAAAGAAGCCTGCAAGAAGCTCATCGAATTGGCCAACAAGAGAGGCGGAGACGACAACGTCACGGTCGTCGTCGCTTCCATCGACGGAGCAGAGTAGTAACTTATTGATATTATTAGTGTTATAGCAAATTCACCAGGGTGAAATTGGCTTGACACCCACCTTCGAGCGCTGCTAAACAAGAGCTACCTACCTCAAGGCAGATTCGTCTAAATCGATATAAAACTAAATAATGAACAACCAAAGCGCCATTTTGACGAAAACAAAGGGAGTTATGAAGAAAGCCAACGAAATGACTTATAATTTATTTCTCATTCCCGAAGACAGCCGCGCGGTGAAGAAGCTCCGGCTGACGGGGAGCCATTTGAAGCTCCTAGCGGTGGGTGGGCTGTTCGTTCTCATTTTCTCGGTCTTCAATGTCGTGGGATTTTGGTACTACCGTTCCCTCTATACCGGCGCTCAAAAGGAGAGGCTGAAGTTCGTCGCCTATCAGCAGGAGCGTCAGGATTTGATCCAAAAGGTGGCTACGCTCGAACAGACGGTCGGAGATACCGAAAAAATGGCGGGCAAACTGGCTTCGATGATCGGTACTGAGAGAGTGGGATTGCAAAAAGGCATCGGGCCCATTCTGGATGCCAAGTTTGACGTCGCCGCCAAGACGGAAGGGCTAACGGTGTCCGACTTGGCCCCGAAGATGGAACGCATCGGCGATCGCGTGATCACACTTCAAGAGAAGATCAAGGAGTTGTCGAAACTTCAAGAAGACAAAGTCTCTTTCCTGACTTCCACCCCATCGATTTGGCCGGTCAAGGGATGGGTGACCAGCGATTTCGGCTATCGCCGTTCACCGTTTACGCTCGCTTCCGACTTCCATCCCGGCATCGATATTGCGGCCTCGTGGGGGACGTCGATCATTGCGCCTGCAGACGGTGTCGTAACGTTCGCCGGCTTTCGGAACGGTTATGGCCAAATGGTCGTCATCGATCATGGATTTGGCGTTGTTACGAGATACGGTCACACCTCACAGCTCTTCGTTCAGGAAGGCGAGAAGATCAAGAGAGGTTCAAAGATCGCCCTTGTGGGTAGTACGGGACATTCCACCGGGCCGCATTTGCATTATGAGATCCACGTCGACAGCGTTCCCGTCGATCCCATGAAGTATATCTTAAAAGATTAAGCCAATGGTCTGAGGCCAAGAGTTTAGAAAATAAAAAGCCCCTTGGACTTCTCCAAGGGGCTTTTCTTTGTCAAATCGCGATGCGAATCGATCTCAAATTACCACTCGCAACCGTAGGTGCCCATCGACTGCTTTGCACCATCCAACGCGGCCTTGCAGGCCATCGCCAGACCTGTCTTACCCTCGGGGGTTGCGGCGGTCTTCTGCCACTGCACCACGGCCGTTTCAAAACCGGCCTTCAAAGCCGCTTGAGCGGCCTCGGGGACCTTGCCGCTGATGCACTTCTGATACTTGTCGACGTACTCATCGCACTCCGGAACGCCGACTTTGCCGGCGCCACCGGATGGAGCCGCCGCTACGGCAGCCGGACTTTCGGATTTCGTGGCCGCGGGGGGCGTTGCCTTGCTGCATCCGCCGACGAACGCCGCCACGGACAGCGCAAATATGAGAGCCGTTGTCTTTTTCATGTTCTCCTCCTTTTGTAGGAACATAGGGTTAAAATTCTGCCCCGCACTGAATCAAATACACCGAAGGCGCGCAAGGAAAATCATGATTTCACATGAGAATATGTTTGCCGGCGCCATTCGTTAGTTGCAAAACGAATTTCGAGTCCCTATAGTCCTTGCCCCTCATGATTCAGATGATCGCCAGAAAGATTTTTGGAAGCCAGAATGAGCGTTGGCTGAAAAAAATCGTTCCCTTTGTCGCGCAGATTAATTCGTTGGAAGGCTCCATGAAGGCCTTGTCCGACGAGCAGTTCCCGCAGAAGACGGGCGAATTCAAGAGCCGTCTCGCCAAAGGCGAAACTCTGGACGCCCTCGTCCCGGAAGCCTTTGCCCTCGTCCGTGAGGCCTCGCGTCGCGTTCTTAACATGCGTCACTTCGACGTCCAGATGATCGGCGGCATAGTGCTGCACCGCGGAAGGATCGCCGAAATGAAGACCGGCGAAGGGAAAACGCTCGTGGCGACCTTGCCCGTCTATCTGAACGCGATCGAAGGCCGCGGTGTCCACGTGATTACGGTGAACGATTACCTCGCCCGCCGCGACGCGGAATGGATGGGACAAATCTACCGGCGGCTCGGGCTCACGGTCGGCGTTATCGTTCACGGGCTCAGCGACACCCAAAGAAAACAATCCTACGCCGCGGACATCACCTACGGTACCAACAACGAGTTCGGATTCGATTATTTGCGGGACAACATGAAGTACTCCCTCGACAGTTACGTCCAGAGGGAGCTCAACTTCGCGATCGTCGATGAGGTGGATTCCATCTTGATCGACGAATCCCGGACGCCTCTCATTATTTCCGGCCCGTCCGAAGAATCGACGGACAAGTATTACAAGATCAATGATCTCATCCCGAAGCTCAAACAAGGCGTCCTGAAGGAGGAGAAGGACAAAAAGATCATGACGGAGGATTACGTCGTCGACGAAAAGGCGCGGACCGTCGTTCTCACCGAAGAGGGCGTGGCGAAGGTGGAAAAGATCCTGAATATCGTCAACCTCTACGATCCGACCAACATCGAATTCCTCCATCACGTCAATCAGGCCCTGCGCGCCCACAGCCTCTTCAAGCTGGACGTGGATTACGTCGTCAAGGACGGCGAAGTGATCATCGTCGACGAATTTACGGGACGCCTCATGCCCGGGCGCCGATGGAGCGACGGCCTGCACCAAGCGGTCGAGGCCAAGGAAAACGTCACGATCGAGAATGAAAACCAAACGCTCGCGACGATCACGTTTCAGAATTATTTCCGCATGTACCGGAAACTTGCGGGCATGACGGGAACGGCCGATACCGAGGCGCAGGAGTTCGCGAAGATCTACAATCTGGACGTGATGGTGATGCCGACAAACCGCAACATGGTGCGCAATGACATGCCCGACGTGATTTACAAGACCGAGCGCGAAAAATTCAATCAGGCGATTGAAGAGATCAAGGAGTTTCATGCCAAAGGGCGGCCCA
>Ga0315281_10007585_pt1 | contig 15248 bp, 13 predicted proteins | sample YL17G07_0_MG_FD_204540 | JGI IMG/M metagenome (GOLD analysis project Ga0315281, IMG submission 204540) | Sediment microbial communities from Yellowstone Lake, YNP, Wyoming, USA - YL17G07_0 | ecosystem: Environmental > Aquatic > Freshwater > Lake > Sediment | place: USA: Wyoming | collected...
TTCTTTGGTCGTTTAACCATATGGGTTACCTCCTGATAGGATGGGTTGTCCGCGAAATAACCGTATCATATCAGTGTAACCCGTATGGTTTTATCTTTATTTATTCATCATGGTGCAAGATTCAGGTCATAACCGCCGAGGTCGAAATGGACTTTTGGTCCGCCTCGAACAAAAGCTGGGCTCTCTGGAAAATGATCTTCACGGACTGTCAGTATAAGATTCCGGAACTTGTCAATGCCCATAGCGTACCCTATTTCAAGATAGCAGTTGGGCCGTTCATTCGTGAGATCTGCAATAATGATTTCGGAGCTTTGAATGAACTGAATGATCTCGCTTTTCAGAAGGCCACCTTTGTTATGCTTGTCAACGCGCCTAGGGTCAAGCCCACAAGCCTTCAGTGCAGGAACCAGCGCCTTGACGCAGACTTCGTCCAGCTCTGGGCTACCTATCTGCATTATTATGAAAGCTGTCTTCATGTCACTCCATTCTTGGTTTATTCTTCACATAACTAACCGCGCGCGTGAGGGGCGCGGGTTTCAGCGTCCCTCTTCCGGGTAGGAGCAGCGGTTGCCCGCCGCTCCCCACACAGACCCGGACGTGCCCGATTAAGGCATCCGGTTCGTCGAAAGAGCTTAAGAGCTTAGGGTCTTGCGACTTGACATTTACCTTTCACCGCTCATAATTCTGCTGACGGAGGAAGAATGTTATCGCAGGTTGGGTAGAACGAAATGAAACCCAACATATCCAAACAAACTATCCGTAAAGCTCGTGCAAATTTGAGGCGTCGAGTTTCGCGTTGCTCTACCCGACCTACTAATGAGGCTATACGCTAAACGCTTCGTCACAGAAAAAAACTGGTTGGCCTAAGCCGGTACGTGCCACACGGCTTTGAGTTTCCATTTGATCCTACTTTTTAAGATTGTGCTGAGTGTTGAACGAGGGGGATGCTGGCTGTTGCGGGATAAGTTTGATTTAAAAGCGGCGATTCCGGACAGTTCCGCAAGCCCCTATCTGGAACGACTATACAGGAAAGAGTGCTTTGGGGCAATAGGTTATCGTTGCGAAACAAGGTGGGTTATAGTTTTGGCGGAAGAATGGTAAATCCTTCTTTTACCGCCGCATCCCGCAGCCTTGCGTCAAGGCAGACAAAGTGATGCCCTTTCGGCGTTTTGCCTGACCAAACGACAGCAGCGGCCAATTGCAGGCTGTCCGCGGCACGGAGTGGATAGTTCTGGAGAAGCCTTCTCGTAATTTCCCGGATGTCATCGCTCGGCTCGATCTCGGTCCATGCATCGGCTAGCGCTGAAAGGACCGCCAGGGCTTCCGCCTCGCCTGCGGAGGAAAGAATGCTATCACGTCTCAGCCGTGCAAAGGCGGAATACGATTCGACAAGGCTTCCCCACCAGGCAACGAAAGCTCCATCGTTTTTTGCGATGTTCCGAACCGCTTCGGTTTGCGCCTCATCAATGCAGAGAGGGACAATTGCCGATGCATCCCAAAATTTCATCTGCCCTCCTCGCGTTCATTCAGCAACGCCTTGAGTGCGTCGCCTTTTTTGTCTTTAGGACGCGGCAGACTCCAGAAACCCGGCGGCAGACAGGATTTGCCGATGTGCGCCAGGCCGGCCCGCTCAAGGGTAAGAAGATGGGGCGGCATATCCATTTCACCCCTTTTAATGGGAATAATTTTAGCGATGGCCTTTCCACGGTCCGTTACGATGACTTCCTCTCCGGCTTTTACCTTTGACAAATATTTGCTCAAAAGTGCCTTGAGTTCGGAAACTGCGGCTGTTTTCATAATATACCTTCCCTCCATGGCCAGAACGATATGACCATTATAGTCATTTAAATAGCCAATGTCAATTGCCCGTACGGGGCTTACTCTTTCCTTCTGAACGAAAGCGCCGCGAGGGTGAGCATTACGATGGATATTGCCGCTACAACGAGCAAGTCAACAGCGATCGGAAATTCCGGGCCAAGAGGCGGCGTGCCGTTCCTGAGCAGCACGTGCTTGAAGGCGTCGATGCCGTAGGTGAGAGGGTTGATCAGAGTAAGGTGCCTGAGCGCCGGCGGCATGGCCGTGACCGGGTACATGGCGCCGGAAAGGAACAACATGGGCATGACGAGAAAATTCATGATGATATTGAACCCGTCAAAGGAGGTGAGCCGCACCGCGATCAGGATCCCGAGCGACGTGATGCAGAAGGAGACGAGCAAAGCCACGGCAACAACTTCGAAGAATTGCAGAAGGGTGATATGGATGCCGAGAAAAGGGATCAGGACCAGGATGATGACGGCCTGGGCCACGGAAATAAGCGTTCCCGAGATGGCCTTGCCGATAACGATGGACATCCGCGAGATCGGCGCCACCAGCATCTCCTTCATGAACCCGAATTCCCGGTCCCAGACGATCGAAATGGACGAGAAGATCGAGGAGAACAGGATGGTCATGCCGATCATACCGGGGAAGATGAACTGGAGATAGGAGAAGCCCGCCTGCGGTTTAATGAGCGAGCCCATGCCGTTCCCGACAACGAAAAGCCAAAGCACGGGCCGCGCAAGGGTGCCGAGGAGGCGGCTCTTTTCGCGAAAGAACTTCTTGAATTCCCTCAGACAGATTACGTACACCGGCCGCCACTGGATCATCGCTGCGCCCTCCTGTGGCTGCGCACGAACTCACGGGTAGTTTCCTTGTCGTCGACGAGAACATCGTCCCTGATGGTCCTGCCGGTAAGCTTCAGAAACACGTCGTTCAACGTCGGCTTCTTGAGGCTCACGGACAAGGTCCGGACGGTCAACGCGTGGAGCAACCGGGGAATGAACTCATCTCCTTTTTCCGCTTCAAGCACCAGACCGCCGTTCTCCTCACGCGCCGTGATGCTGAACCTCTCAGCTATCTCGCCGGCCGCACGCGGATTATCAGCAGTCACGAGATGGATGACATCGCCGTGCACCATCTCCTTTAACCGGGCGGGAGTATCGATCGCTATGATCTTCCCGGCATCGATAATGGCGATGCGGTCACAGTTCTCGGCCTCTTCCATATAGTGCGTGGTCATGAACACGGTGATTTTTTCCTGTTTCCTGAGCCTGTTGATGAAGTCCCAGATCGTGTTCCGCGTCTGCGGGTCCAGGCCCAGCGTGGGCTCGTCGAGGAACAGCACGCGGGGATAATGCAGGAGCCCCCGCGCGATCTCAAGCCTGCGTTTCATTCCTCCGGAAAAGTTTTTGATGAGGTCATGTTTCCTGCCCTGCAGTTCCACCACGGTGAGCATCTCATCAATCCTCTTTTCCGTGAGCGTGTGGTCGAGGTTGTACAGATAGGCATGGAACTTCAGGTTTTCATAGGCCGTGAGGCCCGCGTCAAGCGTAGTGTCCTGGAAGATGAGCCCGATGGACCTCCGCACGTCATCGGGACTTTTGGCGCAGTCAAAGCCGGCGATCGCGGCCGCGCCGCCCGTGGGCGATAAAAGCGTGCAGAGAATGCTGATGGTCGTGGTCTTGCCCGCGCCGTTCGGCCCGAGAAAGCCGAAGACCTCGCCTTCGTTGACCGAGAAAGAAATACCATCGACGGCGGTGAGTGATTTGAACTTTTTGCTCAAATTGTCAACAGTGATGATAGGCATGATTTTGACCTGGGTTCAACTCCGCATTCCGAATTCCGCACTCCGCACTGGCATCTTACGCTCCGCCACTCCACACTCCGCACTCCCAACTCCGAACTGTCTTAAATCACCATTCCATCCGGTTCTGCGGCACGGACCATTCCCTGAAATTGTAAAAAATGCCGAGCGGCGCGACTTCGATCCCCTTGAACCGTTTATGGACGATCGGCGTGGCATCGGGCACATAGAGGAACGCATAGGGCTGCTCTTCCGCCAGGATTGCGTGGATCCGGTAATAGATCTTTTTCCGCTTTTCAACGCCGAAGATCCGGCGGCCTTCAACCAGCAAACGGTCCACCTCGGCGTTCTTGTAACCGATGAAATTGTATTCGCCTTTTTTCGTCTTGCTCGAATGCCAGATGTCGTAGAGGTCCGGGTCGCGGCTCATGCTCCAGCCCAGGATCATGGCATCGAAGGACCGTTTGTCGATCTGTTCGAGGAACGCCTGCCATTCCATCACGCGGATCGAAAGTTCTATGCCCACGTCCTTCAGGTTCTGCTGAATGATCTCGCAGGTCCGGATGCGCTCGTTGTTCCCCTGGTTGGTCATGACCGTAAAGCGGAAGGGCCTGCCGTCTTTTTCGAGGATGCCGTCGTTGTTTATGTCTTTCCATCCCGCTTCCGCGAGCATGCGGCGCGCCCGACCGGGATCGTAGGGATAACTTTTTGCGTCGGGATTATATGCCCAGGAAACATGAGCGTAGGGACCGGTGCAGGGCCTGCCGATGCCGAGAACGATGCCGTCGATGATGCTTTGGCGGTTGATGGCATACGAAAGCGCCTGCCTCACGCGAACGTCGGTGAACAGGGGGCTGGTCAGATTGTACCCCATGTAGGTGAAGGCATTGGCCGGGTAGCGGAACTTCCGGTAGTTTTCCTTGATCCTGCGGGTCTCGCTTTTCCGCAGATACTGCAAAGGGTTCAGGCCCATCATGTCCACGCCGCCGGAGAGCAGCTCCTGGAACATGGTTGAACTGTCGGGGACGATGCGGAAAATGAACAGGTCAATTTTAGGTCTGCCCTCGAAATACGCGTCATTCGCCTCAAGCACGATCTTCTGCCCGGCGATCCATTCCTTGAACTTATACGGACCGGTGCCGACCGGGTGACGGTTGAAGGCGTCGGTATTTAAGTCCTTCCCTTCCAGCAGATGCCGGGGGATGATCCCCGCGGCCCAGCTCTCCAGAGCGGGCGAGAAAGGCTCCTTATACGTCACCCGGAAAACAAAGGCGCTCACGGCCTCGGCTTTCCGCACATCCATGTACGAGCTGCTGTAGGGCGTGGCCACGTTCGGATCGATGAACTTTTTGTAGGTAAACAGGCAGTCCTCGGCGGTAAACGGGGCGCCGTCGTGCCACTTGACGCCCTTGCGAAGATAAAAGGTGATGGTCTTACCGTTGTTTGTGACCTCCCACCGCTCCGCAAGGTCGCCGATGAGTTTGATGTCCTTGTCGTACTTCACCAGACCGTTAAAGATCTGGTCGTTGATCGTCCCCGACGCGGCATCGTTCGCGATCACCGGATTAAGCCTCCGCGCGTCGCCGATGGAACTTTCGACAAAGGTGTTCGGGTTCCGCTCAGCCTTCTGGCCGCAGGCGAAGAGAACAAGGCTGAGGAGAATAATGTAAAGGGGTGATTTTTTCATTGTAATTCACGGCGAAAACAACAAAAGGGTAGGCAAAGCCTACCCCGTGAAATATGCATCGGTCAGAACTGCAAATATGCTATTTAGCGGGCGCGGGAGGCGCGAGCGGAACCAGCGGGGCCTGCTGCGTCTGTTCCTGCTTCACGCCTTCCATGACCGAACTCTTTTTTGCCGTCGTGAACGCAAGAGTGAGCGAGGTGAGCATGAATATGACCGCCGCGCCGGTCGTGAGCTTGGACAGAAAACTCTGTGCGCCCCGGGGCCCGAAAAGAGTCTGGGAAGCGCCGCCGAAGGCCGCGCCGATGTCCGCGCCTTTGCCTTTCTGCAAGAGGACCATGGATATCAAAATGGCCGAGACGAGAAGATGGAGCGAGATCAAGAATATGCGTAACATGTGCTACCTCCTATGATTTCACCGCCAGGAACGCTGAGGATAATAAAGAATTTTTTTGATTTTTCCTTACTCTGTGTCTCAGGGTCCCGGGGCTGATGCTTACTTGAAATTTACCAGCGCCGCAAAAGACTCCGGCTTCAAACTGGCGCCGCCCACGAGCGCGCCGTCGATGTCCGGCATGGCCATGAGCGTTGATACGTTCTCCGGTGTCACGCTGCCGCCGTACTGGATGCGGAGCGCTCCGGCGACCTCGGCGCTGTACATCGCCTTCACCTTTTGGCGGATGAACAGATGGATCTCGTTCGCCTGGTCAGGTGTGGCGGTCTTGCCGGTGCCGATGGCCCACACCGGCTCATAGGCAATGACGATCTTTTGCATCTCCGCCGCGGTCACGCCCTTGAGCGCGCCCGTTACCTGGCGGCCGATCACTTCATTCGCCTTGCCTGCCTCGCGTTCGCTCAGGAGTTCTCCCACGCAGACGATGGGCAGCAGACCTTTGTTCAGGGCCTGACGGACCTTCTTGTTCACCGTCTCGTCGGTCTCGCCGAAGTACTGGCGGCGTTCACTGTGGCCAATGATAACATATTTACAGCCTAAATCCAACAGCATTTCCGCCGATATTTCTCCGGTAAAAGCGCCCTTGTCCTCCCAGAACAGGTTCTGGGCCGAAAGGGCCATGTTCGTGTCCTTGATCGCATCGCTGACTGCCTGGAGCGCGGTAAAGGTCGGTGCGAGCACGATGTCGCGGTCCTTCACGCCTGAAACAAGCGGAATGAGCTTGGCCGCCAGGTCGCGCGCCTCAGCCGTGGTCTTGTTCATCTTCCAGTTGCCGGCGATGATCGGTGTTCGCTTCTTATTCATGTTTATATCCTCTTTTCGCAAAGAATGCGATGTGATCCGTTCGATAAAATCCCGAAGATGGGAAGGTTGGAAGTTGGGAGGTTAGGCAATCTGAATATTCCCACCTTCACACCCTCTTACCCTCTTACCCTCTTAACTTCCGCCTTTTACTCCTTATCATCCGTCAGCGCAGCAAGGCCCGGCAGCTCCTTGCCTTCGAGCAGTTCGAGCGACGCGCCGCCGCCCGTGGAGATGAAAGTGATGCTGTCCGACACACCCGCCTTGTGCACGGCAACGTCCGTGTCTCCGCCGCCGACGATGGTGGTTGCATAGGCGTCGGCCACCGAGCGCGCGATGGCAAAGGTGCCGCGCGAGTATGCGTCCTTCTCGAACATCCCCATGGGTCCGTTCCAGATAATGGTCTTGGCATCCTGGATCGCTTCGGAAAAGAGGCGGACCGTGGCCGGGCCGATGTCAAGGCCCACCCATCCCTTGGGGATCTCCTGGGAAGTCACGATCTTGGTCTCCGCGCCGTCGTTGGTGTTTTCCGCGACGACGAAGTCCACCGGCAGATAGAATTTGACGCCCTTGTCGCGAACGCCCTTTCTGATGCGCTGGGCCATCTCGAGCATCTCCGGTTCAACGAGAGAGCCGCCGACTTCCTGGCCCCGTGCCTTGATGAAGGTAAAGGCCATGGCGCCGCCCACGATGATCTTGTCCACCTTGTTCTGGAGGTTCTCGATCACGCCGATTTTTCCCGAAACCTTGGCGCCGCCCAGGATCGCCACAAAAGGCCGCACGGGGTTCGCTACGGTCTTCTGGAGATAATCGATCTCTTTTTTCATGAGGAACCCGGCCACGGACTCCTTGACAAACTTCGTGATGCCGTAGGTGGACGCATGTGCCCGGTGCGCCGTGCCAAAGGCGTCGTTCACATAGATGTCGGTGAACGCGGCGAGCGCTTTGGAGAAGCCCTCGTCGTTCTTTTCCTCTTCGGCATGGAACCTGAGGTTCTCAAGGAGCAGCACGTCTCCGGGCCGCATACCCTGGACCATATGCTCAACATCGGGGCCGATGCAGTCCTTGGCGAATTTCACCTCTTTGTTGAGCAGGCGATTCAGCCGCAGCGCCACCGGGGCCAGGCTGTACTTCGGGTTCGGCTTGCCTTTGGGGCGGCCGAGGTGCGACGCGAGGATCACCTTGGCCCCGTTATCGAGGGCGTAGTTGATGGTCGGCAGCGTGGAGCGGATCCTGGTGTCGTCGGTAATGTTGCCGTTCTCGTCGAGCGGAACATTGAAGTCCGCGCGGATGAAGACCCGCTTGCCTTTCAGGTCGACTTTTTCAATCGTTTTCTTGTCCATGCGTTACCTCGGTGATGCAGGAAGTTGAGAGGGTGAGAAGATAAGAGGGTGCGAAAAAGCATTGCTCACCTTCTTAACTTCCCACCTTCTTACCTTCAGCTGTCAGTCTTACAGCCCCTTCTTCGCCACCAGGATCGCAAGGTCGCGGAGCCGGTTGGAATAACCCCACTCGTTGTCATACCAGGAGACCACCTTCACCATGGTGCCTTCCATGACGCTGGTGAGCGCCGCGTCGATGATGGAGGAGTGCGGGTTGCCTTTGAAGTCGATCGAGACGAGCGGCGCTTCCTCGAACTGGAGAATGCCCTTGAGCTTCCCTTCTGCCGCTGCCTTGAGCGCGGCATTGACCTCTTCCTTCGTGGTCTTTTTGGAGACCTCGAACACCACGTCCACGACCGAAACGTCCGGTGTGGGCACGCGGAGCGACATGCCGTCGAGCTTGCCCTTCAATTCCGGCAGCACGAGCGATACGGCCTTGGCGGCGCCGGTCGACGTCGGGATGATGGACACGGCCGCCGCGCGGGCGCGGCGAAGGTCCTTGTGCGGCAGATCGAGCAGCTGTTGGTCATTGGTGTAGGAATGGATCGTGTTCATGAGGCCGTGCACGATGCCGAAGGTCTCATGGATCACCTTGGTGAACGGAGCGAGGCAGTTCGTGGTGCACGACGCGTTCGAGATGATGTGGTGGATCTTCGGATCATAGGTGTGTTCGTTCACGCCGATCACAAAGGTCCCATCAGGGTCTTTTGCCGGGGCCGAGATGAGCACCTTTTTGGCGCCCGCGGTGATGTGCTTGCCGGCATTGGCCTTGTCCAGGAAAAAGCCGGTGCATTCGAGCACGATGTCGATCTTGAGGTCCTTCCAGGGGAGTTCAGCCGGGTCCTTCTTGGCGGAGACCGAGATGTCCTTGCCATCGACACTGATCTTGCCCTCGCCTGCCTTGACGTCATGTTTGAATTCGCCGAAGGTGGAGTCCCATTTCAACAGGTGCGCAAGCGTCTTGGTATCCGTAAGGTCGTTTATCGCAACGATCTCGATGTCCTTATTGCCCTGCGAAGCGCGAAACACGTTCCTGCCGATACGTCCGAATCCGTTGATTGCAACTCTTACCGCCATGGTAGCCTCCTTGAAATGATAGGGGCCAGGGGTCAGGGGTCTGGGTTCAGGGTGTTCAGAAGGTTTTCTTGCCTCTCCTGTACCCTGTACCCGGTACCCTGTACCCGGTACCCTGATTTATTCTAACTTATGCATCACCAGTCCCGTCAGCAGCTTGGGATAAAAATACGTGGCCTTCTGCGGCATGCGCTCGCCCACGGCCGCCACTTCCTTCACTTCCCGCACCTTCGTGGGGTTCATGAAAAAGACGACATCGAAGGCATCGTCGTGCACCCGTTTGTCCGCCTCGTCCGCATCCTTGATGTATTCGATGTTCAGCCCCAGTTTGTGGGTCTCCATTTTGATCCCGAGCAGTTTGTCGATGATCAGGTGGTGCAGGATTGAGACGTCCAGTCTTCGGTACGCAGGCGACTTGTCCGGGAGCAGAGCGTCCATGTACTGCTCGTTCCGCAGGGTCAGCAGATAGTAGCTGTTCTCTCCCATGATGCGCATGCCGAACACGTGGGCACGGTCGGCGCGATGCGCCATTGTATCCAGGACCGTCTGCAGGTCCTTGGGCTCCGACTTTTTATTGAAATCGATGCGCTCGACATTGAAGTATTGATTCAAGTCATTCTCGAACTTCTGCGGATTGAAGTCCGTAAGATTAAAGAGCATGCGGTGCGCCGGAAGAATGGTGAGTCCCGGGTCCTCCATCCGCGCCAAGAACATGGCCACGTAGTTGAAGCCTTCCTCGCCCGTGAACGAGCCCGCGGCTTTGCGCCGCTCATTCCGGTAGTTGAGCGCCGTATCGTACCGGTGATGGCCGTCGGCGATAAAAACGGGTTTGTCCGCCAGCGCGCCCGTGATCGCGGCGATATCGTTTTTGTCGCTCATGGTCCAGACGCGATGGATGACGCCGTCCTTGCTCTTCACTTCCAGTTCCGGTTTGCCAATCTTCTTCGCGAGAATACCGCCCACCGTGCCCTGGGGATCGGAGAAGAGCGAGTAGATCTGGCTGAAGCTTGCCTTGCATGCGCGCAGCAGGTTGAGCCGGTCCGTCTTGGGGCCCGAGAGCGTCGTCTCATGGGGCTTCACAATACCGGAAGCGTAATCCTCGATCCGTACCAGGCAGATGATGCCGCGCAGCCTTTTCGTATCGTTGCCGGCCTTATACTCCATTTCGTAGAGAAAAAAAGCCGGTTCTTTGGTCTGGCGCAATACCGAGGACTGCAGCCAGTCTTCAAGAACGGCGGCTGCCCGGGTATACCGGTTGTCCTCGTCGGCATCAGCAGGGCTCGTGAGGCCGTATTCCAGCCGGATCACGTTATTCGGGCTTTTCCGGTAAAGTTCCTGCTGTTCCGCGGGCGAAATGATATCGTAAGGCGGACAGACGACCGTATCGATCGCGCCGACTTTGTTTTCGTTATAGATGATTCCCCGGAAGGGGGCTATTTTCGCCATGTATCAATTCCTTGCCGACTGAATCCTGCCGGGAATATGCCTCAAAAGACTTCTTTTATATCACAGCGCCTGTTTTAATGTCAATACATTTTGCAGGACAAAGGGCATAATCCTGCGGAATTTCAGGGGAAAGTCAATTATTTCCGCATCTTTTGGCCTGTCATGGCGCTCTCTGGCTTAGAATTCATTGATCACGTTGATCAGGCTCCTGAGCCGTCCAAAATCATGGCGGTTGAAATCGATCAACAGCCTCGGTAAATGAATGAGTTCGCCATCATCCTTTTCCTCTGGCAGAGGGCCGGAGGCTGTGATATCGCCCTGCGGCAGCAGGATGTCGTGAAACCGCTCCTTGAGCTTTTGAATATGATTCGGTTCAAGCGCCGAGGTGAGCCTGAACACGAGCCGACCGTCGACATACCTCATGCTGTGGTAGCGGCTGTAAAACCGGTTGATGTGGTTGACCGCGGCTTCAGCCGAATCCACCCGTTCGAAGATGGAAAAATCGGAAGGGCTGATGTAACCATGCGCCAACAGCTCTTTTTCGAGAAACGCGATCAACTCCGACCAATAAGTGGACCCCGGTTCGTCCACGAGCACGAGCGGCAGGGGGTTGCGCTTGCCGGTCTGCACCAGCGTGAGCGTCTCCATGGCCTCGTCGAGGGTGCCGAACCCCCCGGGAAAGAGCGCCACGGCGTCCGCTTCCTTGAGAAATGCGACCTTGCGGTTGAAGAAATATTTGTACATAATGAGACGTGGATTGTTCTCAAGCACGGGGTTCGCGTGCTGCTCAAAGGGCAGGCGGATGTTGACGCCAAAGGAGTGCTCGGACCCGGCGCCCTCGTTCACGGCCTGCATGATGCCGGCCCCGCCCCCGGTGATGGCCATGTACCCTGCTTTGGCGAGCCTGTGGCCGAACTCGCGCGCCATGGCGTATACAGGTTCCAGAGGTTGTGTCCGGGCGGAACCGAAGACCGTAACCTTGCGCACGTTCCGGTAGGGACCGAACACCTTGGCCGTGAAGCGCATCTCCTTGAGAGTGGTGTTCATGAGTTTGAGGTCCGCGCGCTCGTCGTCCTCCTGCCCCGCCTTGAGCGCGGAGAGGATCATCTCGCGCACGTATTCCGGCCTGTGGATGCCTTCGGCAATTCCCATCAATTGGTCGATGGCCTCGTCCACGGGGCCGTTGGTCCTGGTAAAATGAAGCTGCATGGCGATGGTTCTCCTTGTTAAATATCGAGGACTGCATAGTAAGGCATTTTACGGGCTTTGTCGAGGGAAGAAGCTTGTGGGTGAAGAGATTGTAAATGGCGCAACGCGGAGAAGTTTTACTTCCCCAACGTTATGCGCCGCAGCTTCAGAACAAATTTCTTTTCAAAAATCCAGCGGGCTCTTCCGCTCTTTCGCGGTCTTACTCGGTATGCAGTGGGTGTAAATCATCGTCGTCCTTACGTCCGCATGGCCGAGCATTTCCTGGATCGTACGGATGTCGTAGTTGGCCTGAAGAAGATGGGTGGCGAAGGAATGACGGAAGGTATGTGAGGTGACCCGTTTCCTCAATCGCGCCTTTCTGACCGCCGCATAAAGGGCTTCCTGAACATGAGTGTCATGGATATGATAACGCCGCTGTTCCTTCGTTTCCTCAAGGCGAGTCAATGATTCCTGAGGGAAAAACCACTGCCAGACAAATTCCGTTGCCGCCTGGGGGTATTTCTTTTCGCGCTGATCTTCCAGAAACACACCTGCAAAGTTCGCGGCAAGGTCTTTTTCATGCACCAGGCCCACCGTCTCCATCTGTTTTTCGAGTTCAGGAATGAGCAGTTCGGGCAAAGGCACCGTCCGGCTCTTGTTCCCTTTGCCACGCACCGTCAGCGTTCTTGCATCGAGGTTGAAGTTCTTGACCCGCAGGCTTACTCCCTCAAAAAGTCGAAGCCCGCAGCCGTACAGCAGCTTAACCACAAGGTCATAAGGATAGCGGAGGTTGTCCAGCACGGCGTCGATCTCCTTGCGGGAAAGCACCACGGGGATGTAAGTCGATTTTTTCGCCCGGGGAATGTCCGTGTGATTGCCGAAATCCTTCTTGAGAATATGCCGGTAGAGAAACAGCAGTGCGTTGAAGGCCTGGTTCTGTGTCGAGGCGGATACCTTGCAATCGACGGCCAGATATGTCAAGTACGACTTCACCTCCGCTGCAGACAGCTCCGCAGGTTGCCTGTCTTTCAGATAAAACTGATATTTCCTGATCCAGTCGGCATAAGTTTTGAGTGTTTTCCGGGAATAATGCCTCGTCTTGATTTCCGCCGCAAGTCCATCGATCACTTCGTCCCATGCCGGCGATTTCGTCTTCCTGAGACAGCGCCATTCGTCATAACGAGCGCCGAACCGCTTCCTGCCTATGCCCAGGTCCGACGGTGAGTCAGCGGGTACGTCGCCGGTTTGAAAAGGAGGAAGTGAAGCGGAATCGGAATCTGAAGCGTGCCACTCGTGAGCGCCAGCAGCATTCGACGCGGCCGGCGGCAGTGTGGATTGTTCGGCAATGATGGGGTTTACACGCGGTTCCGTTTCAAAGAAAAGAGAGACCGCATGCGCGGCCTGCGCCAGGAATTCCGGCGGCTGCTTTTTGTCCCTCAATTTATTCACGAACAACCGGACGTGTTCGGAGCGCACCGGGGGCGGAGGATATTTGTCGCGGAAATCAAGATAATACTCCAACCATTTCCGATATTCCCCATATTGGGAAACCGGCACTCTGCGCAGCTTGAGCATTTTCGAGAAACGATCCGCAATATCGGGGGGAATGGTCTTCATTGAGCGCCCTCCACTACATACCAAATATGCGATGCCCGAATAGCTGACTAATATGCAATATGGATGTTCGTCAGCGAAAAGTTCAATGTTGCGAAATTTGAGAACAAATTGCAGGCCTTCGTGACTGATGAATAATCAGAACACACCTTCATCTGATTGAAACTATAATGAATTTAGACAGATGCGTCAAGCCTATTTTTTTCTTGCAGACATTTATGCTTTCAGCTACAGTAGAGTCTGTAACTGTAGAATAACTGGTTGGCTCCGGCAAAATACCCTCTATGCCAATCGGGTAGCCGGGGGATTTTCTCCCCCAGCCCCCACACCACCCGGCGTGCGGGTCCGCACCGGGCGGTTCGCGAAAATCATCGGGCCGTAGCCGGATAGTAAACCTTGATCCACAGTGTTCTGATAGAAGTAAGCCCCTGCTTTTTGAGATATGCATTCGACAGGCCGACGTTTATGGCCTCGGTCTTCGCAAGATGCCAGTAGCCCTTCCTGCTCATTCCAACCGATACAGCGCGGTGCTCGCTGACACCGTGTTTCATCAGCTCCCCGACCCGCTTTCTCGTCGTGCCCCACTGTTTCCAGTAGCACATCCGAATGCGGCGGCGAAGACGATGATCCAGTTCCACGGCGTCGTTGTATCTCATGCCGATACCGAAGTAGTTCATCCACCCCTGTAAATAGGTGCGGATTTTATCGTATCGGTGCTCCATGGATACACCCCAACTGCGTCCGGTCAGGCGTTTCAGTTCAGCTTTGAAGTCTGTAAACGCCTTCCGGGAGACCGTCGGTCTCTTCAGGTGGAAGGTGAAGCTGAGGAAGATGCTTCCTTCCGCAGTCCCTACCTTGCTCTTGTCCCTGTTGACCTGCACCTTGAGAACCTTTTCAAGGAACAGGCTGATGCTCTTCATCACGCGCTCTCCGGCGCGCCTCGACTTCACCAGAATGATGAGGTCGTCGGCGTACCGGCAGAACTGATGACCTCGCTTCTCCAGTTCTTTATCGAGGTCGTCCAGAAGGATGTTGCTCAGGAGCGGCGATAATGGCCCGCCTTGAGGAACGCCCTTGGTGGTCTGGGTCAGCCTGCCGTTTACGACGACTCCGGCCCGAAGGTATTTGCCGATCAGCTTCAGGATGCCCTTGTCCTTGACGCGCCTGCCGACCCGGCTCATCAGCACGTCCCAATCGACGTTGTCGAAGAATTTCGCAAGATCGATGTCAACGGCGTAACGGTATCCTTGGTTGATCAGCTCAACCACCTTCTTTACTGCCTGAAGCGCCGAACGGCCCGGTCTGTACCCATAGCTCGATTCGGAGAAATGGGGATCGAACACCGGGACAAGTACCTGGGTGATCGCCTGCTGAATCACGCGATCAGAGACCGTGGGGATGCCGAGTGGTCTGGTACCCCCGCTGTCTTTGGGAATCTCGACCCTCTTGACCGGAGCGGGATTGTACGTTCCGTCCAGCAGAGATGCCTTGATTCCCGGCCAGTTGGCCCGGGCAAATTCGGGATAGTCCGTTATCGACATTTCGTCGATGCCGGCTGCTCCTTTGTTCGCCCTGACCCGCTGCCATGCCTGCTGCATATTCTCACTGCTTACTACTTCTTCCACTGTGGTCATTCGAGTGGGCTGTTCTTCCATAACGCGCCCGGATCGGCTCATCCGTGTCGGAATCATCACCGCTCCGAAGCTTATGGATTGCCCTTCCTCCTTTCCGCGTTCTGGCCTTCGTCCCGGATAGCCGGGACTACTATGCCGTCTGCTGACTTCTGCGCGTTCACCCGACATGTTTCCATGCAGAGCGCTATAGGGTTCGCCGTGAGATGCTGTCTAATTCGTGTTTCCCTGTGAAGGGACTCATATCCGCTGACAGCGACCGAATATGCCTGGGCCTTGTTTGCCGGGTTGGCCCTTCCCGGATTCTCTCACAACGATCCTATCGCATGCCGCGCAGATCTCCCCGGATAAG
>Ga0315281_10007586_pt1 | contig 15245 bp, 19 predicted proteins | sample YL17G07_0_MG_FD_204540 | JGI IMG/M metagenome (GOLD analysis project Ga0315281, IMG submission 204540) | Sediment microbial communities from Yellowstone Lake, YNP, Wyoming, USA - YL17G07_0 | ecosystem: Environmental > Aquatic > Freshwater > Lake > Sediment | place: USA: Wyoming | collected...
AGCTGACTCCATCGCCCGGGCGCGCGCCGCGATCAAATGATCCCTTCGGTTGGCCCCGAAGCCGACTGGGAACTATCCGAAGGTGCGATCTTCTACGCCCGCGAAGCCAATGCCGAGGTTGGTCTTGCGTTCATCCTGGAATACGAAAGGTCGTTGGCGCTTTTGTGCGTCAACCCGCATCTTGGTGCGCCTTGGCGGAACGGCCGGCGCCGTTTTCCGCTGCGGAAATTCTCCTACAGCATCATTTACTATGTCCGCGGCGAAGAGCTCAGGGTGATTGCCCTCGCCCATCACCGGCGCAGGCCCAGCTACTGGAGCGGCCGGAAATAGTGTTCGCGATGAAAGAGGCGATTGACGATGGCAAAAATGACTAAGAGGCAGATTGCGAAGAGGGAGAAGACCAGGAACATCGGCGAGGAAATTCTCCTGGGTATTCGCGACATCAAGGCGGGGCGTACGGGGCGCCGCTTTACTGTAGATTCGTATGCCATTGTTCGGGCGCGCGAGCAACTCTCTTCCCGCTCAAAATCTAAAGTGGGTTCCCGCCTTCGCGGGAACGACAAAGCGTAAATTCTTCAGCAGTTTCCTAGCCGGGTGGCGGGCTGTCTAGTTGTTCGATGCGCGCGCGCATCCAGACCAGCAGCGCGAGACCCGGCAGCGCGATGAGGAAAGTGAAGAAGAAGAACGTCTCCCAGCCCACGCCCGCGACGAGGTAGCCGGCGACGGGCCCGACGTAGACGCGGCCGACTGCCGAGAGCGCGCTCAAGAGCGCGTACTGCGTGGCGGAGAAGCGCCGGTCGCAAAGCGCCATCAGGAGCGCGACGTAGGCGGCCGTGCCCATGCCACCGCACAGGTTCTCCAGGCCGATGACGGTGACCATCAACGCGTAGCTCTTGCCGCTCGCGGCGAGCAGCATGAAGCCAAGGTTGGTGACGGCCTGCAGCAAGCCGAAGACGAGCAGTGCGCGGTACAGGCGCATCTTCGCCATCAGCGCGCCGCCGGCCAGCGCGCCGAAGATGGTGGCGGCGAGGCCGAAGCCCTTGTTGATGGCGCCGACCTCGGTGAGCGAAAAGCCCGGACCGCGCAGCAGGAAGGTGGTGGTGAGGTTGCCAGCGAAGGCGTCGCCGAGCTTGTAGAACACCACCAGCAGCAAGAGCGCAACGGCGCCTTCGCGCGTGAAGAACTCTGCGAAGGGCTGCGCCACCGCTTCGTTCAAGGTTTTCGGCGCGCCACCCTTTGTTTCGGGCTCGAGCACGAACCAGGTCGCCACCATGCCAACACCCATCAGCGCTGCCATCAGCCAATAAGTCACCTGCCAGCCGAGCCAATTGTCGGCGAGGATCAAGGCGCCGGCGCCCGAGACGAGCATCGCGATCCGGTAGCCGAGCACCGACACCGCCGCGCCGGCGCCGCGTTCTTCGCGCTCCAGCCAGTCGGCGCGCAAGGCATCGAAGACGATGTCCTGCGAAGCCGAGAGGAACGCCACCGCCAGCGCGGTGCCGCCCAGCAGCCATGCCGAGGACGCGGGCGTGAGCGTGCCCATGAAGGCAATCGCCGCCGCGAGCAGGATCTGCGTGACCAGCAGCCATCCCCTGCGCCGGCCGAGGAACGGCGGCACGTAGCGGTCCATGAGCGGCGCCCAGACGAACTTGTAGGTGTAGGGCTGGCCGACGAGCGCAAACCAGCCGATGGCGACGATGTCGACGTTCTCGGCGGCGAGCCAGGCCTGCAGCGTGCCGGCGGTGAGCGCGAGCGGCAGGCCCGAGGCGAAGCCCAGCAACAGCAGCAACCCGATCTTGCGGCTCTTGAACGCTGCGGCGTAGTCGGCGAGCGCCATCGGGGCGCATTATTACCCGGCGCGTGAATTCCTACTCCCGCTGTGCGCCGCGCGCCGTTGCCAGCAGGGGCAAAACCCGGTAGCCTCCCGGTCCCCCAAGTACATTCAGGAAGTCTGCAAATGAACACCCAATCCGCAAGCAACGATGTCAGCAAAGAGAAACTGGTCGCCGACCTGAAAGTGGTGGTCGCCGACGCCGAGGAACTGCTGCGCGCTACCGCGTCGCAAGCGGGCGAAAAGGTGTCCGCCGCGCGTGAACGCATCCAGGCCTCCCTTGGCACCGCCAAGGTGAAACTGGCCGAAGCCGAGCGCGCGCTGCTGGAGAAGACCAAGCAGGCTGCCAAGGCGACCGACGACTACGTGCGCGACAACCCGTGGCAGGCGGTCGGCATCGCCGCCATGGCCGGCTTGGTGCTCGGCATCCTGATCAGCCGCCGCTGATCCTGCGCCCGCCGAGCCACGGACTGCTGCCCGTCCAGCCACGGGCTTCGGCCCGTCAAGCAACAGGCTTCGAGAAAAGTCCATGCCCGGCCCGGTGAGGGAATTCGCCCGCACGCTGCTGTCGTTCGTTCTGACCCGGACGCGGCTCGCCGCCACCGAACTGGAGGAGCAGGCCGTCCGCCTGATCGAGATCCTGATCTGGCTCACGGTGGCGCTGTTCTTTCTCGGTGTCGCGATCGTGTTTATCGCCCTGCTGGTGGTGCTCCTCTTCTGGGACTCGAACCGCCTGCTCGCAGCCGGATTGCTCGCGGCGCTCTTCGTCGCCCTCGGCGCAGGCGCCGCATGGATTGCCCGGATCCGCTTGCGTGAGCGGCCGAAGCTTCTCGCCGCGACGCTTGCCGAGCTCGAGCGCGACCGCGACACGCTCGGCCGGCCCTGATGCGCGCACGCCTCCTGGCCCTTGCCGAGCACCGGACGCGCCTCGCGTCTCGCGCCCAAGCCGAGCGCGAGACGCTCGCCGCGCTGCTCGCGCCAGTGGACGGCGCGGCATCCCTGGCGACCGCCCTCATGCGAACCGTGCAGCGCGGGCTGGAAGAGGCCAGACGACAACCATTGATTGCCGTTGCACTTGTTGCGCTGCTGGCCGCGCTGCGGCCGCGGCGCGCGCTCACCTGGATTTCCAGAGGCTGGTCGCTGTGGCGCCTGTACCGCGGCGCGCGCGGCTGGTGGCTGCGTTTTGAGAGGTCAGGCATCGCGGCCGGCGCGCCGCGGCAGGCGCCGTGAAAGGGCTCGCACCGATCCGCCGCGCGTTCGAACTCGCGGAACGCGAGCGCAAGTTTCTGCTCTCCGAGATGTCCCAGGTCAGGGGACTGATGCCGATCCTGATGCGACGGCGCAACAAGCAGCAATGGACGCCCGAGGAACTGGCCGAGATCCGCGCCCACCTCAGGCGCATCTCCAAGCTCTCGCCCTATCTCGTGATCATCGTGATGCCGGGCGGTTTCGCCGTGCTGCCGGTGCTCGCCTGGTGGCTCGACCGTCGCCGCAATCGCAATCGCGACGGCGCGGCGCCCAAGTCAATCTAGCTTCCAGCGGTAGTCGATGGAGAGCGGCGCGTGGTCGCTGAAGCGCTTCTTAAGGTAAATCGACTCGCGCTGCGCGGTCATCGCCACGCCCGGGGTGGCGATCTGGTAGTCGATGCGCCAGCCGACGTTCTTCGCCCAGGCCTGGCCGCGATTCGACCACCAGGTGAATTGGTCCGGCTTTGCGTTCAGGCAGCGGAACACATCCACGAAACCGATTTCCTCGAACACCTTCGTCAACCAGTCGCGCTCCTCGGGCAGGAAACCGGAGTTCTTCTGGTTGGCGCGCCAGTTCTTGAGGTCGATCTGCTGGTGGGCGATGTTCCAGTCGCCGCAGAGAATGGTCTCGCGGCCACTGTTTTTGATTTTTTTCAAATGGTGAAGAAATTTATCCAAAAAACGAAACTTCGACGCCTGGCGATGAGGCCCGGAAGAACCTGAGGGCAGGTACAGGGAGATCACCGAGAGTTTGCCGAACCGAGCTTCGATTAACCGTCCTTCGGCGTCGAATTCGCGCGCGCCGAACCCTTTCAACACGGCGTCCGGCTGGCATCGGCTGTAGAGCGCCACGCCCGCATAGCCTTTCTTCTGCGCGCAATAAAGCTGCCGCGCGAAGCCCTTGATCTCGCACCGCCCGCCCTCGAGGTCGGCTTCCTGCGCTTTTACTTCCTGCAGGCAGATGACATCCGCCTTCTGCGCCGCGAGCCAGCGGTACAAGCCCTTCCTCGCCGCCGACCGGATGCCGTTGACATTAAGCGTGATGACCCGCAAGGCGCTTTTTCACCCGCTCGGAAAACTCGATGCGCCCCCGTGCGCGGCCGACCATTCGGCGGGCGAATGGAGGAACTTCTCGATCTCTACCACCTGCGCTGAGGCAAGGTAATTGCCCTGCTTGACCACGCGCAGCACGTCCCACCAGGTGGCGAGGTGGTGCAGGCGCACGCCCAACTCGCTCATCACTTTCTTCGATTCGGGGAAGATGTCGTAGTAAAAGTTGACGAACACGTGGTCGACCACCGCGCCCGCGTCGCGCAGTGCCTTGCAGAAGTTGATCTTCGAGCGCCCGTCGGTGGTGAGATCCTCCACCAGCAGGGTCCTCGCGCCTTCGCGGATATCGCCCTCGATCTGGGCGTTGCGGCCGAATCCCTTGGGCTTCTTGCGGATGTACTGCATCGGCAGCCCAAAGCGATCGGCGATCCAGGCCGCGTACGGAATGCCGGCGGTTTCGCCACCCGCGATGACGTCGAACTGCTCGAAGCCGGCATCGCGCGAAAGCGTCGCGGCGGCGAAATCCACCAACTGCGTGCGAATGCGCGGGTAGAAGATGAGCTTGCGGCAGTCGATGTACACCGGGCTCGCCCAGCCGGAGGTGAAGATAAAGGGCTTGTCATCGGAAAACAGCACCGCCTTTACCTCCAGCAGCATCCTGGCGGTAGTATCGGCGATGAAGGCCTGGTCTGCGGAATGCATGGCGTGTGCTGGAGTGGCGCGGCCGATTCTAGCAGGTCAACTTGGGAGGCCTGCGCCGCGTTAGAATCCCCACGAACAACGAATCTTGGGGGTATTCATGCTGCGCGCCGCTCTGCTTATCGTCATCATGGCCCTGCCCATGGCAGCCGAGGCTCAGTCCTTTCGCTGCGTCGGCAAGGACGGCAAGAAGTACTACGGCTCGACCGTTCCGCCGCAATGCCTGGGCCAGCCGGTGGAACAGCTCAACGCCCAAGGCATGGTGACCAAGCGCTTCGATGCGGCGGCCTCCGCCGCCGAGCGCGAGAAGAAAGCGGCGGAAGAGGAAGAGCGCAAGAAGCGCGAGGCGGTATCGAAGGAGGAAGGCCGGCGCAGCCGCGCGCTGCTCGCCACCTACACCAGCGACAAGGACATCGAGGACGCGCGCGCGCGCGCGCTGAAGGACAACGAGGCCGCGGTAAAGGAAAGCGAGCAGCGCATCGCAGGCCTCAAGCAGCGCCAGGAGGAACTGAAAAAGGAAGCCGACCTCAAATCCGGCAAGAACCCGCCGCCAGCCAAGCTCGCCGATGACCTTCGCAACCTGGAATTCGACATCAAGACGCAGGAAGAGCTGCTGGCGGCGAAGAAGCGGGACGTCTCCACGATCAACGCGCGCTACAACAACGACAAGAAACGCTACTCCGAACTGACCAAAGGCGGCAAGTAGCCTAGCCCGCGAGCTTGCGGCGCAGGATCGCGTTGACCTGCGCCGGGTTCGCCTTGCCCTGGCTGCGTTTCATCACCTGCCCGACCAGCGAATTAAACGCCTTCTCCTTGCCCGCCCGGTAATCCGCCACCTGCTTCGCGTTCGCCGCCAGCACTTCGTCGACTAACTTCTCGATTGCCCCTGAGTCGTTGATCTGCTCGAGCCCGCGCTTCCTAATTATCTCGTCGGCTGTACCTTCGTTCGCCAACACCGCGTCATGAATTTCCTTGACCTGCTTGCCCGATATATCACCGTTGTGAAATCGAACCTGAATGAGAGCAAGTTCATGGGGCAGGGCAGGATTTTGGACCAGAGCACTCTTCCAGTTGTCGAGTATCGGACTCGAAGAACTAGTAATGGTATTTGCCGTATTCGTCAGAATTTTGACGAGCTCAGGTTTTGGAAAGCTGTAATTCGTAAGGATCTTAGTCGCCGTCGTTTCGAACGCCATTCCCTTGCTCAAGAGATTCGTTGTGAAGAGTTGAGCGTTGTAGGTTGGAATCTGGTATTCATTTTCAAATCTAGATCGCTTCTGCTCTAGAGATTCCGGCATGGCCGCTTTGATCCGATCAATTTCTGCGTCCGATATCACAAGGGGCAGCAGATCTGGTTCCGGGAAATAGCGGTAGTCCTGCGCATCTTCCTTTGAACGCATAGCGCGGGTCTCATCGCGGTCTGCGTCATAAAGCCGCGTCTCTTGAGCAATTTTTCCACCACTTTCAAGAATCTCGATCTGTCGTTTCGCCTCGAATTCGATCGCGTGCTCCATAAAAAGGAACGAATTCAGATTCTTGATCTCACATCTGGTGCCGAGGTTCGTATCACCCTTTCGACGCACAGATACATTCGCATCGCAACGAAAGGATCCTTGCTCCATGTCCCCGTCGCATATCTCGTAGTACACAAGAAGCGTGTGCAATTGTTTTGCGTAGGACACCGCCTCCTTGGCTCCTCGTAGCTCGGGCTCGCTGACGATTTCGAGCAATGGCGTCCCAGCACGATTGAGGTCGATGCCGCTCATGCCATGGAAATCTTCATGCAGCGACTTGCCCGCGTCCTCCTCCAGATGCGCGCGCGTCAGCCGAACTGTCTTCGCGCCTGAAGCAGATTGGATTTGAACCGAACCTCCAGTGACGATAGGCATTTCGTACTGACTGATCTGATATCCCTTCGGCAAATCGGGATAGAAATAGTTCTTGCGGGCGAATACGGAACGCCGACTGATTACGTCGGGCCCGCCCACGACAAGGCCAAATCGGATTGCCAGTTCCACTGCAGCTTTGTTCAAAACAGGCAATGCGCCGGGAAGCGCAATGTCCACGGCGGAAGCTTGCGTATTCGGATCGGCACCAAACGCAGTCGCGGCGCCGGAGAAAATTTTGCTTTTCGTCTGGAGCTGCGCGTGGGTCTCGATCCCGACCACGATCTCCCAGGTCATGGCGCCGTCCGCATTTCTACTTCGATTGCGGCCGCAACAGCTGGCAGCTTCCCCTACGGTCAACCAGCACCGGTTCGAGATAGCCCTGCGAGCCGCACATCGCGGTGCAGCCTTCGGCTGTGACCCGCACGTACTCTCCCAGATCGCGCAACGAGACGCTGCAGCGGCCGGACGCGAACCGCAGGCCGCCCTCGTAAGGGCGCTGCTCGAGCCCCGAGACATTGCACGGATGCTCGCCCGGAGACACCTTAGAGCGCCACTCCATGCTTTTGAGTTTCCCGCTTTCGACCACATAGGCGAGGCTGGACAGATAGCGCCCCTCCGAGATCTCGCAGCGCACCGCGGTGCTGTAGCCCTCCATGGGCGCAAAGGTCTCGCTGAAATCGAAGCGCTCGCGTTCCTGGCCGCCCGGACCGTAGCGCGTTCCCTTGAACGCACCTCCCGACCAAGTGCCCTGCAAGCTGCCGGTGGCCGGACGGCCATAGAAAATCGGCGAATTGCCCTCTGTAAGGACGGTGACGCCAAGCTGCTTGCTGCGCTCGCCCTCCAGGAAGCGTTGCTGCAGCGTCGGCAGGAGGATGTACTCGCCGGTCACGCGCGCCGAGCCGTCGAGCTGGTCGGTGGCGTAGAGGTGCAACAGCGCGGTTCGCCCGCCAAGCTGGCCGAGGAGTTCCCGCGTTTCGCTCTTTTCCTGCGAAAAAGCCTGCGAAAAGAAAAGACAGAAAATGATGGTGACCCATTTCATAGCGGCGCCTCTTTCGGTGCGCGCAGATGCCAGTCGGTCTCCTGCTGGTAGCGCTGCGCGGCGCCGAGCATTTTCGCCTCGGCGAAATGATTGCCCATGATCTGCAGGCCCACCGGCAGGCCCTTGCCGTCGAAACCACAGGGAATCGACAGGCCCGGCAGTCCCGCCAGCGGCGCCGGAATGGTGAAGATGTCGTTCAGGTACATCTGCACCGGGTCCTCAGACTTGGCGCCCAGGGCAAACGCGGTCGAGGGCGAGGTCGGACCCATGATCAGGTCGCAGCGCGCGAACGCATCGGCGAAATCTCTTGCGATCAGGCGCCGCACTTTCTGCGCCTGCAAGTAATAGGCATCGTAGTAGCCGTGCGAAAGCACATAGGTGCCAATCAGGATGCGCCGCTTCACTTCGGTGCCGAAGCCTTCGGCGCGCGTGCGCTGGTACATTTGCATCAGATTCGCATATTCGCTGGCACGGTGGCCATAGCGTACGCCGTCGAAGCGCGACAGGTTGGACGAAGCCTCTGCGGGCGCGATCACGTAGTACGCCGGCACCGCGAGACCGGTGTTGGGCAGCTCAATCTCGAGCGTCTTCGCGCCCTGTCGCTGGAACCAGCGCACCGCGTCGCCCACCCTCGCGTGCACGTCCGGATCCACGCCATCAGTGAAGTATTCCTTCGGCAGGCCGATGCGCAAGCCCGAAAGACTCATGCCGGACTCCCTGCAATAGTCCTCGGCCGGCCTCTCCAGGCTGGTCGAGTCGCGCGCATCGAACCCCGCCATGGCATTCATGAGCAACGCCAGGTCGGCGGCGCTCTTAGCCAACGGCCCGCCCTGATCGAGCGAGGAGGCGAAAGCAACCATGCCGTAGCGTGACACCACCCCGTAGGTCGGCTTGAGCCCCGAAACCCCGGTGAGCGCGGCGGGCTGCCGGATGGAGCCCCCGGTGTCGGTACCGGTCGCCGCCGGGGCCATGCGCGCCGCTACCGCCGCCGCCGATCCCCCGGAAGAACCGCCCGGCACCCGCGCCGAGTCCCAGGGATTGCGCACCGGCCCGAAGTGCGAAGTCTCGTTCGAGGAGCCCATCGCGAATTCGTCCATGTTGGTCTTGCCCAGCTGTATCGCACCGGCCGCATCGAAGCGCTCGATCACGTGCGCATCGTAGGGGCTGGTGTAGCCGGCGAGCATCCTGGAGCCGCAGGTGGTACGCAGTCCCCGGGTGCAGTAGATGTCCTTGTGCGCGACCGGGATGCCAGTGAGCGGCCCGGGCTCGCCCGCATTTCCCTTTCCGGAGCGTCGCGCATCGGCGACACGCGCCTGGGCCAGGCTGTGCTCTTCGTCCACGGTGATGAACGCGTTCAGCTTGCCGTTCAGCGCGCGGATGCGCGCGAGAAACAGCCCGGTCAGCTCGACCGAGGATAGCTGCTTCGCCGCGAGCGCCGCGCCAAGCGCCGAAAGGGTCGAATTCAGCACTTATTCAAGGACCTTGGGCACCAGATAGAGCCCCCGTTCGGCCGCCGGGGCGCCCTTCTGGTAGTCCTCGCGCCGGTTCGTTTCGGTGACCTCGTCGGGCCGCAGACGCTGCCGGACGAATGGGCGTGCATCCAGCGGGTGGGACATCGGTTCGATGCCGCGGGTATCCACCGCCTGCAGCTGATCGATCAGGCCGAGTACGCGGTTGAGACGGTCCGTCACGCCGCGCAGTTCCTCGGCGCTGACATCTATACGGGCAAGAAGCGCGATGCGCTGGAGCTGGTCGGGGGTCAGGGACATGCGAGCTTGCCGGAGGTCGCGGTAAGAGTATCATAGCTGCCTTGGGAATAAACGGTTCCGGGACGCAGCCTTAGCGCGTGTAGTTAAGGCAAATTACTGCAAATTTCGGCATCAGGGGAAAGGGTTGGCCACGAACATGTTCGGTTTCTTGCGGAGCTACTTCTCCAACGATCTCGCGATCGATCTTGGCACTGCGAACACGCTCATCTACGTGCGCGGCAAAGGCATCGTGCTCGATGAGCCCTCGGTGGTTGCGATCCGCGAAGAGAGCGGGCCGAACGGCAAGAAATCCATCCAGGCGGTGGGCAGGGACGCGAAGATGATGCTCGGCAAGACGCCGGGCAACATCGTGGCGATCCGCCCGATGAAAGATGGCGTCATAGCCAACTTCACCGTCACGGAACAGATGCTGAAATACTTCATCAAGAAGGTGCACGACAACAAACTTTTCATGCCCTCACCGCGCATCATCATCTGCGTGCCCTGCGGCTCGACGCAGGTCGAGCGGCGCGCGATCCGCGAATCCGCGATCGGCGCGGGCGCGGGGCAGGTGTTCCTGATCGAAGAGCCGATGGCGGCGGCCATCGGCGCGGATCTTCCGGTGGCCGAGGCGACCGGCTCGATGGTGGTGGACGTGGGCGGCGGTACCACCGAAGTCGGCGTCATATCGCTCGGCGGCGCGGTCCACAAGGGATCGGTGCGCGTCGGCGGCGACAAGTTCGACGAAGCGATCATCAACTACATCCGCCGCAACTACGGCATGCTGATCGGCGAGACCACCGCGGAGAATGTGAAGAAGACCATCGGCTCGGCGTTCCCCGGCTCCGAGGTTCGCGAGATGGAAGTCAAGGGTCGCAATCTGGCCGAAGGCATCCCGCGCAGCTTCACGATCTCCTCCAACGAAATCCTCGAAGCGCTCACCGAGCCGCTGAACCAGATCGTGAGCGCGGTGAAAAGTGCGCTCGAACAGACCCCGCCCGAGCTGGGCGCGGATATCGCCGAGAAGGGCATGGTGCTCACCGGCGGCGGCGCGCTGCTGCGCGATCTCGACCGCCTCCTGATGGAGGAAACCGGGCTGCCGGTGATCATCGCCGACGACCCGCTCACCTGTGTGGTGCGCGGCTCGGGCAAAGCGCTCGAACAGATGGAGCACTTCGGGTCGATCTTCACGAATGAGTGAGTAACGGGGGTTGGCACCCCCCGCAGTTTCCCTCAACAGGGATGGAGCACACTCCCCCGCCGTTCTTCAATCGCGGCCCCGCGCCGCTGGTACGCCTGGCGTTTTTCGCCTCTCTTTCCCTTGCGCTGCTGGTCCTGGACGCGCGCTTTCGCTATACCGAAGGCCTGAGAAGCGTGCTCTCCCTTGCGGTCTATCCGCTGCAGAGCCTGGCCACGTTGCCGGCGGCGCTAGCCGAGCGCGTTTCCGGCTATTTCGCGAGCCAGTCGCAATTGCGCGGCGAGGCCGCCGAGCTGCGCGCAAAGCTGCTGGAGGCCTCGCAGGCTGCGCAGCGCTTCGAGGCGGCGCAGGCCGAGACCGCGCAGTTGCGGCGCCTGATTGGCGCTGCGGAGCGCCTGCCGCTAAAGACGACGCCGGCCGCGATCCTCTATAACGGCCGCGATCCGTATTCGCGCAAAGTGGTGATCGACAAGGGCAGCCAAAACGGCATAGCCGCCGGCTCTCCGGTGGTGGATCAGGATGGCGTGGTCGGCCAGGTGACGCGGGCGCACGCGCTGTTATCGGAGGTCACGCTGCTCACCGACAAGGAGCAGGCAATCCCCGTGCAGGTGCTGCGCAACGGCCTGCGGGCGGTCGCCTTCGGCGCGGGCGCAAGCGGCATGCTGGAGCTGCGCTTCATGGCGGCGAACGCCGAAATCCAGAACGGCGACAAGCTGGTCACCTCGGGAATCGACGGCACCTACCCACCGGGCCTGCCGGTGGCCACGGTGGCGCGCATCGAGCGCGACGCCGCCTACGCTTTCGCGCGCATCGTGTGCCAGCCTGCCGCGGGTATCGAAAGCGGCAGCTATGTTTTGGTACTCGACGTCGAGTCAAAACCGCTCGCCTATCCAGCGCAGACCGGCCCCGAGTATGAGAAACGCCCCGGCAAAATCCGCAAACCGCGCAGGAAGGATGCCGATGCAACTCAGTAGCTCGCCCTCGGCGCAGTCGATTCTCCTGCCGGTGCGCGTGGCCACCATCCTTGCGTCGCTCGCGGCGGCGCTGCTGCTCAACTTCCTGCCCTGGAACAACTTCGCGCTGGTGCCCGATTTCGTCGCCCTGGTGCTCGCTTTCTGGTGCGTGCGGCAGCCGCGCCTGGTGGGGTTGGGCGCCGGTTGGCTGCTGGGACTTTTGACCGACGTCGGCAACGGCGTGCTGCTCGGCCAGCACGCGCTCGCCTACTCTTTGCTCGCGTTCACTGCCATCACGCTCTCGCGCCGCATCCTGTGGTTTCCACTCTGGGGTCAGGCGCTGCATGTCGCGGCGCTGCTCGCGTTCGCGCAAGGCGTCTCGGCGCTGGTGCGCCTGGCGGCCGGCGCCGAGTTTCCCGGCTGGGGCATAGCGACCGGACCGCTGATCGGCGCCGTGCTGTGGCCGGTGGTGAGCGTGCTGCTGCTGCTGCCGCAACGCATGCCGGTGGACGTGGACGAGACCAGAGCAATATGAGGCTGGGCGAGCTCAAGAATCACGAGCGCGAGCTCTACTTTTTCCAGCTGCGCATCGGCTTCGCGGGGTTCGCCGTGCTGGCGGCATTCGCGCTGCTGTTCGTGCGTTTTTTCCAGCTGCAGGTCGTGCAGCACGACGCCTACGCATCCAAGGCCGAGGACAACCGCATCTCGATCGTGCCGATCGCACCCAACCGCGGGCTCATGCTGGACAGGAACGGCGTGATACTGGCGCGCAATTTTTCCGCCTACACGCTGGAAATCTTCCCCGCCAAAGTGCGCGACCTCGAGCGCACCATCCTGGAGCTGGGGGAAGTGGTCGACGTGCAAGCCAAGGACCGCAGCCGGTTCCGCAAGCTTTACGCCGAGATACGCAACGCCGAGAGCCTGCCGATCCGCACCCGGCTCACCGACGAGGAGGTGGCGCGCTTCGCCGCCAACCGCTACCGCTTCCCCGGCGTGGAGATCAAGGCGCGCCTGTTCCGCCAGTACCCGCACGGCGAACTCGCCGCGCACGTCATCGGCTACATCGGCCGTATCGACCAGAAAGACCAAGAAAAGCTCGCCGAGCTGGAGGTGGAGGCGAACTACCGCGGCACCGATTACATTGGCAAGTCCGGTCTGGAGGCGAGCTATCAGCAGGAGCTGCACGGCACCACTGGTTTCGAGCAGGTCGAGATCGACGCCGCCGGTCGCGGCATCCGGACCCTCGCCCGCACGCCCGCCCAGGCCGGCAACAATGTAACGCTGACGCTCGACATAAAGCTGCAGGAAGTCGCCGAGACCGCTTTTGGCGAGCGCCGGGGTGCGCTGGTCGCGATCGAACCCTCGAGCGGGGGCGTGCTCGCTTTCGTCTCCAAACCCGGCTATGACCCGAACCTGTTCGTCGATGGCATCGACCCAGCAAGCTGGGCGGGGCTCAACAGTTCGCCCGACCGGCCGCTCACCAACCGCGCCATCGCGGGCATTTATCCGCCCGGCTCGACCTTCAAGCCGTACATGGCCATGGCGGCGCTCGAGCTGGGCAAACGTACGCAAAAAAGCGCAATCAACGATCCAGGCTACTTCGAGTTCGGCGGCAGGCGTTTTCGCGATTCCAAGCCTGGCGGCCACGGCTACGTCGATCTCTACAAATCGATCGTGGTGTCCTCGGACACCTACTACTACCAACTCGCCAACGACTTGGGCATCGATGCCATTGCCGGCTTCATGGGCAAGTTCGGCTTCGGCTCGAGGAGCGGCATCGACCTGGAAGGCGAAGCGACCGGCGTGCTGCCCTCGCAGGAGTGGAAGCAGAAGCGCTTTCGCCGGCCGGAACAGCAGAAATGGTACGCGGGGGAAACCATTTCCATCGGCATCGGCCAAGGCTACAACGCCTACACGCCGATCCAGCTTGCGGTTGCCCTGGCGACGCTGGCGGCGAACGGCGACATGTACCGGCCGCGCCTGGTTTCGTACATCGACAATCTGCGCAGCGGCGAGCGGCGCAACATCGAGCCCGCGCTGGTCAGCCGGCTTGCGCTCAAGGCCGAAAACGTCGAGTTCGTGAAACGCGCCATGGCGGGTGTCAACAAGGAAGGCACCGGCGCCCGCTCTTTCGGCAGCGCGCAGTACAGCAACGGCGGCAAGACCGGCACCGCGCAGGTGGTCGGCATGAAGCAGGGTGAGAAATACGACGAGCGGAAAGTCTCCGAGCGGCATCGCGACCATTCGCTGTTCATCGTCTTCGCGCCGCTCGAGAGCCCTAAGATCGCGCTGGTCGTGATCGTGGAGAACGGCGGCTTCGGCGCGCGCGCCGCCGCTCCGATTGCGCGCACGGTGCTCGATTACTATTTCCTCGGCAAGCTGCCGGAAACGGAGTCCGCAGCACCGGTGAAGCGCGGCAGTACGCCCGCAGAGCAGGTCGAAGAGGAGGAAAGCGACTGATGGCGCTTGCCTCGTTCTCCGCGCGCCGTGTTTTCCGGCGCCTGACTGAAGGTATCGACGGCACGCTGCTCGCGCTGAGCCTTGCCCTCGTTGCGCTCGGCCTGGCGACGCTGTTTTCAGCGAGCTACGAGCAGCCCGCGCGCGTCACATCGCAGATCGCAAACCTGGTGGTCGCGCTGGCGGCGATGTGGGTGGTCGCGCGCATCGCGCCCCAGACCCTGATGCGTTTCGCGGTGCCGGCGTACCTGCTCGGCATCGCGCTGCTGATCGCGGTTGCCCTCGCGGGCGACGTCGTGAATGGCGCGCGCCGCTGGCTGCACGTCGGCGTGACGCGCTTCCAGCCTTCGGAAATGATGAAGCTCGCGCTGCCCCTGATGCTGGCCTGGTACTTCCACAAAAACGAAGCGACCCTCAGGATGCGCGACTTTGCCGTCGCCGCGCTGTTGCTCGTGGTGCCGGTGCTGCTCACCGCGCGCCAGCCTGATCTGGGTACTGCGGTGCTGGTGGCGGCCGCGGGTTTCTATGTCATCTTCTTCGCAGGCATCGGCTGGAGGGTGCTTGCGGCACTGAGCGTGCTCGGCCTGGCGAGCCTGTTTCCGCTCTGGGGAATGCTGCACGACTACCAGCGGCGCCGGATCCTCACCCTGTTTGACCCGACTCAGGACCCGCTGGGCGCCGGCTACCACACCATCCAGTCGACCATCGCGGTGGGTTCGGGCGGCATCACCGGCAAGGGCTGGCTGCACGGCACGCAGACCCACCTGGAATTCATTCCGGAGCGGCACACCGACTTCATTTTCGCGGTGTTCTCCGAGGAATTCGGCCTCATCGGCAACCTCATCCTGTTGTCCCTGTACGCGCTGCTGATCGCGCGCGGCCTGATGATCGCGGCCAACGCCGCCACTTACTTCGCGCGCCTGCTGGCGGCCACCATTACGCTGATGTTCTTCACTTACGCCTTCGTTAACATGGGCATGGTCGCAGGAATTCTTCCCGTGGTTGGCGTGCCGCTGCCCTTCATCTCCTACGGCGGCACTGCGTTGCTGACCCTCTTCATCGGTATCGGCATCCTCATGAGCGTGCACAGCCACCGCAGACTGGTGCAGACCTGAGCTGCGGGCAGCTCCAAAT
>Ga0315281_10007587_pt1 | contig 15245 bp, 13 predicted proteins | sample YL17G07_0_MG_FD_204540 | JGI IMG/M metagenome (GOLD analysis project Ga0315281, IMG submission 204540) | Sediment microbial communities from Yellowstone Lake, YNP, Wyoming, USA - YL17G07_0 | ecosystem: Environmental > Aquatic > Freshwater > Lake > Sediment | place: USA: Wyoming | collected...
CCACCTTCCAGCGACGGGTCAACCGTCTGGACCGATTGCGCTTCGGCATGGACGTCTCCGAGGCGCGCGCGGTTCCGCGGGTGGCTCTCGACTCCCGCGGGCGCCCCGCCTATACTGCGCCAGACCTTTGCGGGGCGGCTGCCCGGCCGCTCCAGTGGTACCCCGGCCGCTTCGGCTGCCGGGCTTGCGCGGCAGGTCTTCGGGGGAAGGCCCGCCAGCGGTCATGCACCGACGATTGGAGCGACGAGGAGGGCCCCATGGCGATCATTTCGATCACCCGCGGCATGCACAGCGGCGGGGAGGAAGTGGCGCAAGCCATCGCGGACGCGCTGGGCGCCCGCTGCGTCAGCAGCGAATTGCTGCGCGAGGCGGCGAAGAAGTACGGCGTGCCGGAAGACAAGGTCGAGGGCATCTTCGAGAAGGCCCCGACCTTCTGGGAGCGCATGACGGAGAGCCGGCGCATCTACTTGGCCTACGTCCAGGCGACCCTGGCCGAGTGGGCGAAGGACGACAATCTCGTCTATCACGGCAACGCCGGCCAGGAGTTGCTGCGCGAGGTGCCCCACGCCCTGAAGGTGCGGCTGATGTACCCGATCGAGGCGCGCATCCTCACCATCATGGAGCGCTTCAAGTACAGCCGCGAGCAGGCGGCGCGCTATGTCGAGCAGATCGACGAGGATCGCACCAAGCGCACGCGCTACCTGTACAACGTGGACTGGCGGGAATCGCGCCGCTACGACATCACCTTCAACATCGACCGCCTCACTTCCAAGCACGTCATCGACATCATGCTCGACCTCGTCAAGCAGCCCGAGTTCACGCTCGACGAGGCGAAGGTGCCCGAGTTCAACGATTTCCTCATCAAGACGCGCGTCTACGCGCTGCTGGCGGGCTCGCTCGTGGGCCGCCTCAGCCTCATCACCGTCACGGTGCGCCAGGGCGTGGTCAAGCTCGAAGGCACCCTCACGTCGAACGAGGAAGTGGTCGAGGACCTGCTCGGGCAGATCCGCAAGCTGGACGGCGTGAAGGGCGTGGACAACCAGATCATCGTGGGGCTGGTGTACCAGGAGTGGAACGTGTAGGCGGCCTCTTGCCGCGACCCGCGCCGCCCTGCGGCTCGGCCCGGTCGTCCGCCGCGCGGCCTGCCGCAGGCGGTCGTAGTGCGGGCCTCCCCGCCACCGGAATCGCCGCCGCGGCAATGCCCGAGGCGGCCACCCCCTGCCCGCGCGGTTGGCAGCAAGCGCTCCCTGCCCTGCGGACTGCCGGCCCTGCGGACTGCCGGCCCTGCGGACTGCCGGCCCTGCGGACTGCCGGCCCTGCGGACTGCCGGCCCTGCGGACTGCCGGCCCTGCGGACTGCCCGCCCTCACTTACGCTACAATGAGCCCAAAACCCGGCGCGTCCGCCGGGATCCGGAATACTTTCGCCGCCCGCGGGGAAGCCATGGAACCATCCTTGGCAGGGAAGGCCAAGCGCGTCCGCATCTATCTCAACGAGGGCGACCATGTCGGGCACAAGCCCGCTCACCTCGCCATCGTGGAATTCCTCCACCACGCGAACTGCTCCGGAGCGACCGTGTTCCGGGGCATCGAAGGCTTCGGCGAGGCGGGGGATGTGCACACCGACCGGCTGGTGGATGTGACCCCGCGGCTGCCGCTGGTCGTGGAGTGGGTGGATACGGCGGAGCGCGTCGAGCGCCTGCTGGAGCGCATCAAGGGTATGGTGACGCGCGGTCTGATCACGGTGGAGGACATCCACGTCGCCCTGTACGCCCCCCATCCGGTGCGCCGGGTCTCGCGCCTGCTCTCGGCGGGAGAGGCGATGTCGCGCGAGACCGTCTCGGTCGGGCCGGGGGAGCCCGTCTCGCGCGTGGTCGAGCTATTGCTCGGCAAGTCGTACCGGGCCGTGCCGGTCGTGGAGAACGGCGTGCCCGTCGGCATCATCACCAACTCCGATCTGGTGACGCGGGGCGGGCTGGGGGCGCGGCTGGAGCTGCTGCCCAGCCTGCATACCCCCGCGCTCCAGGCGGAGCTCACGCGCCTCGCCCGGGATCGCAAGACGGCGGGCGAGATCATGACGCCCCAGCCCGTCACCGTGCGCGCCGCCACGCCGCTGCCCCAGGTGGCCGACCTGATGGCCCACCGGCGCCTGAAGCGCCTGCCGGTCACCGACGACAGCGGCCGCCTCGCGGGTATCATCAGCCGCGTCGATCTGCTGCGCACGGTCGCGCAAGGCTTTGCCGGCGAAGCGCCGGAGGAGGCCCGGGCCGGGCTGAACAGCGACATGCCGATCGCGCGGGTGATGCGGCGGGACGTGCCGACCGTGCACCCCGACACGCCCGTGGGCGAAGTGATGCAGGCGGTCGTCTCCACGCGCCTGAACCGCGCGGTGGTGGTGGACGCGGAGCGGCGGGTCGTCGGGATCGTCACCGACGCCGAGCTGCTCGACCGGGTGACGCCGTCGCTCAAGCCCAGCGCGCTCCGCTCGCTCATGCACCGGCTGCCGTTCCTGCGGCAAACGGCGGACGAAACCGCCGCGGAGCACCATGCCGAGGCCCGCGCGGCGCAGGACCTCATGTCCACCGACGTGCTGACGGCGGCCGAAGAGACGCCGCTGCGGCAGGCCATCGCCGCCATGCTGCGGGGCAGGCACAAGCTCACCGCCGTCGTGGACCGGGAGCAGCGCCTGGTCGGCGTCGTGGACCGCTTCGACGTTCTCCGTGGGCTGATTCAGCCATCCTGACGACACGCCCGTCCGCGTCGCGCCCATCCGCGACGCGTGACGCCCGCCGCCGTTCCCCGCCTGCTCCCGCCACATTCTCAGAGGCCGTTCCGCCGCGAGGGCGCTACCGCCCCCGCCCCTGCCCACGAGGCGAGGGGCGTTGAACCGGCGGCCGGGCCCGGGCTGTCCATCGGCGCGCGAGGGTTTGCAGCCCTCTTGACCCCGCGTCGGCAAATCCCCGTGAGGAGCATGGCACTGAAAGGGGCAGGGCTTGCGAATGTTCCCGACCCAACCGTGAGCCGGGGGCGCAAACCCATCCGATCAGCGTCGGATGATGGTGACCGTGCAGCGCGCGTAGGCGATGACCTGGCGCGCCACCGAACCGATCAGCCAGCGATCGAACAGCGTGTGGCCACGGTGTCCCAATACGATGTGGTCTATCCCGTGGTGTTCGGCGTAGCGGATAATCTGCTCGGCCGGATGCCCGACGGCGACTTCAAACGTGGCTGACACCGGACCGCCGGCAAGCCGGGTCTTCACGGACTCCAGCATATCCGTGAAATACCGCCGCGATTGCTCGATGATAGCCTCAGTCTCCACTTCCGTGCCGAAGTCCGGCGGCCTCGACACCGCGAGCACGCGCAGTTGGCTGCCGAATTTCCCGGCCAGGTCCAGCGCGAATTCAAGGGCGTGTCGCGATGACTCCGAGCCATCGTAGCCGACAAGGATCTTTTTGATCATGGTTTCTCCCCTGTTGGCGCGGGCCGCAATTCGCGAGTGCCGGACCGTTCCTCCGGCACCAAGTGCCGCGGCAGGAAGAAAGCATTGGCGATGAGCGTAGGCACCACCGCACTGGCAATCACGGCGGCGACAAGCGCGGAGTATTGGGCCTGGTCGATCACCCCATGCGACAAGCCGAATAGCGCCGAGATGGTGCCAAAGGTCAGGCCCGTGGACATCAGCAGCGTGGTGTACATGGCCACTCCCTTCGGCGAGCGGTAGAGCCGGGTAACCGGATAGACGCCACTTATCTTAGCGGCTATTTTGGCAAACAAAAGCACGACAAAGGCGGCGGGCGCGGCCACCAAGGCGGGAAGGGAAACGAGGGAGCCCGCGCGGATGAAATAGAACGGGGTCAGCAGGCCGAAGGTCAGCGTCCGCAAGCGCCGTACCAGGACGTGATCCTTCCCCACCGTTCCTGCCAGGACCATGCCGACGATATAGGCGGGCAGCACCGCTTCGCTGTCCGCCCAGGTCGCCAACGCGCCCAATCCCAGCAGACACAGCATGAGGAATTTCGCCTCCAGCTCCGAAGGACGGTTTCCAAAACGCCGGAAGAAGCGTGGCGTGAGCCAAGGCAGCACGACGAATGCGGCGAGGCTGCCCCCCGCAAATACCGCGGTCTTGTAGCTAAAGGGAGCGAACATCAGACCCAGCGCGAGGACGGTAGCCAAGTCGGTGATGAAGCAGGCCGCCAACACGGTCTTGCCGTAATCGGTCGCATTCAAGCCGAATTCGAGCATGACGGCGTAGACGACGGCGACTGAGGTCGTGGACATCGCAATGCCGGCCAGCCACGACGGTTGCACATCCCAGCCCAGCAGGTAACGGGCAAGTGCGGCGCACACGAGGAATGGCGCGGCGAAGCTGACCACTCCCACGGCCAGCGCCTCTTTCCACTTGCGCCGGAATACGGCCGGGTCCAGTTCCGCGCCGGCGAGAAAGGTCAGCAGGATGGCCCCGGCTCCGGCCAAGAATCTGAGCCAGGACGCGTCGCCGGCAAGCAAAGCCGCTCCCAGCACAGCGCCAATGATGACCTGGGCGATGGTCCCGACAACGATTTCAGAGAGCGCCGTGGCGATTCGCAGCCAGATCGATGCCATTGTGGCGACAAGTGCCAAGCCCAACCACAGCGCCGCTTGTGTCCAAATCTCGGTCATGGCCGTGTCTCCCTTGCTGCAAACTGCCGGCAGCGGCGTCGTTGACCCCGGATTGTTCCGGAACGTGAACGCGCCTCAGCGGATCTTTCGCGCCATCTCCCCCTAATACCGCTGCCGGGAAGAGTGACTCCGCGCACGCCACCGCGGGGGTTTTTCACGTCGCCTCGATGACGTGGAATCAACGAGAACGTGGACCCGGATGGAGACGGGCATCGCGATCGGCGCCAGCGCGACCCGCAGGGCTGAAGCCAGCCGCGTGTTCTCGATGGCATCTTCCTTCGCCCCGGAACCGCGGGCGGCCCAGGACGGAGACACAGTCTCGGCAGGGCCAAGGCCGCACCGCCGCGCAGAGACCCGTCGGGTCCGGGCGAGGATGAATCAGTTGAGCTAGGACTGGAGGACTGCGGATTCGGCATGACGGGCACCCGCCACAAGCCATCACGTGGCAGGAGTCATCAGCCGAAATGGCGGTTATCGGGGGACCCCATCCCCTTCGCCTTGAAACCTAGGCGGCGCAAAATAGATTGTCAATCGGAGCCGTAAAGCCGGAAGCCTAGAACTTATAATCCGCGAACATCTGCTGCAGGATCGCCTCGGCCTGCGCCAGGGAGGCGCGCTCCTCGATGGGCTGCTTGAGGAACTCGATCATGCCGTCGATCTTGGTGAGCGCGTAGTCGATGCGCGGGTTGCTGCCCCGCACGTACGCGCCGATGTTGATCAGGTCTTCCGCCTCCTTGTAGCTCGCGAGCGTGCTGATGAAGGCCTGGGCGAGCCGCTTGTGGCGGTCGGGGACGACATCGGTCATGACGCGGCTGGTGCTGGCGAGCACGTCCACCGCCGGGAACTGTCCGCGCGCGGCCAGGTCGCGGCTGAGGAAGATGTGGCCGTCCACGATCGAGCGCACGGCGTCGCCGATCGGATCGTTCGGGTCGTCGCCCTCGACGAGGACGGTGTAGATGCCCGTGACGGAGCCCTCGCTGCCGGACATGCCGGCCCGCTCCAGCAGCTTGGGCAGGATCGCGAACACGGAGGGCGGATAGCCCTTGGTCGTGGGCGGCTCGCCGGCGGCCAGCCCGATCTCGCGCTGCGCCATCGCCAGGCGGGTGATGGAGTCCATCATGAACAGCACCTGCTTGCCCTGATCGCGGAAGAATTCGGCGATGGCGGTGGCGAGGAACGCGGCGCGCGTGCGGATCAGGGGTGGCTGGTCGGAGGTGGCGACGACGAGCACGCTGCGCTTGAGGCCGTCCCGGCCCAGCTCGCGCTCGATGAATTCCAGCACCTCGCGCCCGCGCTCGCCGATCATCGCGATCACGTTCACGTCCGCGGTGGTGTGCCGGGCCATCATGCCCATCAGCACCGACTTGCCCACGCCCGAGCCGGACATCAGCCCCACGCGCTGGCCCTGCCCGAAGGTGAGCAGGCCGTTGATCGAGCGCACGCCCACGTCGATGGGCTCGCGGATGCGGCGCCGGTGGAGGGGATTGATCGCCGGCTGGTAGAGCGCGCGCTCGCTCGAGCCGATGATCTCGCCCTGGTGGTCGATGGGCCGGCCCAGCCCGTCCACGACCCGGCCCAGCATGTCGTTGCCGACGCGCACGGTGGGCGGACGGTCCTCCGGGATGAGGCGGCAGCGCGGGCTGATGTGCGGCACCTGGCCCAGCGCCATCAGCAGCATCTTGTCGTCCCGGAAGCCGATCACCTCGCTCAGCACGCGCTGCCCGCTGTCCGGATTGTAGATGGCGCACAGGCTGCCCACGGCGCTGCCGGGGTTGTACGCCTCGATTACTTGGCCCACGACCTGGGTCACCTTGCCCTGGCGGCGGATGAAGCGCCCGTCGCGGAACAGCCGCGCGTAGCCGTCGAAATTCGGCAGGCCCTGCCGCCGCGGGACGGCCGTGCGCGCGTCCGGCGGCCGGGGGGTGGACCCCGCGACGGGCCCTGCGGAAGACGGAAGGGAGGGCGCCACGGAAGTCTCGCCGCGCTCGGCGGCCGGCATAGAATCAGGTGCCATCGGACTCCCCCGCTTCCAGGGTCTGCGGCGGCGCGGCGCCCTCGCTCTTGCGCTTCACGATCGACTCGCGCTCGTTGAGCAGCTGGCCGAGCAGGCTGTCGAGGTGGTGGAACTGGCTCGCGAGGGTCAGGTCGATCACCTCGCGGTCCGATTCGATCAAAACGTTGCCGGGCGCCAGGTCGGGCCGGACGCGCAGCGAGAGCTGCTGATCCTCGCCGAGGAACTTGTCCAGCGCCGGGCGCGCGGCGGCGATGAACTCGTGGTCCGGCGGGCTGAGCCAGACGCGGAACGTGCCCTTGTCCTCCAGGTCGGCCAGGCTGCGGGCGAGCAGCTGCAGCACGACCTGCTTGTTGACCTTGAGCTCCTGCCGCAGGATCTTCTTGGCCAGCAGCACGGCGAGCCGGATGCTGTCCTTCTCCACGTTGAAGCGCACCGCGTCGCGGTAGGCGGCGATCTCCTCCAGCATCGCCTCCAGCGCCTGCAGGTTAGCGCCGGCTTCCTCGTAGCGCTTGCGCAGGCCCTCGCGCTGCCCGGCCTGCAGCCCCTCCTGGTAGGCCTGCTCGCGCACGGCGTCGGCCTGGGCCTGGGCCTGGGCGACGCGCTCGGCCGCCTCGCGCCCGGCCTGCTCCTTGGCCGCGCGGGCCTCCTCGTAGCGGGCCTGGGCCTGCCGGTCCAGCTCGCCGATCTCCGCGCGCAGCTGGCTGACGTACAGCTCGGCCTCGCGGCGGATGCTGGCGGCGTATTCCTCCGCGTTGGTGAGGAGCGTGTTCTCGCGCGCGAACTTGATCGAGGCGAAGTCGGTCTGCCCCGCGGTGGCGCGGGGACCGCCCTGGAAGGCCGCGCCGGGCTCCTCCCGCTCCTCCGCCGGTGCGCCGGGCCCGGGCAGGAACTCGCGGCCGGACGGCTCCTCCAGCGGCGTGACCGGCCCCTCGTCCTGGTCGAAGTTGCGGGGCCGGTAGGGATCGACCTTGCGCTGGAGCCCGCCTTCGGCAGCCATGGCAGAATCCTATGGGAAGCGATGGGCCGCGCGGCCGGGTGCGCCCCGCGGCGAGGGGCGCGGGCAGCGCGCCGCCTAGCGGGCCTTCTCTTTGAGCCAGCTGCGGATGGTGTTCGCCGTCGCCAGCGGATCCTGGCGGGCGATCTCGAGGATCTTCTCCTTCGGCGGAATGCCGACCTCCTTCTCCGTCGGGATTTCGAGCTCCTCGCCCTCCAGCTCGCCGATCGTGGCGGGCAGCCCCATCAGCAGGTCCAGGTCCTCCGGCTTGGCGCTGAGCCGCTGCACCATCGGGCGCACCACGAACAGGATCAGCGCGAGCAGGCCGACGCCGAGGAACGTGTAGCGCAGAATGTCGAGGAAGAACTCGCGGTTGCGCTGCGTCGCCTCGACCTGGCGCGTCACGTCCTCCTCCGAGCCGCGCGTGAAGCGCAGGTTGACCACCTCCAGGCTGTCGCCCCGCTTCTCGTCGAAGCCCACGGCGGCCCGGATCAGCTTCTCGATCTCCTGCTTCTCCGCGGTGCTCCACTCCTCGTACTGGCGGGTCACGGTGCGGCCCGACGCGTCGAGGATGGGCTTGTATTTTCCGTCGATCAGCACCGAGACGGTGAGCCGCTTGAGCTTGCCCAGCGAGGGCTCGCTCAGCACGGTCTTCAGGCTGTTCTCGTAGTTGCGGGTTTCCGTGCTGCGCTGGAGTTGGGAGACGTTGGCCACTTCGCTCGCCCCGGCCTGGGTCTCGGGCAGGTTGGCGGTCACGCCGGGGACGCCGACGGGGATCGAGCGCGTGCCGGCGGACGACTCGCTCGACACCTGCTCGCTGCGCACCACCGAGGCGTCGGGATCGTAGATCTCCTGCTTGAGCTTGGTCTTGTCGAAGTCCAGGTCCGCGGCCACGCGCGCCTGCACGCGGTTCTCGCCCACGACCGATTCGAGCTGGCTGACGACCTTCGCCTCCAGCGCCTGCTCCACCGAGCGGCGGAAGGCGAAGTGGTCGGAGAAGTTGACGCCGCCGGCCTCGTCGCTGATGCCCCGGCTAAGCAGGCGGCCCTGGCTGTCCACCACGACGACGCCTTCCTTCTGCAGACCCTCCACCGAATTGGCGATCAGGTGCACGACGGTGAGCACCTCGTTGCGCCCCAGCTGCGCGCCCGGCGTCATGTCCACGACGACCGAGGCGGTCGGCTTCTGGTCCTGCTCGAGGAAGACGCTCTTCTTCGGCAGGGCGAGGGTGACCTTGGCGGAGCGGATGTTGTTGATCTTGGCGACGAGCCGGCTCAGCTCGCCCTCGAGCGCCATGCGGTACTTGATCTGCTGCTGGAATTCGGTCTCGCCGAGGGAGGACTGCCCGAGGAACAGGTCGGCGAAGCCCAGCCCGCCGCCCAGCGTCACGCGCTCGCGGGCCAGCGCCAGGCGCGCCTCGTCGGCGCGGCCCGTGGGCACCAGGATCGAGCGGCCGCCCGGCCCGATCTGCACGGGAATCTGCGCCTTGTCCAGCTTCTCCTTGACGACCGCCGCGTCCTCGTTGGTGATGTTGGTGTACAGCGGCGACCACGTCTCGCGGTTCGCCAGGTACACCAGCATCGCCATCCCGACCAGCACCACGCCGAGGACGGAGAACAGCGCGATCTTGCGCGCGACGGTGAGGCTTTGGAAAAAGGACTGGAATTGGCCCAGCACGCCCCGGACGGACGCGGGTGAGAGGGTCTCTTCGGCCATGACGGGTTCTCGCTCCCTACCTTAGCCCAATCTCGCCACTGACCGGTTCGCGCATCCCGCGCTAACGCCCCGCCGCCCGGAGTGTAACGTCCGCGGCCTGCGGGGGGTCCCGGTCCCTTGGATCACCGGCGCGGAGGCGGCAATTCCGGCCCACCCAAGGGGAAAAAATGGAGCGCCACCGGCTGCCCTGGGGAAAGCAAGTTCCATTCCGCCGCGCGGGCCCTGTCGGCCCGGTTGCACCGGCGGGCCGCGGGAACCGGCATCCTGCCGGCGCGCGGCCGCGACTCCTCAGGACAGCATCCCTGCCGAAACCAGGGCACAGCCAAAGTCCGCCCGAACACTTCCCGACCACGAATCCTTCCTACGACGAGCTTTCTTGCAGCGGGCAATCCTGCCCGGAGCGCCCCAAGCGGGCCAGCGGAGCGCCCCTCCTTACAGTTGCATGCGCATCACGTCCTGGTACGCGGCCGTCAGCTTGGCGCGGATCTGCATCATCAGCCGCAGCGACAGGTCGGCCTTCTGCAAGGCGATCATGGTGCCGTGGATGTCCTTGTCCGGCGCGGTCGCGAACTCCTCGATCTTCCGGTCCGCTTCTCCCTGCAGGCGGTTCACCTCGTCGAACAGGCGCGTGAACGTCTGGCCCAGCTCCCCGGTGGAAACCTGGCTGCCGGAGCGGGCGGGCTGGCCGCGCGGCTCCAGCGACTGGATCGGATTGGAGGTGACCGGAAGGATCGGATTGCTGGCCATGGGCCGCTACGTCTCCGAGTCGGGCTTGCGGTTCATCATGCTCTGGATCAGCCGCGCCTGGGTCTGGCTGGCCCGCATCAGCTCGTTGAAGCGGGCGGCGTCCTTCTCGAAATTCTCGATCACGGCGCGCGCCTGTTCCTTCAGCGCGGCCATGTCGGGCGCCTGAGTTTGGGCGGTTTCGAGCGCCTTGCCGAAATCGGCGCCGGGCTTCTTGCCGGGGCCCTGCGCCCGTTCGGGCGCGCTCCGCCCGCCAAGGGGCCGAACCTGGTCGATTTTCATATCCTTCATGATGCTCACATCCCTCGCAGAATGCACGCCTCACAGAATGCACGGCCCGCGTCGTTCCGGCCGCATCCTTTCGGCCGCATCTTTCTGGAGCCTGGCGCGCTGGCCGACCTGGGGTACCCACCGCCCTTGCGGGCACCGGAGCCACCCGACCCTCCCCGTCCGCGGGGATACGCTTTGGCGATGCAAACCCCCTGCCCGCCTGCCCCGCCGCTCCTCAGTCCGGAGCCTTTTTGTCTGTTACCGCTCCTGCCCGATAAAGCAGCCCCGCCAAAGCGGCCCTGCCCCGCGGCCCGAGCGCGGCTGCCGGCCGCGCCTTCCGGGCGGACTCGCCCGCCCAGGCTACGGCTTGCCGATCTCCAACGCCTTGATCGCCATGGCTTTCGTGGCATTGAAAGCGGCCACGTTCGCCTCGTACGAGCGCGTCGCCAGCATCAGGTTGACCATCTCCTCGAGCGGATTGATGTTCGGCATAGCCACGTAACCCTGCTCGTTTGCATCCGGGTGGGACGGGTCGTACTTGAGCACGGGGGCGCGCTTGTCCACTGACACGCCCAACACCTTGACCTGAAGCGGGTCTTCCGGCCCGACGCGGGCGCGCAATTCGTCCTCGAAGGAGCGCTGGGCCGGCAGGGCGCCGAAGATGACGTCCCGCCGCCGGTAGGGCCCGCCTTCGGGCGTCCGCGTCGTCTCGGCGTTGGCCAGGTTGGCCGAGATGATGTTCATGCGGAAGCGCTGGGCGGCCATGCCCGACGAGCTGGCGGCCATCGCGGTCAAGAAGTCCATCGCTACTCTCCTTCGCGGATCACAATGCGCATTTGCAGGAACTTGTGGGAGATCATCTGGGCCAAAGACTGGTAGGCGATCTGATTCTCGGCCAGCTTCGCCATCTCGCGCTCCAGGTCCACCGAGTTGCCGTCCACCGAGCCCACGGCGTTGGCGGACTGGATCAGCCTGGGCTGCACCCGGCTCAGGGGCGTCGCCGTACGGCCGTCCAGGTGGCGCGGGTTGGTCACGTTCAGCGGGCTGGGCTCGTGGCTCTTGAGGGCCTCGCCCAGGGCCTTCTCGAAGACGAGATCCTTGGCCTTGTAGCCGGGGGTCTCGATATTGGCGACGTTCCCCGCCAGCACGCCGTTGCGCCGCGCCCTGAAATCCAGGGAGCGTTCCAGCAGGGTGAAGTCCCGGTCGAAGATGCCGGCCATGGAAGATCGGGCTCCGGATGGGAAAAGACGCCGGACGGGACGGCCGCTTGCCCGGTAGCCGCCCAGATCCTGCCTTGGCGATGCAAGGGGCGGACCGCCCAGGCCGAGGTCGCCGGCCGCTGACGTTACACGCCGGGCGGCCGTTCGAGACCGAGGATCTTGCCAGCCCGGCGCCCGCCGGATCCCCCGCCGGGCAGAGCGTTTCAGCCCAGGCGGCCGGACCGGACCGGGCTCAAGATTCCGTCCCGTGTGCCGAAGAGGAAAGCAGACCTGGCGGGGATTCCGGCACGGGAACATCCCGCTGCCGACACGCCGCTCCCGCGTCCGGGAGCCGATCCCACAACGGACCGCCTTCGACTCGGGCCCAGTGCCCCCTGCGGCGGCTCGGGATCACCTTTGAGGCTCGGCCAGCCCGAATGTTCGGGCCGGAGTCCCCTCTCCAGGCGAGGCGGTGCCCCCCGCCGCATCCCAGCGGCACGGCACCCGCCGGCACAATCGGCCTTTGCGCAGGAGGCGCTCATGCACGAGGAAAAAACCAAGCGGCAGGAACAGCACGAAATCGAATCGGCCCGGCAAGCCTTCCTGAAAACCGGCCGGCGCATGCGGCGGCTCAGGGCGGAGGCGCTGGACAGCGCCAACCAAGCCAAGCCCCGCCGGCAGCGGCTCGGCCTCTACGCCTAGGGGGACGGTAACGGCGGCTTCGAATGGGATTGCGAGAGGCTCTGCCTTTGAGAAGCTCCGCCTCTCGCGCCCTCCGCCTCTCGTGCCCTCCGGCGGGGGGCCCCGCACCGTCCCTTGGGCGGCGAGCCAGCAGCATAGCCCCGGCACTCCTATACGAGACCTTCTCAAGACTCGACCACGGCCCGGAGATAGGGTTCGGGACAGGCGAGGCGATCGCCCGAGAACCCCTCCCGCCTGCTGCTTAGGCCGCCCTCCCCGCGACGCGGAGAGGGCTGCAACCCGCTCCAGCCAAGAGTTTGCGGCACCCTCTCTCCGTTGTTACGGAGAGAAGGACGGGGAGAGAGGTCTGCGATCCGGCAAGACCTCCAACTCGCCACTAACGCGTCCGGCGCGATTACGGCGTTGGAAAGTCGGTTTCGAGAAGGTCTCAATGCGGATTCGTTGCCCGCTCCCAGAGCGGGTCTTGCACGTGATGGAGTCTGGGCCCTGCGGCCTCCCTCCGCAGCGGAACCCCCGTCACTGGAACGCCCGTCACCGAAACAGCGGCATCACGCGCTGGGAGAACAGCCGCAGCGAGCGCTCGGCATCCGTCTCGCTCATCGTATTGAAGTTGATCTGGAGCGAGGCCACCTCGAAGCCCCCGACCGCCCCCGCGAAGGCCCGCAGGCGCCGCGCGATGGTATCCGGCGCGCCCACCAGCACCGCGTTCTGCTCCACCTGCGTGCGGTAGGTGGACTCCTTCAGCCCCTGGATGAGCTGCTTGTAGTTCGGATAGCTGGGCGAGTCGAGATGGCCCCAGTCCGCCGCCGCCTCGTAGAGGGAATGCAGGTACGCGTTGACGAGCGGCTCGGCGACGCGCTCGGCCTCCTCGTCGCTGGGGGCGCAATACATGTGGAAGGCGAGCATGACGCGGCCGGCGCCGGGATAGCCGGCCTTGCGCCAGGCCTCGCGGTAGGAGTCGATGAGGGGCGACATAGCCGCCCCGGAGAGCGGGATGGCCATGATCCAGTGCCCGTTCTGGCCCGCCTTGCGGAAGGACTCCTCGGTGCTGAACGCCGCCACCCAGAACGGCGGGCGGGGCTTCTGCACGGGCCGGGGCAGGGAGGTGATGTCCGCGAAGGAGTGGAACTTCCCCTTGAAGCTCGCCTGCTCCTGCGTGAGCAGGACTTCGACGGCGGCCACGCCCTCCTCGAAGCGCGCGCGGCTCTCGTCGAGCGCGATGCCGAAGGCGGCGAACTCGTGGGGCAGGAACGCCCGCGCGAAGCCGATCTCCAGCCGTCCGTTGCTGATGCAGTCCAGCATCGCCAGCTCGCCCGCCAGCTTGAGCGGGTGGTTGAACACGGGCAGCACCGCGCCGGTGATGAGCCGGATCGTGTGCGTGCGCTGCGAGGCCGCGGAAAGGAACACGATCGGATTGGGGCTGTAGCCGCCGTAGCTGCGGAAGTAGTGCTCCACGATGCGGGCGTGGGTGAAGCCGTAGGCTTCCGCCCGCTGCACCAGGTTGAGCGACTCGTGGAAATACTGCTGCCCCGATTTCTGCTGGGGGCCGATGTCGGGAAAGAAGTTGATGCCGAAGTCCATGTCTAGTTCCGCAAGATATGGGCGCGCAGCGTTAACCTGCCTATTGCGCATTTGCCGCCTTGTAGCACATCCTGGCGCGGAGGCGGCGCCGGAAAGAGCTGGCTTCACCGACCGGCGGCGCTGGGGTCGATCGTCTGCATTGGTTCCACAGCGGTCGCAACCGAATCGCGCCGAGCGGCGCCTTGCCTGTGCAGCTACAGGAGCTCCAACATCATGACAGCCCCCGAAATCCGATACGCCAAGAGCGGTTCAGTCAATATCGCTTATCAAGTCTTGGGCAATGGACCCTTGGACGTCGTCTATGTTCCGGGCTGGGCTTCGAACATTGAAGTCGCTTGGGAGAACCCGTCCGTTGCTCGATTCTACGAGCGTTTAGCTTCGTTCTCCCGGCTGATCGTTTTCGACAAGCGCGGCACCGGATTGTCCGACCGGGTCGGAACGCTTCCGGATTTGGAAACTCGGATGGACGATGTGCGTGCTGTGATGGACGCCGCTGAATCGCCTCGAGCGGCACTGTGCGGCTCATCGGAAGGCGGACCAATGTGCGCTCTTTTTGGGGCGACGTATCCGGTCCGCACATCCGCCGTTGTCATGATCGGCAGTTACGCGGTGATCAAGCAGTCCCCGGATAACTCCGATGGTCGCCCATTCGCAGAGTTCAATCGGATGATCGGGGAAATTGAACGCGACTGGGGCAGTCCCATGGGAATTGAGACGCGCGTCCCGAGCAAGTCTGGCGACCAGCGAGTTCGGGACTGGTGGGGGCGGCACCTGCGTCAGAGTGCAAGCCCAGCCGCGATGATCGAGTTGCAGCGCATGAACTACGAGATAGACATACGCAAGGTCTTGCCGACTATCCGAGTACCGGCATTGGTCCTGCACAGCCCCAGAGATCGAGCCGTCAACTTCAGCTTGGGCCGGTACCTGGCCCGGAGCATTCCCGGAGCCAAACTCGTGGAGTTGACCGGCGGCGACCACGTTCCGTGGGGCGACTGCCTCGACCAGATTTGCGACGAGATCGAAGTGTTTCTCACCGGCATCCGCCGCGAGCGGGAGGCCGACCGCGTCCTGGCAACCGTTCTGTTCACCGACATCGTCGGCTCCACCGAAAAAGCGGTAGCCCTGGGAGACCACCGCTGGCGTGAATTGCTGGAGCGCCACCACGCCATCGTGCGCGGCGAGCTGGCGCGCTTCCGGGGCCGCGAGATCGGCACCGCGGGAGACGGGTTCCTGGCGACCTTCGACGGACCGGCGCGGGGCGTTCGCTGCGCCCTCGCCATCGGCGCGGCGGTGCGATCGCTGGGGCTGGAAGTGCGGGCCGGCCTGCACACTGGCGAGTGCGAATTGATAGGCGATAACGTCAGC
>Ga0315281_10007588_pt1 | contig 15242 bp, 13 predicted proteins | sample YL17G07_0_MG_FD_204540 | JGI IMG/M metagenome (GOLD analysis project Ga0315281, IMG submission 204540) | Sediment microbial communities from Yellowstone Lake, YNP, Wyoming, USA - YL17G07_0 | ecosystem: Environmental > Aquatic > Freshwater > Lake > Sediment | place: USA: Wyoming | collected...
CGTGCCAGCGGCGTCGCTTTGGGGTACATTGAGCAAGCCCACAGGGTCCTGAAGACCTGCCCCGACACCGTCGATCGCGAGCTCCTCGAGCAGGTGGCGGCGCAGGTCGTGGACCGCTACAGCTGATACGTCTGGAGTCGATCCCGTGAACCCCGGTGACATCTCCGCCCTTACCGTACGCGCCGGCCTCGAGGGAGTCTGGCAGACCGTCGCCGCCGGCGATCGCCTCGACGGAGCGCAGGCCACCGCGCTGCTCGAGAGCAACGACATCCTCGCCCTGGGGGCCATGGCCGACTTCGCCCGCGCCCGCGCTGTGGGCGACGAGGTCTACTTCATCAGCAACCGTCACATCAACCACACCAACGTGTGCCGCAACCGCTGCCTGTTCTGCGCCTTCAGCCACGACGAGGGCGACACGGACGCCTACACACTCTCGATCGACGAGGTCGTCGACAAGGCCCGCGAGACCCTGGGCGTCGGCGGCATCACCGAGATCCACATCGTCGGCGGTGAGCACCCCGACCTGCCGTTCGACTACTTCCTCGAGATGATGCGCGCCCTCAAGGAGCTGGCTCCCGACGTGCACATCCAGGCGTTCACCGCCAGCGAGATCGCGCATTTCGCCAAGATCAGCGGCAAGAGTGTCGACGAGGTGCTGGCCGAGCTCAAGCAGGCGGGTCTTGGCTCATTGCCGGGCGGCGGCGCGGAAGTCTTCAGCGGTCGCGTGCGCGACCTCATCTGCGAGCAGAAGATCAGTGGCCAGAGATGGCTCGACGTGATGCGCGCCGCCCACGGAGCGGGCCTCAAGTCCAACGCCACGATGCTCTACGGCCATGTCGAGACGCCGCCGGAGCTCGTCGATCACATGCTGCGCCTGCGCGACCTGCAGGACGACACCGGCGGCTTCAATGCCTTCATCCCGCTGTCGTTCCAGCCGGCGAACACCGGCCTGAGCGACCTGCCGGGCCCCACCGGTTTCGACGATCTCAAGATGCTCGCCGTGGGGCGGCTCGTCCTCGACAACTTCCGCCACATCAAGGCCTTCTGGATCAACATCGGGCTCAAGCTGGCCCAGGTCTCCCTCGTGTTCGGCGTCAACGACCTCGACGGCACCGTGGTCGAGGAGAAGATCAGCCACGCGGCCGGCGTCGACACGGGGCAGGAGCTCAGCAAGGCTGAGCTGGTGCGCGTCATCCGCGCCGCCGGCCGCGTACCGGTGGAGCGCGACACGCTGTACAACGTGGTGCGGCGGTACGATGGCGACGAGGCCTGACGGCGCCGGCCGCGAGGCCGGTCAGGGCCGCGCGGCCGGCCAGCCTGCCGCGCCCCGCGCCGGCGAGCTCGCGGACGGCGGCCCCCCTGGCCCGGTGCGCGTCGGGCGCATCGAGTTCGTCAACTGCTTCCCGCTCTACCACCACTTCGAGCGCGAGCTGGCCGTCCGCGGCGCGGCGGCCACCATCGTCGAGGGCTACCCGTCGCTGCTCAACGAGATGCTGGTGGACGGGGCGATCGACGTGGCCCTGCCGTCCTCGATCGCTTTCGCTCGCGACGCCGCCGAGCTCGCGCTGCTGCCGCAGGTGTCGATCAGCTCGTTCGGCGCCGTCGACTCCGTCCAGCTCTTCACGCGCGTCCCGCTGAAGGCCGTCCGCCGCGTCGCCCTCACCGAGAAGAGCGCCACCTCCATCTGCCTGCTCAAAGTGCTCTGCCGGGAGTGGGGGCTGGAGCCTGAGTTCGCGCCTCGCCGCGGGTCGCTGGCGGAGGTCCTCGCCGACTACGACGGCCTGCTGCTCATCGGCGACGAGGCCCTGTACGTGCTGCGCGCCGAGGTGTATCCGTACCACTACGACCTCGGCGCCGAGTGGCAGAAGGTCACCGGTCTCCCGATGGTCTTCGCGGTGTGCGCCGTGCGACGCGATTTCGCGGCCGCCCGGCCGGCGGCGGCAGCCGCGGTGGGGGCGGCCTTGCTGGCCTCGCGCGACGACTGCGCCGCGCACCCGGCCGAGACGGCCGCCGCCGCGGCGCAGCGCTACGACTTCAGCCAGCGCTACCTCATGGAGTACTTCGACAAGCTCAAGTTCGGCTTCACGCCTGAGTACCGCGCCGGCCTGGAGGAGTTCTACCGGCGCGCCGCGGCCATCGGCGAGCTCGAGCGGATCCCCGACGTCGGTGCGGCCCCCACGGCTGCGCCGACGGCCACCCCGACGGCCACGCCGGCCGGGACCGTCTGAGGCGGGCGCCGGCCGTGTCCTGCACGCTCCTCACCTTCCGCCGGCCGATCCCCGCCGACTACGAGCGCGTCATGGGCGTCATGGTGGCGTGGTGGGACGGCCGCGACCTGCGGCCGCTGCTGCCGAAGATCTTCTTCGAGCACTTCCAGAGTACGTCGCTGCTCGTCGAGCACGAGGACGAGCTCATCGCTTTCCTCGTCGGCTTCCTCTGCCCGGACCACGACGACGAAGCGTACATCCATTTCGCCGGAGTGCATCCGGCGTGGCGCCGCGCGGGCCTCGCCCGTGACCTGTACCGGCGCTTCTTCGCCAGCGCCCGCGCCGCCGGACGCCCGGTGGTGCGTGCCGTCACCGGGCCGGCAAACACGGGCTCGGTCGCGTTCCACTCCAGCCTGGGCTTCGCCATCCTTCCCGGCGATGAGGAGGTCGGCGGCCTGCCCGTCAGCGTCGACCACGGCCCGCAGGGCGACCATGTCGTCCGCTTCGAGCTGCGCCTCGACGGGGCGCGACCCGAGGAGGAGCGGCCGTGAGCGGCGTCGGCCCCGCGGCCGCAGGCCGCCTCAGCGCTGCCGAGGCCCTCGCCCTGCTCGAAGGCGGCGACCTGCTGGGCGTCGGCGCGCGCGCCGACGCCGTCCGTCGCCGCCTCCACCCCGGCGACGAGGTCACCTTCGTCGTCGACCGCAACATCAACTACACCGACTACTGCCTCTCGGGTTGCCGTTTCTGCGCCTTCTACAAGAAGCCGGGGAGCGGCGAGGGCTACCTGCTCGCCGAGGAGGACATCCAGCGCAAGATCGAGGAGACGCTGGCGCTCGGCGGCACAGCCATCATGATGCAGGGCGGCCTGCACCCCGACCTCGACATCTGCTGGTTCGAGCAGGTCTTCAGCGGTATCAAGGCGCGCTACCCGATCCACATCCACTCGCTCTCGCCGCCGGAGATTGTGCACATCGCGACGATGAGCGACCTGAGCGTGGAGGAGACGCTGCGCCGCCTCCGCGCCGCCGGCCTCGACAGCCTGCCCGGCGGCGGCGCCGAGGTCCTCGTCGACAGGGTGCGCACCGCCATCAGCCCGCACAAGATCCCCACGGACACATGGCTCGAGGTGATGCGCGTCGCCCACCGCCTCGGCATGAAGACCACCGCGACGATGATGTTCGGCTCGCTCGACACGCCGGCCGAGCGCATCGAGCACCTGCGCCGCATCCGCGACCTGCAGGACGAGACCGGCGGCTTCACCGCATTCATCCCGTGGACCTTCCAGGCCGGCAACACGGAGCTTGCCGCCGGCCATACGCCCGCCACCGGCTTTGACTACTTGCGTCTGCTCGCTGTGAGCCGCATCTACCTCGACAACGTGCCCAGCATCCAGGCCTCCTGGGTCACCCAGGGCTTGAAGATGGGCCAGGTGGCTCTCGCCTTTGGCGCCAACGACATGGGCTCCACGATGATCGAGGAGAACGTCGTTGCCGCGGCCGGCGTGCACAACCAGTGCGACGTCGACGAGATGGTACGCCTGATCCGCGCCGCCGGCCGCATGCCGCTACAGCGCGACACGCTCTACGGCGAGGTCAGGCGTTACTAGCGGCGCGGCCATCCTCGCCGGCGCTGCCGTCCACGGCGTTACTCCATCCCGTGCGGCGGCTGGCTCGCCGCCGCGGGCCGCGCCTCATCCCCGATCCGCTCGAGTTCGGCCTGCCGCAGCATCGGTCTGGTCGTCTTGAGACGTTTCCACTCGCGGTGCAGGATCGGCGCGGCGATGGCAAGGCCGACCAGGTTGATGGCGCCGCCGAGCGCCAACACGTAGCCCGAGATCCAGCCGTAGAGGATCGGCGCCGTCAGCGAACCCAGCAGGCCTGCGGCTTGCATGGCGGTCGACTCCACGCCCGTGACCGTGCCGATCCAGCGGCGTGGGCTGACCTGGATGAGCAGCGCCTGCTTCGCGGGGTAGGAGAAGGCGATGGCCAGGCCTTCGAGGCAGTTCACGATGAGGAAGAGCGTCATGTTCGTGGTCACGCCGTAGAAGACCCAGGCGCACGCCGAGAGCGTGTAGCCGCCGATGAACAGCCAGTAGCGGCTGTAGCGGTCTGCCACGATGCCCCCGACGAACGAGAGCAGCATGGGCACGCTGAAGGCGATCCAGGTGAGCCCGATGAAGGTCATCGAGGCGCCGAGATGCTGCAGCCACAGGCTCCACACGACGTCGAAGGCGCCCATCGCGTAGTGACTGGTGAAGGCGATGATCAGGAAGGCGATGAGCGCCGGCGTGAGGATGGCGCGGATGGGCGGCCGCGCGGCTTTGCCCGTGCCGCCCGGTTTCTCGATGTCCCGCCGGCGCTGCGCGCGCCGCACCTTCAGGGCCGCCGGCTCGCGCACGAAGCCGATCACGGCGACCAGCGAGAGCGCCGAGAGGGCGGCGCCGACGTAGAAGATCGCGTAGAAGCCGCCCTTGCCGCCGCCGACGAGGTTGTAGAGCGGCGCGGCGATGGCGGGCCCCAGGATCAGCCCGCCGAACTGCGCGGTGGTCAGGAAGCCGTAGGCCTTGCTGCGGTTCTCCTCCGTGGTGATGTCGGCGACAAAGGCCTGAGCCGCCGGCCCGAACGCCGCCGCACCGATGCCTTCGAGCAGGCGGAAGAGCACGAACCAGTACGGGTCCGTAGTGGTCGTGAACAGCAGGAGCGCGACCGTGTACAGGGCGGCGCCGGCGACCATCACAGGTTTGCGTCCGATAGTGTCGCTGAGCCAGCCCAGGGGCGCCGAGAAGAGCAACGTGCCCAGGTAGAACATCGAGGCCACCACACCGATCGTGAACATCGAGCTGTGCGCCTGGTCCTTCAGGAAGATCGGCAGGTAGGGGATGATGGCGCCGAAGCCGATCCAGGTGACGAAGCTGCCGGCCGAGACCACGCCGAGCTGGACCCAGCTCGTGCGCGGCACGGTGGCAGGCGCGGGCGCGGGCATCTGTGCGTCGTTGCGGGAGGTCATGGTTCCTTTGCGCGTCCGCGGTTCGAGGGCGCGGCCCCACCGGGCGCCCTGCGGATGTCACGCCAAGGCTATCATCGGGGGCCGGGCGCCCGCAGCCGGGGCGGCGGGCCTGGTCTTCGACATCCGAGCCCGTACCCCAGCTCGGTGGTGGCCGCCCCGCCCCTGTCCCCCGACGTGACGCCCGGCCGGTTCAGGCGTCGCGGATGTCGCGCACGAACAGCGCGGCGATGCCCGGGATGGCCATGAGCACCCCGGCGACGATGAGGAGGGCGCGCACGTCGAACACGCCGGCCAGCGCCCCACCCACGAGTACCGAGAGCGCGTAGGTGCCCTGCGTGAGCGTGAAGCGCGCGCCGAACACGCGGCCGCGCAGATGCTCGGGGATGACGTCCTGCAGCCACGTGTCAAGAGCGATGAGCGCCACGGCGTTGGCGAGGCCGAGGACCGCGAACGGGATGCAGGCCTGCCACACACCGGTGGTGACGGCGACGAGGACCAGGCTCACGCCCATCGCCGCCCAGCCGATGGCCATCGCCAGCCCCTTGGGCACGCGCGTCGCCAGCGTGGCCAGGGCCAGGGAGCCGGCCAGGTAGCCGACGCCGATGACCGCCTCAAAGACGCCGAACGCCTGCGTGCCGGCGTCCAGCACCTGCACTGCCAGCAGAAAGGTCAGCGGGTAGCTGGCGCCGAGGCCGGCGACGAAGGCCACCACCATGAGCGTGTTCATGAGCAGGGCGTGGTGGTGACGGAGAAAGCTCAGGCCCTCGCGGAGCTCGTGCCAGAAGGAGTGCGCGGCCTGCTCCGCCGCCGCGCACACCGGTGCCCGATACCGCATGAGCAGCAAGGCGGCGGCCGAGACCGCGAACGTCAGGGAGTCGATGCGGAAGGCCGTGGCGGTGGACACGTAGGCGAGGATGAAGCCCGCCAAGGCGTAGCCGACGATCTCGGTCAGGTTCTCGCCGGTCGCGAGCAGGGAGTTGGCGCGCATCAGCCGGTCCTTGGTGACGAGGTCGGGGAGGATGGCGAGCTTGCACGGGTCGAAGAAGACGGCGGCGCTCGCCATCAGGAAGCTCAGCACGTACACGGCCGGCAGTGAGCGCGTGGCCGCGAAGGGCACGACCAGCACGAGGCCCGCGCGCACGACGTCGGCGGCGATCATCACGGCGCGTTTGTTGAAACGGTCGATGACCACTCCGGCAAACGCGCCGAACAGCACATACGGCAAGGTGTACAGGGCAAAGACGGCCCCCGTGCCGAGTGCCGACCCGGTGCTCTTGTACACGATCCAGGGGAAGGCGACCATCGCCAAGCGGTCGCCCATCTGCGAAACGAACTGGCCTGCCCAAAGCAGCAGGAAGCTGCCGTTGCGCGCCAACGACGTCGACGCCGGGTTCGTGGCAGCAGCGTTCGCCTCGATCGTGATCCCCCCTGCCGAAGACGGCTGCTGAGCCAGCCTCCGGGCCCTGGACTGACGGGCGGGCCCTCCGGCCCGCCGCCGGCGTGATTCTACGTCATTCGGGCCGTCAACGGGAGAAGAAGTCCCCGGAGAAATAAGTGTTGTCCATTCTGGCAAAAGCGGCTGCGCCATTTGCCTAGAATGTCCAGGCGCGCAGGGTAGGCGAGGCGCACCGTGCCTGCGAGAGTGCAGACACGGCAATCGTCAACCATGTGTTGTCGGCAGTGGCAACGGAAACGTTAGGAGGAAACGATGATCCGCTTTCTCGCCAAGATGCACTGACCTGTGACCGCCGACATCACTGAGGATCCATCATGAGCAAGAAGATCGAAAAGACGCTCGCCTCTCTGCTCATTGCTCTCGTCACCAGCGGTGGCGGCAGCAAGATGCACTAGGCTCACGGACCAAGCTAAAGCTCTGACGCAAACGTGCCGATAGACGAGGCACTTCTCACGGGTGTGGGGTGCCTTGGAAACGTCTGAACGCCACTATCGCGTTCTCACCGCGTGTCTCGCTGTGCTCGCGGCGAGTGCAGTCGCGTATGTAGTCCTCTTCCCGGGGCCAGTCCCCCTCTCGACCGCTGTACTACGAGATGCGCTGATTCTCGCGGTGCTCGGGGTCATTGCCGACGAGATGGCGGTCGAAGTGACGGATCGCCTCACCCTTACCGCCGGCAGTCTCCCCATACTCCTGGCGCTCATGTTCACGGGACGCCTACCTGCCATTCTCGTGGCCCTTCTGCTGGGTCTCTGGGGCGCATGGCGTGAGACCACTCGCGCGGTAGTCGTCTACAACGCGGCGAACTTCGTTGTTGCCGCCTTCTTGGCGTCACTTGTCTTTGACGCCGCGGCCGGCTTCTTCAACGCATCTCCGACGACGGTGTCTGTGGGGCTCCTCGTGGCCGGTGCCATCGCGGCCATCGTGTTCGAGGCGACGAGCCTCGCCGTGGTCAGCGTGGGCATGTACGTGAAGTACGGCAAGCGCCTGCGCGCCTTCTGGCGCGAGGAGATGCCGCCGTTCCTGCGCTCGCTGGCCATGCTGGCCTTGCTGGGGCTGGTCGTCGCCGCCCTCTACGCCAAGGCGGGCATCATCGCCGTCGTCCTTCTCTTCGTCCCGCTTCTCGCGAGCCAGTACATGTTCAAGCTCCTCGTCCGCGAGAAGGATCACCTGGCCAAGCAGAAGGAGCTCAGCGACCAGTACTTCGAGATGAACATCGGCCTGGCGGCGGCCATGGTCGTGCTTCTCGACAGCAAGGACGAGTACACCGCGCAGCACTCCGCGGCGGTGGCCATGTACTGTCGCGACATCGCCACCGCGCTCGAGCTTCCCGAGCACGTGGCCGACGCGCTTCACCTGGCCGGGCTTCTGCACGATCTGGGCAAGGTGGGCGTGCCCGACGCGGTGCTGCGCAAGACGACGGTGCTCGACGACGAGGACTGGGCCTCCATCCGCGAGCATCCCGAGAAGGGGGCCGAGGTGCTCTCGCACCTGGTCGCCTACCAGGAGGTCGCCGACATCGTGCGGTACCACCACGAGCGGCTCGACGGCAGCGGGTATCCGAGCGGCATCCACGGCGAGAGCATCCCCGAGCTCAGCAGGATCCTGGCCGTGGCGGACTCCTATCACGCGATGACGTCCGACCGGCCGTACCACTCCGCGCGCAGCTCGTTCGAGGCGCTCAAGGAGCTCCGCCTGGTCGCCGGCCACACGCTGGACAAGCAGTACGTGGAGGCTCTCGCCCGGGTGCTCCGCGACAAGGATCTGGCCTACCGCGATGGCAGCTCCACCGACTTCAGGGGCGAGTACGAGCTCGGGCGCATCAACCTGCGCCTCCGCGGGCACGGGCTGGCCGACGTCAGCGGCCTCGCTGAGGCGAGGGAAGACCCAGCGGCAGGTTGACCAGGCTGCGGGCCGCGAGGCCTGCCGTCACCGCCTTCAGCACGTCCAGCCAAACGAACGGAGCCACGCCCGTGGCGAGCGCGGTAGCCACGCCGATGTGCAGCTGCGCGCCGAGCCAGACGGCGCCCAGCGCGTAGATCGGCGCTACGCCGAGCAGGCCGGCGCCCACGAAGCGCGCGAGAGACGTGCGGCCGCGCGCGCAGACCGCGCCGGTCACCAACGCCGCCAGCACGAACCCCCACAAATAGCCGCCGGTGGGGCCGAAGAGGACGCCGAGCCCCGAAGTGCCCCCCGCGTACACGGGGGCGACGAGACCGAGGGCGAGATAGGCGAGGACGCTCAGCGCCGCGAGTCTCGGCCTCAGGAGCATGCCGGCGAGGAGCACGAAGAGCACCTGCAAGGTGAAGGGCACGGACCCGACGGGGATCGCCACGAGGGCGCCGCCGGCGATGAGCGCCGTGAAGAGGGCGGCGTACGTGAGTTCGCGCGTAGTGAGGGACGGCAATCGTCAACCTTGTTCGCCTGAACGGAGGTGACAATCTAGGAGGCCCCCGGGCGGCTGTCAAGGCGTAGAGGGCAGCCGTCCGGGGGGCCGATCAGCGCGACCCCAGGTCCGCGCTCAGAGCTGGAGCGTCACGTCACCGGAGTGGAAGCGCCTGATCTGGCGTTGGGGCAGCTCGACGAGCAGTGCGCCGCGCTCGTCGATGCCGGCTGCCCGGCCTGCGACCGGGCCTTCCCGGGTCTGCACGCTCACGCCCTTGCTCAGCAGGTAGTCGCGCTGACGGAAGCCGCTGAGCGCGCTCTCGAAGCCGTTGGCGACCGCCTCGGCGTAGTGCGCGTCGAGGGCGAGCAGCAGGCGGGCGAGCAGCTCGCTTCTGTCGACAGGCTCTCCGCCGGCCATTCGCAGCGACGTCGCGGTTCGCCGCAGAGCCACGGGTAGTTCGCTGTACTCGGTGTTGACGTTGACGCCGATGCCGACCACGACCCAGTCCACCTCGTCCTGCTCGCCGGCGACCTCCAGCAGGATGCCGCCGACCTTGCGGTCGCCGACGAAGAGGTCGTTGGGCCATTTGATCTTCACCGGCGCTGCGGCCAGCGACTCGATGGCCTCGGCCGCGGCGCAGGCGGCGACCAGGGTGAGCAGGTGGGCCTCGCTCATCGGCAGGGCGGGCCGCAGAAGCACCGAGAAGAGCAGGCCCTTGCCGGCCGGCGAGGTCCAGCGCCGGCCGAGCCGGCCGCGCCCCGCGGTCTGCGCCTCGGCGATCACCACGGTGCCTTCTGGGGCGCCGCTGCTCGCCAGGGACTTAGCCTCGACGTTCGTCGATTCGATCTCGTCGTAGTAGCGGTACGAGCTGCCGAACCTGCTGTCGACCGTGCGGTCGGTGATGTGGCCCATGGAGAGCCGGCACGGCTCTTCCTCGAGCCGGTAGCCGCGCCGGGAGATGCCGAGGATGCTGTAGCCGCGCGAGCGCAACGACTTGACGTGCTTGTGCACGGCGTTGCGCGAGATGCCGAGCTTGGCGCTCATGGCCTCGCCCGACACGAAGCCGGGGCTGTCGCGGAGGATGTCGATGACGGTCTTCTTGCGCTGGCTCATGTGGTTCGACTCGACGTAGACGACGGACGTTGGTGATTCCATCTTGTCTCCTTGTTGGACCCTGCCACTGCGGACGCAGGCTAGCGGGAGACGTGGTGCGGTGAATCATACCCAGGTTGTAGTTCGCGTGTCCGGCCGGGTGGAGATACGCCTCGTAGCCTCAGGGACTGTCGCTCGAATGCCCGGTGGCTTCCCTGAAGGCGAGGATGGCCTCGACGCGGTTCTGCGCGCCCAGCTTGCTGAAGATGTGATTGACGTGCGTCTTCACTGTCGTGAGTTGGAGGAAGAGCTCGACGGCGATCTCCGGGTTGCGCCGGCCCTCGGCCATGAGCCGAAGTATCTGGCGCTCCCGTTTCGTGAGCTCCGGGAAGACCGGCCCGGGCGTATGCGACACCCCGGGGCGCTGTTCCAGCGCGGTCTCGACGGCTCTCGCCAGCGCGCCGCCGCGGATGCTCTGGGTCACGGCGAGTGTGCGAGCGAGTACGTCGTCGGAGGCCCGTTCTGCGGCAGCCCGGACCGCCGGCGCGGCCAGCGCCGGACTGTCTGCGACCAGCGCCTCGACCAGCCCGGCAAAGCCCCAGTGGCTGGCCAGGGCGTCCATGAGGCGTTGCGCGAGATCCTGTGACGGCGCGCCCGCCAGGGCGACCGCCGCGACCGCGGGTCTGGGGCAGAGCTCCTGCGCCAGGAGGTGGAGGTGCCCCAGCTCGAGCTGGCGGGGCACGCAGTCTCGCAGGAGCTCCGCGCCGAGCTCGCCGTCGCCCGTCGTCTGAGCGACGACGGCGGCGTAGAGCTGCGCTTTCAGAGCGACAAACGAGAGGCCGGCGCCGGATGCGTGTCTGGAGATGGCCAGAAGCTGCGACGTGTCCTTGTCGCCGAGCAGCGCCCGGAGGTACAGGAGATTCGTCTGCGAGTTGAGGGCGATGTAGGGGTGTCTCTCGAAGGTGACGCCCTCGGCTGCCTTGGTGCACGGTGCGAGCGCCGCTTCGAGGTCGCCGGCCCGGCGCAACAGCGTGGCTTCGTGGCTGAGTCCGAACGCCATCAAGGTGGGCTCCTCGGCAAACGCCGTTCCCGCCATGGTCTTCCGTACGATTGCGAGGCCCTCCGTCGCGTGCCCCTGGGTACCCTTGAGCAGGCCGATATTGTCTGCGATCATGTCGGCGGTGAGGGTGTGGCCGAAGCGCTCGGCCACCGCGCGGGCCTGCTCGAAGAGCGCCAGGGCCGCTGTGTAGTCGGCGAGCCCCAGTTCGACCATTCCGCCGGTGTTGAGTATGGTCGCCCTGACCGCGGCGGACGTGTCTGCGGTTTGAGGGGCGGGCAGCGCAGCCCGCGCCGCCCTGAAATCCCCCCTATAGTAAGCCGCGTGAGCGCGAAGCGCCCGGGCCCGGATCTGCTCGGCGGGGGTGGCGCGGTCGGCCACGGCGTCGGCGGCCGCGAACGCGGCCTCCGCCTCCTCCCAGCGGCGCATGTCGAGCGCCGCCGAACCAAGACCGAGGAGCGTGTGCATCCTCTGCTGATCCGTCTGCGCGTGCGCGAGAGCCGCCTCGCAGGCCCGCGCGGCCTCTGCGGTATCTCCCTGCCAGAAGAGCACGCACTCTCTCATCGAGAGCGCGTGATACAGGCCCCACTCGTCCGCGGCGGCTTCAAACGAGCGAGCGGCCCGGTCGATCTCCCGGAGCGCATCGGGGTAGTCCCCGTCGCGGCTGTGGAGCTGCCCGCGCATGAGCCTGGCCCATGGCTCGGCGGCGCCTGCCTCCGGTGGCAGCCTGTCCAGCCAGGAGCGCAGCCTCTCAGCGGGCAGGCCCTCCAGCCCGGCTTCGCCGCCGCGGGCGACGACGCCGAGGGCGTCAAGCGGCTGGTTGGCGTTGAGGTAGAGCTCCACTGCCATCTCGGTCTCGCCGACATCCTCGAGCGCGGCCGCCGTCTCGTGCTGCAGGCGGCGGAACGCCGGCTCGCCTTCTTCCTGCAGGTGTGTCTGCCTCAGGAAGTCGCGGAAGAGATTGTGGTAGCGGTACGCGCCCTCCTCGCCCGTCGCGAAGGTGAAGACGCGGTTCGCCGCAAGGTGAGCGAGGTAGCGGTGCGCCGCGTCCGTGCCGGCGAGCCGGTTGGCGAGCTCGGCGGTGATGTTCTCGAGGCAGCACGTGCGCTTGAGGAAGGAGCGGATGGCCTCGTCCTCGCGCCGATACACCTGCTCCGCGAGGTACGAGTAGATGTCCTGCTTGAGGCGGGGGTCGGAGAGGGCTAACTCGAGCGAGTCGAGGTCGAGCCACTCGAGGGCCAGGCCGGCGAGCACGATGCTCGCCGGCCAGCCCTCGGTGAGCGCGACCAGGCGCTCGATGTGCTCGCGGCGCGGCCGCTGGCCGGTGCGTGCGGCGAGCACTGCCACGGCCTGCTCCGCGTCGAAGCGCAGAGTCTCGGCGCTGATCGCAGCGACGTCGCCGGCGAGGCGCATCCTGTTCACCGAGAAGGCGGGGTCGTAGCGCGTGAGCACGATGAAGCGCAGGCTCGCCGGGAGATCGGCCAGCAGGTAGTCCAGCGTGCGATTGAGCTCTGCGGACTCGGCCGCCTCGTGGTAGTCGTCGAGGACGATGTGCACATCGCGGTCGATCCTTTGCTCGCACTCCTTGACGAACATCGCCTGCAGGTGCTCGATGGGGAAGGGGGTCTCGGCAGTGGTATTCAGGCGCTCGCGAATCGCGTCGCCGAAATCCGCGAAGCGCTCTCTGAGGGCCTCGGTGAGCGACGCGAGGAAGACGACGGGGTCGCGGTCGAGGACGTCCAGCTTGTACCACACGCTGTCGATGCGGAGGCGCTCGACGGCCGCCGCGGCGACTGTGGTCTTGCCGTAGCCGGCGGGAGCGCAGACCAGCGCCAGCCGCCGCCTTGCGGCCCGCCGGAAGGCGGCGAGCGTGTCGGGGCGCAGGACGACGTCGTCTATGCGTGGGCGGGCGAGTTTCGCTGCGACCGGGCTTGGAGTTGGCGACCCTGCATTCAACCTGTGTGACCCCAGACGCTGGGGGAGCCGTTGCCGGAGAGCGCCGAGAACTATAGCAGGGGCATCGCCGGAGAGGGCGTCGATCTGGGCCCGGGATGGTTGACGTTTCGGCGGGCCGGCTCAGTCGACCCGGCTCGCCGCCGTGCGGACGCGGGGACAAGGCAGCCTAGCCTCAATACTGTTCACTTAATCGTCATCCCGTGGTATCCTCCTCGAAACCAGCACAGGAGGAGCGGCGATGGCGCGCACGACGGCGGAGCTTCCCCAGGGGACCCGGATCACCGATTACGTAAGCCTCGGCGTGATCACGAGGACGGTGCCGCTCGCCAAGGTGCACGGAGCTCTGGCCGCCTCGGGGAGAGCCAGCATCCGCCAGCGCGACCTGCCGGCGCACGTGGTCGTCTACTACGTGATCGCCCTGGCCCTGTACATGCAGTCGTCCTGCCGCGAGGTGCTGCGCTGCCTGCTCGAAGGGATCCAGTGGCTGGAGGACCCCTCCAAGGCGGTCAAGGTGGCCGGCAGGTCGGGGATCTCGCAGGCGCGCACGCGCCTCGGATCCGAGCCCCTGCGGCAGCTGCATGACGAGATCGTCGGCCCCATCGCCGTGCCGCAGACCAGGGGCGCCTGGTACCGCACCTGGCGCCTCGTGAGCCTCGACGGCAGCACCCTCGACGTGGCCGACGAGCGCGCCAACGAGGAGGCCTTCGGGCGGCCGGGGGCCTCGCGCGGCGCGAGCGCCTACCCGCAGATCCGTTTCGTGGCCCTCGTCGAGAACGGCACGCATGTGTTGTTCGGCAGCCAGATGAGCGGCTGCGCGAGCGGGGAGGTGACGCTGGCGAGGAGCGTGCTGCCCGCCTTGCAGAGCGGCATGCTCTGCCTCGCCGACCGGCAGTTCTTCGGCTTCGAGCTCTACGCGCAGGCGCGCTCCAGCGGCGCCGACCTGCTCTGGCGGCTGAAGAAGAACCTGCGCCTGCCCTGCGAAGAGCGCCTCGCCGACGGCTCCTACCTGAGCTCGATCTACCCGTCGCAGAAGGACCGCCGCCGCAAGACCCGCGGGCTGAGGGTGCGCGTCATCGACTACCTCCTCGAAGGGGTCGCCGCGAGCGAACCGCTGTACCGCCTGGCGACCAGCATTCTCGATCCTGAAGAGGCGCCGGCCGCGGAGCTGGCGGCCCTGTACCATGAGCGCTGGGAGATCGAGACGGCGCTCGCTGAGCTGAAGACTCATCTGCGCGGCCCCCGCATCGTCCTGCGCAGCAAGACTCCGGACCTCGTCCGCCAGGAGCTTTACGGGCTCCTCCTCGCGCATTTCGCGATCCGCGCCCTGATGCACGAAGCCGCTCTCAAGGGGGATGAGGATCCGGACCGCCTCTCCTTCCTGCACGCGGTACGCGTCGTGCGCCGCAAGCTCCCTTCGTGGCACGCTATTCCCCCCTCGGCAGAGGATGGCGTTTCATGAGCGCGTGCTCGAGGAGATCCTGCAGGAGCGCGTCGTCTTCAGCCGGGGCCGCCGCAACCCGCGCGGCGTGAAACGCAAGATGAGCAACTTCCCGCTGCGCCCTCGCGGCGCACCGCCACTACCGCCGATGCAGGTCAGCGTCGTAGTCATTATCGTTAAATGAACAGTATTGCGGCTACGACGCCATCATCATCCAGGGTCAGTCCCCCGAGCCGGTCGTCGTCACTATCCGCGACGACGTGGTTGAGTTCGTCCCCGCGATGCCCAAGTACTGGGGTCTGAAGACCTCGGCCACGGAAGAGGCGATGCGCGAGGACTTCGGTGCAGAGGCCGAGGTGCTCTCGATCGGTCCGGGAGGGGAGCAGGTCGTCCCTTGGGCATGCCTCTCCACCGACCAGTACCACAAGGCGGGACGGGGCGGCCACGGCGCCCTCTGGGGCAGCAAGAACCTCAAAGCCATCGTCATTCGCGGCACCGGGTCGGTGTTGGTGGGCGACGCGAGGGCCTTCCTCGCCGACATCTACCGCACCACATGACCATCCCCTTCACTCAGGTGCCGGTGAGCAGGGAATAAGGCGCTGGGGCGCCGTACAAGACGCAGCGATTGAGCAGGCGCCGGAAGATGT
>Ga0315281_10007589_pt1 | contig 15242 bp, 10 predicted proteins | sample YL17G07_0_MG_FD_204540 | JGI IMG/M metagenome (GOLD analysis project Ga0315281, IMG submission 204540) | Sediment microbial communities from Yellowstone Lake, YNP, Wyoming, USA - YL17G07_0 | ecosystem: Environmental > Aquatic > Freshwater > Lake > Sediment | place: USA: Wyoming | collected...
CGTCGTCGACTACGACGTCGGCAAGGCATTCATTCCGCCGCAGGACGTCGATCCGACGAGCACCGACCAGGGTTTCATTTTTTCGCCCGTGCTGCGAGCGATCGACAAAAAACGTGCGGCGTCAATCACCGGGACGGTGCGAGCGCACGGTACGACGGGCGCAACGGTCGCCAACGCGTCGCTCCGCCTCTACCTCGGCAATTCCAACAACCCCGAGAGCACCTGGTCCACGATTGCCACAACGAAAAGCGATGCGAACGGACTGTTCCGGTTCGCCTACGTCCCCCGGAGTTCGTTCTTCGCGCAGCCGGGTGTTGGCTATATCGTCGCGGCCGACCCTCCCTCCGGAATGGGTCTTGGGCGTCAGATCGTGATCAACGTGACCGCTCTGGCGGGTCAGGAAACGACTATCGGAATCGTCATCTTGCCCTAGCAGCGGCCGGCGTAAGCTTGTGGCCGGCCGCGAGTTGTGCCAAATACCCGGGTCCGGTGACTCTCAACGGTCTGTCAGGGTTCATCGTTAACACTACAGGTCGCCGGTCCGTCAGTACACCAATGTCCTTTCGGCGGGCTGGAGTTCGACCTCTCCCGTTCGCACGCTAGACGATTTCCCCCGACGGCGGGTAGCCGTTCCCTTTCTTACACGGAGTTAGCTCGATGCGTCGTTCAACAGCAGTGATGAGCGTAGTCGCCGTGGCCTTTGTGGCCTCGAACGCGTTCGCTCAGGCGAAGACCAACTTCGCCGGCACGTGGAACATCGTCGTTGATCCGAATGCTGCTCCGCCGGCTGGTGGCGGTGGTGGCGGCGGCGGTGGTGGTGGAGGTGGTGGAGGTGGTGGCGGTCGCGGTGGAGCGCGCGGCGGTGGCGGCATGGGCCCGATGTTCACGGCCACGCAGGATGACAAGACCCTGACGATCAAGCGCACCCAGGGGCAGAACGAGATCGTGACCGTCTACAACCTCGACGGTTCCGACAGCAAGAACATGGTCAACGGCCGTGGTGGGCAGACCGAGCAGATCTCGAAGGCTAAGTGGGAAGGCGCCAGCCTCGTCGTCACCCGCTCGCAGGACGTTGGCGGCACGATGATCGAGATCAAGACGGGCTTTTCGATCGACGCTTCTGGTAGCCTGTGGATCGAGACGACCCGGCCGGGCCAGGATGGCGCTCCGATGAGCACCAAGGTTCAGTACAAGAAGTAGGTTGCCGGACTTCTCACTCGCCTCGGTGAGAACGCGGGCTCGGTGGCGGTTGCCACCGGGCCCGCGTTTCTTTTGGTTACCCTGATGGCGACGACCCCGGAAGACCCGACCAACGATGACCTGGCACAGCGCCTCCAGGCGGCGCTCGGGGAGGCCTATGCCGTCAAGAAGCCGCTCGGCGCCGGCGGGTTTGCCGTCGTGTATCTCGTCCATGACCTGACCCTCAAGCGGAATCTCGCAGTCAAGGTGCTGTCGCCGGACCTGATCTCGTCAAAGACCGTCCTCGAGAGGTTCAAGCGCGAAGCGGAAACGGTCGCAGGGTTGTCGCATCCGAACATCGTTCCGCTCCACTTCATCGGCGAGAAAGACGACCTGCTCTATCTGGCGATGGCGTGCATCGATGGCGGATCGGTCGCCGACCGCCTCGAGAAGACGGGTCCGTTGCCGATCGCCGACGTGAAGCGAATCATCGGCGAAGTCGCCAGCGCGCTCGCCCACGCGCACAAGCGCGGCGTCGTCCATCGCGACATCAAACCGCAGAACGTTCTCACCGATTCGGAGTCGGGCCGATCGCTCGTCACCGACTTTGGCATCGCACGCACGGCGGACAGTTCGCTCACGGCGACGGGGATGTTCGTCGGCACGCCGGCGTATCTCTCGCCCGAGCAGATGACCGGCGAAAAGAGCGATCATCGGGCCGACATCTACGCGCTCGGCGTGATGGCGTACGAACTCGTCGCCGGCAAACAGCCGTTTGAGGGCGCGACGCCGACGGCGATCCTGATGCGGCGGCTCTCCGGTCCGCCGGAACCGATCGTGACCGTACGCAAGGACACGCCGACGGAACTGGCCGAAGTGATCGATGGCTGTTTGGCCATTGACCCCGAAGAGCGATTCCAAAGCGCGTCGGATATCGTCGCCGCCCTGGGCGGCAACATGGTTCGCACGCCGACGTTGCCCGGCGCCAAGACCGTCGTGCTCAAGCGCTCCCGGGCAAAGGGCCGGAGTCGATCGACGATGTTTCTCCTGTTTACCGGCGTCTCCGTCGCCGTCGCCATCGCTGCGGCGAGCCTGGCGCTGATGATGAAGCGTACCGGATCGACCAAGACAACGGTGGTGCAATCGATGCCGGTCGAAATGGTCGCGATTCCGGCCGGCACGTACACGATCGGCACTCGCGGCAGCGAAACGTCGTCGCCGCCATACCAGGTCGCGCTCGCCGCGTTCTCGATCGAGAAAACCGAGGTAACAGTGGGCGCGTATCGGGAGTACGTCGTGGCGACCAACGGTATCGCGCCATGGGGCGATTCACTTCCGCTCGCATCGATGCCCGTTACCCGCGTCAGTTGGCCGGAGGCAAGCGGCTACTGCGCTTGGAAGCATCCCGGTGGCGGGCGGCTGCCGACCGAGGAAGAATGGGAGGCCGCGGCGCGGGGGCGATCGCTCAACGCATTCCCATGGGGTGATACGTTCGACCCGGCGGCCGCCAACACGGAAGCAGCCGGTCGTCTGGGTCCAACCCCGGTGGGAAGCTATCCGCGCGGCGCAACGGAGCTTGGGCTGCTGGACATGATCGGCAACGTCTGGGAATGGACGAGTTCGCCCATGCGCCCGTACAAGAACGGCAATCCGATGCCAGCAGCGATGACGACGAACACCCGCGTGATCCGCGGCGGCGCGTACAACTCGCAGGACCGGATCGCGACGGTGTCGTTCCGGGCCTACAGCCCGCCGACGACCAGGCCCGAAGATCTGGCGGGGACCGGCTTCCGCTGCGCGAAGTAGGGCTGTGGGCGCCGTTCGCCGGGCGACCGACTAACCGTTTCCGGTCGCGCCGAATACCTTCGATGGCATGAAGCCCATCGCGAAGGTCAGCCTTGCGGTCGCGGTTTCGCTGTCGGCAGCGAACGCGGTTTCCGCCCAGCAGTGTAGCGACGGCACCCCGCCGCCGTGTGATTCGCGCCGTGTCGTGAGGGCGAAGCCTATCAATCCGCCGATCGACGACAAGACCTGGATCGTCCTGCCGTTCAACAACGTCACTCGAGCGCCGGACGCCGAGTGGTTGAGCGATGCGAGCGTGAACCTGTTGTCGATGGATTTGTCCCGCTGGCAGGACGTGCATGTCATCGACGACCGGCGCGTCGCGGATTTCATGCGCGCTGTGCCGACGGCCGTCGGGGTAAAGCTGTCGTTCAATGACGGAGTAGCCGTTGCCCGGCGCGCGGGAGCTGGGAGGATGGTACTTGGTGACGTCGTCAAGGTCGGAAACCTGATGACCGTCACGGCGACGGTGTTCAACGTCCGCGATGGAAAGCAGATTCGCACCACGCGTCAAGAGACTGCGATCGCAGATTCCGTGATACCGCTGTTCGGCAAGCTCGCTCGCGGAATCCTCTCGGTTCCGACCACCGACGGGAACGTCGGCACGGTCGGCACCGCGCGCGTCGACGCATACAAGGAATACGTCGCGGGTGTCCAGGCGCTCCACAAGTTCGATGCGCAGGCCGCCAGAAAGCATTTCGATCAGGCGCTCAAGCTCGATTCGGCGTTCGCGCTTGCCCACTACGAATGGGCGATTGCTTCAGGATATGATGATTCCGCCGCAGTCGCGCGGGCGGCGAAAGTGAAAATGTTGGACATCAAGAACATCGCGAATGTCATGGAGGACTCGGTCCGCATCGCCCACGCGAAGGCCGCGGCCAGGTTGTCCGGATCCCTTCCGCCTCGAGAGCGCGGTCTCATCGCCGGCCTGCTCGCGCTAGTGAGCCATGACCTGCCGCGTGCCGTCGACGCATATGGCAGGCTCGTCGCCGCCGACTCGTCCGACGTCGAAGCGCTGTATGGCTACGGCACAAGTCTTATGTCGGATGACCTCGTCGAGCCCCTCGTTCCCGGCGACACATCGCTGATGCGCTTTCGCAGTAGCTGGAACGGGGCGCTCCACTCGTTTCGCCGCGCGATCGTCATCGATCCGACGTTCCATCTGGCGTTCGATCCGATCGTGAGCATGCTTACCGCGCCGGCTCGCGGCGGGTGTGCGCGCACCGATCTCACGACCTGCGCTGACACGTCGAATCGCGCGAGGTACTTGGCGCCGGTGCTACGTCAGGGGGATTCGCTTGTAACGATCCCTCGCGGCGGCTTCCGCTCACAGATCGAGCTGATGATGGAGGGCAGCAAAGCAAGCTCGCCGCGCGCCAACATCGAGGCGGCGCGAATCGCCGCTGCTGACTGGGCCGCCGCTGGGCCCACCGAGGGTCTCGCCCACAAACACCTCGCGCGCCTGCTGCTCAGCCTCGGCCGGCCTGTGGAAGCGGAACAACAGATCGCCGAGGCATTGCTCGATCCAACAATGCGCATGGACACTGACCTGTGGTTTCGGCGCCTCGAGGTCGCGGTGAAGACATTCCGCTCGAAGCAGGTGATCCAGCTCCTGGATTCAATGACGCGCGTGATACCGGGTGAGCTCGGTATTGCGAACTATGCCACTTTGGCGCCGATCACCGGTCGGATGAGCGCGATGGACTCGCTCTACACATTGGCCCTGACTCAGGTCGGTGCTCCGCCGTACGTCGTTGGCTTGCTGAAGCAAATCAGCCGAATTACGGTGGGTGTCTCAGGCGATACCGTCGCCGTGCTCGAGCGCGTAGGACTCGCCGACGCCGAGGCGCGAAAGCCGGGGGCCAAGTGCAACGCGGGATGCCTGAGTCTCCTCGGTCCGGGCATGTTGTTCGCGCTCCGCACGCCACGGACATCGTGGCCGGTCTTCGGTCCGCAAGCCGATAGCGAGCCTCGATTGGCGCCGGCGCTGGCGCTGGCGAAGAACGATACAACTCAACTTCGATCCGCCGCGCGAATGCTCGACTCGGCGTCCAAAAGTTTTGCGCGGCTGGGCAAGCAGGATGACGGATCGTCAGTGATAGCTGCCGATGCATATCTCATCCTCAACGACAGTGCCGCTGCGCTCGCGACCGTGCGACGGATGATGGACACCACGCTGATGACGACGGGTCTTGATGGCTTGCTCGGCGTTGGGGCAGTGCCGGCCGCGGATTTGTTTCCGCGGGCGCTGTTGCTACGCGCCGATCTCGAGGCGAGGGCGAAGGATGGGGACCGCGCGTTGGCGAAAGATCTCTATGCGAAGTTCCTCGATCTCTGGGCAAACGCCGATCCGGAGTTCGCGCCGCTCCTCGCTCGAGTACGCGTTTCGCTCGCGAAACTGGAGAAGAAGTAGTCCGCCATGTCCGCCGTCGGCGAAAATGTCCCGCGAAAAGATGGGATCGGCAAGGCGACAGGCAGGGCGCTGTACGCCGACGACATCACGTTTCCCGGCATGATCTACGGCCGCACGATCCGTTCGACGATCGCGCGTGGCACCGTGAAGTCGGTGAAGGTGAACGGCGGAGTCCCTGGTCTCGTCGTCGCCGACCACAGCGACATTCCCGGCGACAATGTCTGCTACCTGATCGAGAAGGACCAGCCGTTTCTCGTCGAACGCGACGTGCGGCATCAGGCCGAGCCCATTCTTCTGCTCGCGCACGAGAGCCGTGAGGTCCTCAACGCCGTCGATGTCGCGATTGAATACGACCGACTCGAGCCCATGTTCGACCCAGAGCGTTCCGCCACCTGCTTCAAGCGCATCGACATCAAGAAGGGCGACGTCGAGGCCGCTCTCGCCAAAGCAGATCTGATCGTCGAGGGGACTTATCGCACCGGCTCCCAGGAACATGTGTACATCGAGCCAAATGGCGTCATCGCCGTCCCGGAGAACGGCGGGATCGCCGTCTACGGCTCGGTGCAATGTCCGTTCTATGTCCTCAAGGCGCTGAAAAGCCTGCTCGGCGACCGCATGCCGGTTCGCGTGATTCAGACCGAGACCGGCGGCGGATTTGGCGGCAAGGAGGAGTACCCGTCGATGCTTGCTGGTCATGCGTGCCTTCTGGCGCTGAAATCCGGCAGGCCCGTCAAGATCATCTACGATCGCGTCGAGGACATGATCGCGACGACCAAGCGCCACCCGTCGATCGTCAAGCACCGGACCGGTGTGATGCGCAACGGGCGGATCGTCGCCATGGACGTGGACGTGCTGCTCGACGGTGGCGCCTACATCACGCTCAGTCCGGTCGTGCTGTCGCGCGGCTGCATCCACGCCGCCGGGCCGTATCGATGCGACAACACCCGCATCCGGGGGCGCGCGGTCGCGACGAATACGCCGCCGAACGGGGCTTTTCGCGGATTCGGCGCGCCACAAACTGAGTTCGCCGTCGAGGTCCACATGGAGCGGATCGCCGAGGCGCTGCGAATGGACTCGGTGTCGCTCCGCGAGATGAACGCGCTTACGCTGGGGGACACGACGGCTACGGGACAAAAGATGGGAGAGGACTGCAGCGCGCTGATGGTGCTCGATGAGGCGGTGCGTCGCACCGACTTTCGTAAGAAGCGCGATGCGTACAAGGGCACGAACAGGGCGATCGGTCTCGCGCTGTTTTATCATGGCGCTGGATTCACGGGCAGCGGCGAACGGTTTCTGAAATCCAGGGCGCGGCTCGATCTCACCGAGACGGGCGTGCGAATCGCCGTTGGCAGCACCGAGATCGGGCAGGGCACGCGGACGATGCACGCGCAGATCGTCGCCGATGCACTCGGCGTTCCGTACGAGATCATCGACGTGGCGCAGCCCGACACGAGCTTGGTCGCGGACAGTGGGCCGACCGTCGCGTCGCGGACCTGTATGGTCGTCGGGAAGATTCTCGAGGAGTGCGCGATCGAGATGCGCGCGAAGCTGGGTCCGCTGTCGCCTGCCGAGTATCATGCGAAGCACGGCGCGTTCTCGGTGCTGCGTACCTACGAGCCGCCCGCCTGGATTGTGTGGGACGATGACACCTACCTCGGAGACGCCTACGCGACCTACGGCTGGGGCTGCGATGTGGTGGAGATGGAAGTGGACCGCGACACGTGGGAAGCGAAGCCGCTCAAGGTGACGGCGGTCCAGGAGTTCGGTCGTCCGATCCATCCGAATCTGGCGCGGGGGCAGATCGAGGGCGGCACCGCCCAAGGCATGGGCTTCGCGCTGCTTGAACGCGTCGTGATGCGCGACGGCGTGATGGCCAACGCGCAGCTCACCAACTACGTGATTCCGACGACGCTCGATACTCCCGAATACGACGTCGTGATGCTCGAGAATCGCTACGAAGGCGGACCCTTTGGCGCGAAGGGACTTGGCGAGCTGCCGATGGACGGACCCGCGCCGGCCGTGGTCAACGCGCTCAGGCACTTCGGCCTCGATTTGCGCGAAGTGCCGGCAACCCCGGAGATCATCTCGTTGTGCGCTTCACGCTGAACGGTTCGTCGACCGACGTCGACGCGCATCCGATGGCCCGCCTGCTCGACGTGTTGCGCGAGGACTGCGGACTCACGGGCGCCAAGGAAGGCTGTGGCGAAGGCGAATGCGGTGCGTGTACGGTGCTGGTCAATGGCGATCCGGTCTGCTCGTGCATCGTCCCATTTTCGCAGGTCGACTCGGCGGCGGTCGTGACGATCGAGGGACTGGGCGACGATCACCCGCTCCAGCATTGCTTCATGAGTGAAGTGGGTGCGCAGTGCGGGATCTGCACGCCGGGAATGATCATGGCGTCGCTGGCATTGCCGGACGACCCGACACTGGATGAGATCAAGGTCGCGCTGGCGGGGAATCTCTGCCGTTGTACGGGGTACTCGGCGATCTACCGGGCAATTGCTCTGTCATCACAGGTCGCGCGTGAGCGAGTCGACGGGCAGGTGGGGAACCGCACGTAGACCATGCGCATCGCCACTTCTACGCTCCAATCGCGCCGTGCAACGTCGCTCGACGAGGCACTCAAGATTTTGAGCGACGAGCCTCGGATGCCGATCGCCGGCGCGACGGACGTCTATGTCGGGCTCAACTTTGGCACGCTGAAAGAGAAGAGCTACCTCGACATCTGGGCGCTGGATGAATTGCGGCGCATCTCGATTGAAGGGGAGATGCTTTCCATTGGCGCCCTCGCGACCTACACCTCGATCATTCGCTCGAAGGCCGTGAACGACCGGCTGCCGATGCTCGTCGCGGCCTCGCGACTCGTCGGCGGACCCCAGATCCAGAATCGCGGAACCATCGGCGGCAACGTTGCCAACGCCTCACCGGCCGGCGATACGCTGCCGGTGCTCGCCGCGGTCAACGCGGTGATTGTGTTGCGCAGCGCCTCGCGCGAGCGCCGCATCAACATCAACGAGTTCTACACGGGGTATCGCGTCACACAGCGGAAGGCGGACGAGTTGATCGTGGCGGTCGAAATTCCCCGCGTCGAGGGCAAGCAGTGGTTTCGAAAGGTTGGGACGCGCGCCGCGCAGGCGATCTCGAAAATTGTCGTCGGTGCGGTACGGAGCAGCAAACCGGCGATCGCGTTCGGTAGCGTCGCGGCCACGGTCGTGCGCGTGCCGAAAACCGAAGCCGCGCTCGCTCGTGGCGCATCTATCGATGAGGCGGCGAAAATCCTCGGAGATGAGATCACGCCCATCGATGACGTGCGATCCACCGCCGACTACCGGCGGCGGGTGGCGATGAATCTTCTCAAACGGTTCTGGAGCGAGACCCAGTGACGAGCGGTGTCTGGGAACCTCCGTTCGCGGCCGCGCCGCACGAGACATGGGTTCTCCGCTCGCACCATGTGGTGACTCCCGACGGCGTTGTGCCGGCGTCGATTCACATCGCGGGCCCGACCATCATCGGGGTCGGCGGGTGGGATGAGGTGTCCGAGGATTCTGTCCTGGTGGACGCTGGAGAGTTGGTGGTCATGCCCGGGGTCGTCGACACCCACGTGCACGTCAACGACCCGGGCCGCGCCGAATGGGAGGGATTCGAGACGGCGACGCTGGCGGCGGCGGCAGGCGGCGTGACGACGATCCTCGACATGCCGCTCAACGCCATTCCGGCGACGACGTCGCGGTTTGCACTCGAGCGGAAGCGCGAGGCGGCCCACGGAAAGTGTCACGTACATGTCGGCTTCATCGGTGGACTGGTTCCTGGAAATGTCGACGAGCTGGCGCGCATGGCCGACGGCGGAGTGCGCGCCTTCAAGTGTTTTCTGTCGCCATCTGGTGTCAGGGAATTTCCGTTGGTCAGCGAGCGGATGTTGCGAAAAGCGTTTCTGACGCTGGCCGATCTTGGACTTCCACTGATGGTCCATGCCGAGGATCCGTCGCTGTTACACCCGGCACCGCATGGTGGGTCGGTGGAGTACGCGAGCTATCTGGCCTCGCGTCCCCAGGAGGCTGAGGCGTCGGCGATCGACATGATGATCCACATGATGGGCGACTACCCGACCCCCGTCCACATCGTTCACCTGTCGTCCGCGAAGTCGCTGGTCGCGATTCGCGCTGCCCAGGACCGTGGACTGCCGATCACGGTCGAGACCTGCCCCCACTATTTGACGTTTGCGGCCGAGGAGATTCCCGATGGCGCGACGGAGTTCAAGTGTGCGCCGCCGATTCGGTCAGACGAGGAGCGCGCCGGGCTGTGGAAGGCGCTCTTCGATGGCGAGATCGATCTCATCGCGTCGGACCATTCACCGTGCACGCCATCGATGAAGGGCACGGACGGGGACTTCTTTCTTGCGTGGGGCGGAATCGCGTCACTCGAACTGTCGCTGCCAGCGGTTTGGACGGGGGCCCGAGCGCATGGTGCCGGCGTCGAATGGATCGTCCGCTGGATGTGCGAAGGAACGGCACGGCTCGCCGGCCTCGACTCGCAGAAGGGTAGGCTCGAGGCCGGCTATGACGCGGACATCGTCGTCTGGGATCCCGAGGCGAGCTTCATCGTCGACCCGAGCACGCTGCACCAACGGCACAAGGTGACGCCGTACGCGGGGTACGAGCTGTTCGGAGACGTTCGCGCGACGTACGTGTCCGGTCAACTTGTGTTCGGGGGAGTCTGATTCCGGTCCGAGTCGTGCGCGCCGGACGCTGGCGTACGGACAGGAATCGAGTCATCATTAGCGAGCGGGAGCACTGGGCACTGGGCGTGAGCTCGAGCTCGCTCCAGCTTAGGCTCGAGCTGGAGCTGGCTCCCGCTCCCGCCCAGTGCCCAGTGCCCAGTGCTCCCGCCCAACCCATTCCGGAGTATTCCCATGCGCGTACAACTCATTCTTCCCTGTCTGGCTCTGGGACTGGTCGCCGCCGCGAGCCCAGCCTACAAAGCCGACGTCACCGCCGAAATCGCGATCGGAAAGTCAGTCGCGAGCGGCATGCCCGTTGATACCGCGTCCGCCTTCGACGCCAACGTCGGAACGGTCGTGTGCTGGACGCGTGTGACCGGCGCTGCCGCCGGATCGAAGATCAGCCACGTCTGGATTCACGGCGCCGACACGGCGAAGGTCGAGCTCAACATTGGCGGCTCGCCCTGGCGCACCTACAGTCGCAAGACGATTGAGGCCGAGGCGACCGGCGAGTGGAAGGTCGAAGTCATGGACGACGCGGGCAAGATGCTGGCGAGCGCCACGTTCAAGATTGGTTAGCCTCAAACTGACACGCCGGATTGTCGTTCGGCGACCAACCGCAGCAAGTCATTGAACACTCCCGCCGCCGTCACCGGCGCCCCAGCTCCGGGCCCGGTGATGACGAGCGGCTGCTGATACCGCCGCGTCGTGATCGAGAACTGGTTGTCCGTTCCGGTCAACGAAGCCAGCGGGTCCGCCGCGCTCACCGCCACGAGCCCGACGGTGATCCCGGTCGGAGTTACCCGCGCCCGGTAGCGAAGCACCTCTCCACGGTCCTGCGCGCCGTGAACACGGGCGACCCATTCGTCGTCCTGATCCGCCAGACGCGCGACGAACTCGGCGAGCGGCACGCCGCGAAGGGCGCTCGGGACAAGCGAATCAACTTGAACGTCGCCGAGGTCACCGCGGTATCCGATGAGCCGGGCGAGAATCAACGCCTTTCGCGCCACGTCGAGCCCGGACAAGTCGACCCGCGGATCCGGCTCGGTGTACCCGGCCGCGACCGCAGCTCGGAGTGCCCTGGAGAACGAGACGCCCCGCCCCACTTCGCCGAGCAAATAGCCCAACGTGCCCGATGGACAGCCTTCGATCGCCAGCACTTCGTCGCCCGACTCGGTCAGCTTGCGGATCGTGTCGATCACCGGCAATCCCGCGCCGACGGTCGCTTCGCTGAGAATGCGGCGGCCGCCCACCGCCGCCGCAACAAAGACACCATCAACCACTGACTGATCGCCGGCCAGCGGAACCTTGTTGGCGAGGACGAGATCGAAGCCGCGGCTGAGCGCTGTCTCGAGCAGCGGTGCGGTTTCGGCAGCCGTCACGTCGACGAGAATCGCGGCCGTCAGCGACTGCGACGTGAGCCAATCGACGGATTCCTCTGGCGGGGCGGCGATCCCGATGTCGAAATCTGCCAGCCCGCGCCCGTTCTCCTTGTGCGCACAGATTGCCGCCAATGTGATCGCGGGAATTCCATCGGCGTCAAACACATAGCCCGATCGGTCGACCACGCCGCAGATGCGGAGCGACTGCCCGCCGCTACAGCTGGAAATCTGGGCGATGAGCTCGCGGCCTATCGCCCCAGCGCCAAGCAGGATGACGGAGGCGCACTCGTTACCGGGTATGGCGCTTCGCTCGGCGCGACCGGAAGAATGACCGCCGAGGGCAACCTGAAACCGGGTGACCGCCGCTCCGTCGAGCGCCTGATTGAGGTCGGCGATGAGATCATCGGCCGCTTCGATACCGACCGAGAGTCGGACGAGCGATTCCGTGATGCCCGCCGCTGCCCGCGCCTCGGATGTCATCGATGCATGGGTCATCGTCGCCGGATGCGCGACGAGACTCTCGACGCCACCAAGCGACTCGGCGAGTGTGAAAAGCTCGAGTCGCGAAGTAAACCGCTCCACCTCAGCGACGCCGCCCGCGATCTCGAAGCTGACCATTGCGCCAAACCCGGACTGCTGCCGCCGCGCTATGTCGTGACCGATGTGTGTTGCCAGCCCGGGATAATACAGTTTTGCAACCATCGGGTGCGATCGCAGCGACGCAACGACCGCCTCGCCATTCTCGACGTGCTGCTTGATCCGCACATGCAGTGTCCGCAGCCCGCGCAACGTGAGATAACTGTCGAATGGGGCGCCGGTGACGCCAAGCGCGTTGCTCCACCACTTGAGCTCATCGCCAATCGCGGCATCGGCCGAGACGACCGCCCCGCCGACGACGTCGCTGTGCCCGTTGATGTACTTCGTGGTCGAGTGCACGACGAGATCGGCGCCGAGCGCGAGCGGCTGCTGTAATGACGGAGATAAAAAGGTGTTGTCGACGACGACGGTCGCGCCAACGGCGTGGGCCACCGAAGCGACGGCAGCGATGTCCGTAATCCGCAACAGCGGATTGCTCGGCGACTCGGCCCAAACCATCCTCGGGCGACAGCGGGCGATCTCGTCGAGCCCGGCGCTCGTCGTGAGATCGGTGAACTCCAGCGTGAAGTGGCCGCGCTCCGCCAGCGCCCTCAGCAAGCGTTGCGTACCGCCGTAACAGTCGTGGGCAGCGAGAACCGTATCGCCGGGCCGAAGCAGGTGGAGCACAAGCGCGATCGCCGACATCCCCGTGCTCGTGACGACCGCGCTTACGCCGTTCTCGAGTTCGGCGATCGCGTCGGCGAGGTGGCTTCGCGTCGGATTGCCACTCCGTGTGTAGTCGTAGGTGCGCGGCTTGTTGAACCCCTCGAACGCGAAGTTGGCGGAGAGGTGCAGCGGTGGGACAACCGCTCCGTGATGGCGATCGGAGTTAATGCCGGCGCGAACGGCGGCGGTGGATGAATGGGTTTGCATTGGAGGGTCTTGGTGAGAAAGGGTTTGGGTCGGTCAGTCGGTCAGTGCCGCCGAGAGAATCGCGGACACTCGATCCGTTTCGACGAGAAATGCGTCGTGACCGACGCGGGTTGGCAGGTGAACGAGGTTGCTCGGTCCAGCGAGCCGGGCGGCGAGTGTTTCCATTTGCGGGCGAGGGACGATCGCGTCGCCCTCGGCCGCAACGAGCGTCGCTGGCACCGTGATGCGTCGTGGATCGACGCGGTGGAGGTCGGTTGAGAGCGAGAGAGCGAGGAAGCGTTCCGGTCGCATGTTCGATGCAAAGCGGTCCCCGCGATCTCTGAGGTAATCGTCGACCTCGAACCGGGCTCCGTTGTTCGAGAGCGACAATGGCCGGCTGGCGAATCGCTCCGCGAATTCGGCCGCGGTGCGATAGGTCGTCATCGCGACGCCACGCGCGATCGCCATCGCCTCGTCGGGGCGGCCGGTCTCGAGCCCAAGCTCGACGATGCGCCGCTGGAGCGTGCGCAGCGCCGTGCTCATCGGCGCCGACTCGTGGGCTGCGCTCAGGATTACGAGTCGATCGACGTGAGCGGCGAAGCGTTCAGCGAACGCGAGGGCGACCATGCCGCCGTACGATGATCCGACGATCGCGTGAGCCCGGCCAACCCCTGTAGACTGGAGGGCTCTCATCAGCCACAGGGCCTGGTCATGGGTCGTGACGATGCGGCGAGGACGGCCGGTGGCGTCGCGGCCGGCGTCAAGAAAGTCGATACCGAGCACGCGAAACCGATTCGTGTCGATCGCGCGAGCGTCGCCGGCGATCGCGTTCCACCATCCGGGCTGGCCTGTGGACGACACGACGTGCCTCGTCGCCGAGATTCCGCCAAGCACGACGACAACCGGCGCGTCAGGCGCGCCGACGAGCGTGAATTGCGGCAACTGCGCGCGGCGGACCGCGCGACCCTCGACGATCGAGGGTGTCTCCAACACCGTCACGTTTCTTCCTCCAGATTCGACGTCCAGCCGCGGCTGTCTCGTGACGTCGAATCCGGGCGCGCGCGATGAGGACGCGGTCCTGGAAACGAAAAATGCCCGGGCAGAAGAGCCGCCGGGCACGTCGCGTTTTTAGCACCTTGTTTTACGTGGCGGCAATAGGCGGCAAATCACCACGAGCTTTCGATTGTGCGGGAACTCTACGGGAGGTCGCGGCGTGCGTCAAGTGGCATCCCTTCCCAATCATCCGTATGATCAGCGGCATGTCTAACGCACCAGTGCCGGACTTCGTCGACCTGATTGACCTTGCTGCGGAGCGACTCGGCGGCGCCGTCGTCGCCGCGAACGACGAGTTCTTTGCGGCAAAGGACAACTTGATCAGGCCCGGCGCACCTGAATGGCGCGAGGGCGTGTACACCGAGCGCGGCAAGTGGATGGATGGATGGGAGACGCGCCGCCGGCGCACCCCGGGCCATGACTGGGCCATCATACGCCTCGGCGCGCCCGGCATCGTCCGCGGGATTGTCATCGACACGAGCTTCTTTACCGGCAACTACCCCGAGAAGGCGAGCGTCGAGGCGTGCGCGCTGTCCGGGACGCCGTCAACCGAGGGGATTGTCAGCGGGGCGGTGCATTGGGACTCGCTGCTCGATCAGACCGACCTCAAGGGGAACGCGGTCAACGCGTTCGAGATCACGGGACAGCGCCGGCGGATGACGCACCTGCGGCTCAACATTTTCCCGGACGGCGGCGTCGCGCGGCTTCGCGTCCACGGCCAGGTTGTCCCCGACTCGTCGATCTTTGCGCGTGACGTCGATCTCGCCGCGATCGAGAACGGCGGATACGTGCTGTCGTGCAGCGACATGCACTACGGGCATCGCCAGAACCTGATCATGCCGGGCCGGTCGACGCACATGGGCGACGGGTGGGAGACGAAACGCCGGCGCGGCGCCGGTAACGACTGGTCGATCATCCAACTCGCCAAACGCGGAACGATCACCCGCATCGAGCTCGACACCGATCACTTCAAGGGGAACGCGCCCGGGAGGTGCATGCTCGAGTACTGCGACGCCGGCGAGAAGTCATTCGCCGCCGGCAAGGCGCAGTGGAGCGAGCTCGTACCGGAGACGCCGCTCGAGCCGCACGCACGGCATCAGTGGTACGAATTCGACTCGCATCCCGCGACGCACGTCCGTTTGAACATCTATCCGGACGGCGGCGTGGC
>Ga0315281_10007590_pt1 | contig 15242 bp, 6 predicted proteins | sample YL17G07_0_MG_FD_204540 | JGI IMG/M metagenome (GOLD analysis project Ga0315281, IMG submission 204540) | Sediment microbial communities from Yellowstone Lake, YNP, Wyoming, USA - YL17G07_0 | ecosystem: Environmental > Aquatic > Freshwater > Lake > Sediment | place: USA: Wyoming | collected...
ATCAGCCATGCGGACATGTGTCGAAACAGTCGGAGCCGGCCGGCCGGGCGTCAAGCTTTTCAAGGTTTCACTAGCCTAAGTGACGCATCCAGCACATTTTCCTGTCGGTCATGCCCCGCATCGTTCTGAGGGACACCGACACCGAAAAAACGCTTTCGGTCAACGCCGCCGAGGCGATCATTGGGCGCGACCCCACCGTCGGATTCGTGATCGAGGGGCCGAAGAGCAAAGTCGTCTCCGGCCGCCACGCAAAGATCTACCTCCAGGACAACAGCTGGTGGATCGCGGATACCAGCCGCAACGGCACCATCCTCGACGAGGAACGCCTGCAGCCGGGCACCCCTTATCCACTGCGCGTCGGCCAAACCATTGGTTTGGGTGACTCGGGACCGCGATTCAAGGTGGCAGCGCTGGAAGCCAAGAAGAGCATTTCGGAAACCGTACCGGAGCTGCCGGACCTCAACGTGCCAAGCGCACCCGCCTCGTTCACGGCACCCCGCAAATCCCTGCCCTCGGCACCCAAGCCGAGCCCTGCCGCCTCGGCCGCCGCGTCAGAGGCGCGCACGTCAGCCATGCGCCGCTCGCAGGGAATGCGCGCAGTGGACCAGATCGAGGAGGCCACCGAGCCGGCACCCGCCCCTGACTGGGTGGTGCACGCAGTGTTGCGCCTCACGACCACGAACCAGCAGTTCGACGTTCGCGGCGAGGTTATCAAAATCGGGCGTGCGCCGGAATGTCTCGTGCAGATCTCGCCTGAGCTGGGCGCCTCAGTCTCGCGCGTACACGCTGAGATTGCGATCCAGGACGGCGGCATCGCAGTGCGCGACCCCGGTAGCCGGAACGGCACCTACCTGAATGGAAAGCGCCTGGACGGGCCGCATCCGCTCGCGAAGGGCGATCTCATCATGCTGGGGTCGGGAGGTCCCACCTTTGCTGCTGAAGACCTCCACATCGTGAAGGGCGCGCAGGACACCCCGGGAGGAGCCGGGGGTCCGGAGAGCTCGCAGGCCCCGGAAGCCACTGGAGCCCATGAGACGGCGGACAAGCGCGCCAACGACGGGCCCGCGGCCGCTGCGATTCCGGCGACACCCATCGGCGCATCGGCTGCGCCCGACGCGTCCCTGACACCGCAAGTGGGCCAGGTGGCTCAGGCGGAGCCCAAGGCCCAAGTCGCGAAGGCGTTGTCCGACGCGGCCAAACTCGCGCGACGCAGTTTCGCCGGCGTGGGCCGCACCGCGTTCTTCAAAGACGTTCTCGAGGACATGTCCCAGAAGAGCGCCAATCGCGTGCGGGTTGTGGTGTGGACTAGCGTGACCGCAACGGTGCTCATCGCTGGTGGCATGCTGGTCGTGACGCAACGGCGCGTCGCGGCCAGCGAGCTGCGTATGGCGGATGAGCGGATTCAAATCCTGGCACACGCGGACTCGCAGCGCCTGGCGGCGACCAAACAGGCCGATGCGCTGAGATCGGCCTTCGACTCGGCGCGCAACTCGAGCGCCCCGCGCGCCGTGTTGGATTCGCTGAGGGACGCCCTCGCCGACGCGAACCGACGCACCGGCGTGCTCGAAGAATCGTTGACGCGGGCGAAACAGTCGCTGAATCAGCAGCTCGCAGTGGGCGACGTTGCTCGGAAGAAGGCAGAGGAGGACATGGTTCGCCTGCGCACCGAGGTGGGCAGAGCGCAGTCCGGCGGTGAGGGCTCGCGCGCAGCGCTCGACTCCCTGCGCAAAGCGCTCAGGGGCGCCGAAGACAAGGCGACGGATATTGCCAGCCAGCTTCGCACCGTCCGCAATTCGAACGCCGACCTCGCGCAGGTGGCCCAGCTGAATCAGAACGCCGTCGGGCTCGTGACGATGTTCGCGGACACCAGCGGCGCCGAGGGGTCGGGCTTCGCGATCACGCCGTCCGGATATTTCGTCACCAACCGGCACGTGGTGACCACCGACAGCGGAAAAACGGCCGACTCGGTATTCGTGACGATGGCCGATCAGCGCTATGGCCGCTGGTGGCGCGCAGACGTCGTCGCGGTCGGTCAGGGTGAGACGGACATTGCGATCCTGAAACTCCGGGGATACCGGGGACCCTACATAAAAAAAGTGGACTGGGCGAGCGCCAACGCTCGTCAGGGCGAGCCGGCGGCACTGATCGGGTTTCCGCGGGGAACGATGGTTGCGCTGGACAGCAGCGACATTGTCCGAACGTCCATGAGCGCGGGCATCTTCTCGAAGGTGGGCTCCGGGCGGATCCAGTTCGACGGATTCTCGCAGGGCGGATCGAGCGGCAGCCCGGTGTTCAACGCCAACGGCGAGGTCGTTGCGGTGCACTACGCCGGCCTCAAAGGCACCGTGGGGCTTGGCTTCGCGATTCCGGTGTCGAAGGTGGTGGGCCTGTTGCCGAGCGACGCCAAGACCGAGCTCAGTATCCGCTAGCACCCCTGGGGTTGGCAGGCCGCCGGAGGGTCAAAAGCACCCGTGTCAAGGCCGAAAGGACACGTGGGTATTGCGGGTCACTGACAGGGGCGAAATATTACCCCCACATTGACATAGCTTTGGGAGAACCGGTTCCCATGGCTGCTGGCCGGAACAGCCCCTCTATAGAAGACGCACCGGATGCACCCAAATCAGGATTCCGTAGGCCTCATCCGTCGCGCGACGCAGCGTGCCGCGACCATTGGGGCCGCGCTCGCGAGCGTCGTCCTCCTCGCCACGTGCGATCTCGACAAGATCCTCAACGTTGACACCACGAAGGCGATATCGCTCGACTCTACCGAGCTGAAACTCCTTTTCACGGGCAGTTCCACCGTCGCCGGCGTTGCGACTTTCAGGCTGGGCGGCACCGCGACGGTTGGGGTTGTTGGGGTAAACGCATCGTTGGACTTGAGCCAAGTTCCCAAGGAGTACACGAGCGCCGACACGACCATCATCTCCGTGGTCAAGAGCACCGGCGTCATGACCGTCAAAGCAGTCGGCACGGTAAAGATCACGGCACGAATACTGGCGCCCGAGCTAGGCGCAGGCGTGACCCGCAGCGAGAACGTGCGCGCGCGGTTCAAGGACATCAAGATCACGGCGCCCACGGCCACGGACTCGATTCAGGGCCTTGGCGTAGCCCAGAACCGCACGGCGACCGTTTTTGGCTTGAAGAGCGACAACACCAACGCGGTGGCGGTCACGCTGGATTCACTGAGGTCGCGCGACACAACGGTTTTCCGTGTCAGCGGCACGACCATCAGCGCCCGCAAGAACGGCACGGCCCAACTCGTGGCGTTTTTTGACGGTCTCATCGACAGCGTCCCCGTCCGTGTCCGTCAGGTCGCCAAGAGCATCACCTTCCAGACGACCGACTACACGGCGCGGCATGTGAACTTCGACCTTTCGGTTCCGCCGCTGACGGCGAAGGACGTCACAGACTCGCTCATTCCTACACCGACGCTCACCTGGCGCACCAAGGACACCACGAAAGCGACCGTTGTCAAGGCGACCGGTGTGGTGCGGGTCAAGTCAACGGCGGGCGACAGTCTGTGGGCCAAGATGGACACGGTCGAGCGCGCCCAAAAGATTGTCGTCGCGCAGGTCGCCGGTTCGCTGACAAAGTTCCAGGGCGACGCCCGCTCCGACACGGTGGGCAAGAACGTGAAGGTCGTGCCGACTGTGCAGGTGCTTGATTCCGGCCTGACGCCAATCGTTGGCGCGTTGGTGCTGTTCAAGATCGGGGTGGGCCTGAATGCCTCGGTGGGGGACACCCTCCCGGTACTCACCGACGCAAATGGCCGAGCCAAACCGACGAGTTGGAAGCTTGGCGACGTGGCCGGCACGAGCAGCAATACACTGATTGCGACGTCGGGCAGCGCGACGACGACATTCACGGTGACTGCGCTCGCCGGACCGGCTCAGAAGCTCGGGTTCGTCGTGCAACCTACGTCGGCGACGAAGAATGTTGCCATCACTCCAGCGATCGCGGTGCAGATCCAGGATTCACTGGGCAATGTTATCGCTGGCGCCACGAATGTCGTCACGCTGGCACTGAGCAACAACCCCGCGGCGGCCGCGCTCGCCGGAACTCTCACTGCGACGGCGGTAAACGGTGTCGCGACTTTCAGCGGAAACATCAGCATCAACAATGCCGCCTCGGGCTACACGCTGCAGGCCACTTCCGGCACACTCGTTGCTGCCATCAGCAACGGCTTCGACGTGTACGGTTCCGCGACGAAGGTGGGCTTCACCACTCAGCCGGGCGGCACGACCGCCGGCTCCACGATGTCGGCGGTGCGCGTTGCCGTGCAGGACTCCCTCGGCACGACCGTAGCGAATTCGGTGGCGAGCGTCACGATTGCTTTTAGCACCAACCCGGGCGCCGCAACTCTCGGCGGCACCCTGACCGTCACGGCTGTTGCCGGCGTCGCGACGTTTTCGAACCTCAGCGTCAGCGCGGCCGGGAGTGGCTACGCCCTGCAGGCGACGGCGGCCGGTGTTCCCACGGGTGCGGTCAGCAACGCCTTCACGATTTCCGCCGTCGGCACGCCATCCAAGCTCGCGTTCTCAGTACAGCCGTCCAACGTGGCGTCAACCGGTGTCATCACACCTGCCATGAAAGTGCAAGTGCTCGATGTGAACGGTGGCTTGGTCACGAGCTCTAGCCAGCAAATCACGCTGTCCATCGAGTCCACGAGTCCAGCGGGCGGCACAGTGGGCGGGACTACGTCTCGGAGTGCGGTCGCCGGAGTAGCAACGTTTGACGACATCACGGTCAGCAAGGCGGGCACCGGGTTCAAGCTGTTGGCGACGGCCAGCGGCACCACGCTTTCAACGGCGACCAGTGCGTCGTTCACCGTGACAACGGGCACAGCGACAAAGCTCGGCTTCTTTCAGGCGCCCACGCATACGGTGTTTGGAGCCACGATGACGCCGGGTGTGGTCGCCGAGGTACAGGATGCGAACGGCAACCGAGTGACCGCGGGATCGACCTTCTCGGTATCGCTCACGCTGACCAGCTGCGGCACCGCGACGCTCACCGGCGGTGGAGCTCAAACCACCTCGAGCGGCCTCGCCACCTTCAATGGCCTCAGCATCTCGGCCGCCGCGAACAACTGTACCCTCACAGCGTCCGCCACTGGACTGACGGGGGTGGGTGCGAGCCTCAATAGCGTTGCGTCCACCGGCGCCGTGCGCCTGTCGTTTACGACGGAGCCGTCGAGTTCGACGACTGCAGGTGTCGCTCTCACGAGAGCGCCGGTCGTGGCATTTCAGGACGCCAGCGGGAACAACGCAACGGCGATATCGTCGGTTCAGATCGTCCTCACGGTCCTCTCGGGTCCGCAGACATTTTTCAGCGGGGGAGTCGACCGTGTGAACACCACCACGACGGCGAGCTTCTCCTCGTTGGCGTTCCAGGTGGCAGGCTCGTACAGCCTGATCGCCAACGCGTCCGGTTTCCGTCCGGATACCAGCGCCCTGATCACAGTCAACCCGGCCGCCGCCGACCGGGTTGGTATCATCACTCCGAGCGCAAATGTGGTGGCCGGCGTGCCATTCTCGCCCACTGTCAAGGCTGCGGTGCAAGACCAGTTCTCCAATACGATAGCGGGCACCGTCAACCAGATATTCATCTTTGCTTGCGACCAGGTGCAATGCGATTTTCAGTTCACGGGCTCAACCAAAGCGACCGCTTCGGACGGCGTTGCCACGTTCCCTGGGCTGGCAATTCGAACAGCTGGGGCCGGCGTCTCCATTTGCGCGAGCGCGGCCGGCCTCAACGCCACTTGCAGCGGCACCCGCTTTGATGTTGCGGCGGCTCCGCTGTCGAAACTGGCCTTTGTGGTGCAGCCCCCGAGTTCGAGCACAGCCGGCACAGTGATCTCCCCGGCGATGAAGGTGGCGGGCCAGGACTCGGTCGGTAACGTGATTGCGGATTTCTCCAGTGCGATCACGATGGCACTCACCGGCGGCACGGCGGGCGCGGTGCTCGGCGGCACCAAGACTGTTGCGCCAGCCGCGGGCAGCTCCTCGTTCAGCACTCTCTCTGTCGACAAACCCGGGACCGGCTATAAACTCAGCGCGTCGAGCAGCGGCGTGAGCACGGCAACCAGTTCCACGTTCAATATTGACCCCGGCCCCGCAGCCAAGCTCGCGTGGATTACGCAACCGGCCTCGACGACGTTTCTTGGCGCGCCCTTGGCTGCAGCGGGCACGACAGCGGCGCGGGTCGCGATTCAGGACGCCTTGGGCAACACTGTGACGAGCGACAACCGCCAAGTGACCATCACCGCGACGGCGGGCCCGTCGAGCACGTTCAAGGCATTTGGCAGCAATGTTACGACGGCGAATTTCTCTGCCAGTTCCGGGATCGTTTCCCTGCCATCGTCGGACTTGCAAATGACAACCGTGGGCACAGGCTACACACTCCGAGCCGCGCTCACCGGACTCACGTCCGCCACGTCGACAGCGTTCAATGTGGGCGCATTCGACGTGAAGACGAAGGTGAATTGGACCACCCAGCCGACCGGCACTTCGTACGGGGTGCGATTCGGAGCATCGCCGATCGTGTCCATTGTTGACGCGTATGGCAACGTCGTCACGAGCGCGACAGACGCCATCACCGTCGCCATCGGCACTGATGCCAACCCGACCACGACGCTGTCGGGCGGCAGCGCGACCGCGGCAACGAGCGGCGTCCTGACGCTCAACAACGCGCGGCTTGACAGGGCCGGCACCAACTACACACTGGTCGCCTCGGGCACCGGGCTGACCTCGGCCACCAGCACCGCGTTCGGCGTGACTTCCCCAGGCCAAGTTACCGACTGCTGCGTGGGCTACCACTGGGTGTTTCTCGGGAGCACCATTTACTTCACGGGAAGCAGCTCGGTCAAGTCCGTCTCGGTGACCGGCGGTCCCGTCACAACCATCACCGGATCCACCAACGCCAGCCAAATAACAACGGATGGAACCAACATCTTCTGGGCCGAGCGCGGTTCAACCAACAACGGCGACGCGTTCATCAAGAAGTATACGGTCAGCACCAGTACAGTCAGTACACTCACTGTCGGCCTGGTAAGTCTGACGAACTCAGACGCTACCAAGATCTACTCAGATGGGATCAATGTGTACTTCACTTCGTACAACCCAGCCACGGGCTCTGCGATCCGATCCATATCCGTCAACGCCATCTCTGGGACGCCGGTGGATTTGTTCGGCAACTCCACGGCCTTCTTCGTGAGCGGCGGCCTCATCTACTTCCGCGACCCGGGCGCCAACACCATCCGCCGGATGAACACGAGCGGCGGCTCACTCACCACCTTGTCCACGAGTCCGACGACGGCCGAGATGTTCGCCCTCGACGGCACGACGCTCTACTTCAACGACGGCGTAAGCATCAAGAGCATCGCAAACGCAACAACCACGGCTCTCGCCGTCACTCCAACTACTGTGCTGACGTCACCCGGCACGGTGTACGCGGTGGCCGCGAGCGCCGGGAACCTGTACTTCAACTTCAACGGATCTCTCCGCCGATATTCGCCGACGAATTTCGCGACTTTTACCGAACTCTCGTCCGTTATCAACGCGTACTACTTTTCAGTCCTGCTCGATAGCATCGACGTCTACTTCTACTACAATAACTGCGGCTGCATCGCGAAAGTGCCGAAATGATTCGCGTGAACCGCGCCTACCGCACTTTCCTCATCCCGACACTGACTGACGGGAGGAGCCCATCATGACGCCAGCGACCACCAGCGCCTGCCCGCGTTGCAGCAAACCGCTCACCGCCGGCACGAAGTTCTGCGCCAGCTGCGGACTCGACATTTCTGGTGTCTGGGGAGCCGAGGCAGCGCTGGGCGGCACGGTCGCCGTGGAGATGGACCCCAATGTTGATCTTCTGGGCCAGATGCTCAGCGAGGCGACGCTCGGCGACTACGACATCTACGGCGAACTGGGACGTGGCGGCATGGCCGCTGTGTATCTCGGCCTGGACCTGGCGCTCAACCGCAAAGTCGCCATCAAGACCATGCTCCCCGAGCTGGTCTCCCGCGAAGGTATGGTCGCGCGCTTCAAGCGTGAGGCGCAGACGTCCGCGGCACTCAGCCATCCGCATATCATCCAGATCTTCACGGTCAAGGAGTCGCAAAAGCTCGTCTTCTTCGTGATGAAGTTCATCGAGGGACGCTCGCTCGAGTCCGTCGTGAACGACAAGGGGGGCGTCCCGCTGGACATGGCGCAGGTGCTGCTGCAACAGGTTGGCGGCGCGCTGGCGTATGCGCACCGCAAGGGCGTGGTGCACCGCGACATCAAGCCAGCCAACATCATGATCGATGAGGACGGCTGGGCGATCGTGACGGACTTCGGTATCGCGAAAGTGCAGGAAGCGCAGAACCTGACGGCCACGGGAACCGCCATCGGAACACCGCACTACATGAGCCCGGAACAGTTCCACAACAAGGCGGTGACAGGGGCATCCGACCAGTACTCACTGGGCATCGTGGCGTACGAGATGCTCACCGGCAAGAAGCCGTTCGACGGTGGCACATACGCCGAGATCATTACGCAGCACCTGTTCGAGGCACCACCCGACCCTCGCACGATCAAGCCGGAGATTCCGCAGCACGTGGTGGACGTGATCAAGAAAATGCTGGCCAAGGATCCGGGAGAGCGCTTCCTGGACTGCGAGGCCGCCGTCCACGCGCTGGGAGCGCCGGCCACGAAGCAGAGCGGCGACGTTGTACGCACGCAAATGATCTCGTTGGCCAAGAGCGGGCCGCAGAAGAAGGTGCGCATGAGCGTGCCGATGAGCCCAATCCCGGCTGGCAAGAAGCCCGGCCCCGAGGCGACAGTAGTGGAACCGCAGTCGAAGGTGAAGCAGGCCAAGCCACGTCCCCAGCCCGCAGCGGCTGCCGAAAAGTCCGGCGGCGCCGGCAAATGGGTCTTCCTCGCGCTGCTGCTGCTCGCGGGCGGCGGCGGCGGCGGGTACTACTACTGGAACTTCATGCGTCCGCAGACGCAGGAAAGCAGGCAGGTCGCCACGCGGCAGACGGCAACGCCGGCGGAGGCGGGCGCCGCGGCCACTCCTGTGCAGGACAGCGTCGCAAAGGCCGCTGCGGAGCAGACGCGCCAAGATTCGATTCTCAGCGCTGCCGCGGATCGGGCCCTGGCGAAAAAGGACTCCATTCGCCGCACCGACAGCATCAGGAACGCTCGGCTGGCAGCGGCCAATGCCAGCAAGGGTGCGAAGAAGCCTGCGGTACCGTCAAGTAATACCATTTCCAGCGCCACCGTCTCGGAGGCGGCGCCGAAACAAGAGGCGCCACCTCCGGCGCCTGTCGTGCCGCAGATTGGCGAGGTCAGGCTGGGCAGTCCCGCGCCCGAGGCGTTCCTGTACGTCAACGACCGAATCGTCGGGAAGATTTCCACGGTGGTGTACTGGAAGATCCCGGCGGGCGAAACCATCAGGATCTCCATCAGGTCGGCGAAATGCACGACGTCTTGGGACACGACCGTGAACATTGCCGCGAGTACACAGGCAACGATTGGCCGCCGCTCACCCGGTGGGTGTCAGTGAAGTCTGCCCGTCGCGCCGCACAGCTGGCCGCGCTCGTCTTCACGCTTGGTCAGCCCGTCGCCGCCCAAGAGGCGAAATCCATCGTCACGGACTTGATGGCCAAGGGCAAGAGCGCATTCAACGACCTGAAGTACAAACAGGCGGATTCGCTGGGCCGTCGGGTGTTGTCGTACGCCGCGCTCCTGACACCGCAGCAAAAGGTGGATGCGATACAACTCGTCGTCGCGGCCACGTACCCAGAGGAGGACGCCGAGCAGCACGCCGACATCGCGATCGACTTCATCAAGCAATTGTTGTCGCTCGGCGCCAAACAAGGCATTCCACGTGACCTCAGCTGGGCCGGCTTGGATTCCCTGTACGCCTGGGTCCAGCGTTCAGCGTCCGGAACCAACGTCCAGGGTGCGGCGCCCGCGCCGGCAGCGCCCGCGGCGGCCACGCAGCAGCCGGCGCAGGTTCGCCTCGGCAGCCCGACGCCGGAGGCGTTTCTCTACGTCAATGACAAGATCGTCGGGCCAATTTCCACGGCGCAGTACTGGAACATTCCCGGCAGCGAAAACGTGAGGCTGTCGGTCAAGTCGGCCAAGTGCACGACGCCTTGGGATTCAGTGGTCAATGTGGCCCCAGGTACCCAGCTGACAATCGGTCGGCGCTTTGCAGGTGGTTGCCAATGAGATTTGCCCGCAGGCTCGCCATGTCGCTGGTCGCGGTGACGCTGGCAGTCCCCGGGGTCACTCGCGCACAAGCGAATCCGATCGACGACCTGCTCAGGGTTTCGACGGATGCGTTCAACGACCTCAACTACAAGAAGGCCGACTCCATCGCGCGATCAGTGCTGCAGCTCTCGGCCGCGACGCCGGCGCAGCGCGGGCGAGCCCAAATGGTGATGGCAGCCTCCGCGTATCCGGACGATCCCGTGGCCCAGAATCGCGCGGTCGCGCTGAATATGCTCAAGCAACTGGTGAAGGTGAACTCCAGCCTCAAGCTGCCGCAGGAACTCACGTGGGCCGGCCTGGACTCGCTGCTCGACGAAGCCAAACGCACCACCTTCTCGCTCCAGGTGACTGCCGAGCCGCAACAGACCGCAATCGGACTCGACGGCACTGCCACGATCCACGTGAAGTCCAACAAGACGGGCTTGTTCCGCCTCGTCATTGCCGCGAAGTCCGGCAAGAGCGTTGCTGTCGTCGATTCGTTGGTGTCCGTTCCTGAAGGCGACATCACGTTCAAGGTCATGCGCGACGAGACCCCGATTTTCACATCGGGGGACTACGCGATCACGCTGACCGGATTCGAACCGGGCGGACTTGGCGACACCGTCACCGTCCAATACGCCTTGAAGGCCGACGCACCGGCGATCACCCCTCTGACGGTGCCCGTGAAGATGGATTCGACCAAACTCCTCACAATCCGCTCGGGCAAGTTCGGGGCGAGGAGCATCCTCCCCGCCATACTCGTGGGGGGTGCCGCCTTTGCGCTTGGCTCGGTCGTGCGAGGCGAGGGCGACATCGCCACCAAGGTCCCGGCAACGGCCAAGGGCACGGGGGTCGGCGCCGTGCTTGCGCTGTCGACTATCGCCGCAGGCTTCATGGACAAGGGTCGCCCGATCCCCGCCAACATTGCCGCGAACAAGGCCGCCGGTGAAGCGTTCCAGAAAAGCATCGTTGACGTGCTGGCCGAGAACCGGCGTCGCATCACCGAACACAAAACGGTGCTCACGTTTGATCTGGAGGCCAAGTGATGCGCCGTCTGGTGCTGTGCACCGCTTTCCTGGCAGCCGCGACGCAGGTCGCGGCGCAAGCCTCGCCGGCGCCTGCACCGACGGCGCCCTCCACGCCGGCTGGGGCAGCCAAGGCGGGCGGAGCGTCCAAGGCCGAGTTCCGGGTTGGCGGCTTCATGGTGAGCGGCGAGCGCTCCTACGATTTCGCGAACAAGGTCAATACCGCCACGGGCCAGATCCGCGGGCTGGAAGTTCTGCTGCGCGGCTCCGGTGCAGGCCTGTACTTCCGGTCACTCTCCGGCACATTCGGCACGAAAGCATCGACCACAAACGGGTTGCAGCCGCAGATCATCAGCGCGGACGCACGTATCCTCTTCTTTCCGCCGGTCTTCACGCTGTTTGGCGGCCTCGGCAAGCGCTGCCTGTGCAGCGATTTGGCCAACAAGGTCTACGACGTCTTGATGGGCGGCGTTTCCAGCACCGTCAACATCGGTGGCAGCGGCCTGCGCACGCACATCAGTGGCGCCTTCCTGGTCGCAAAGGGCAAGTCGTTTTCGACCGCGAGCACGATCAAGAAACCGAGCACCGGGCTGGAGGGTGAGGCTGCGATTTTCTATCGACTTCCCCGCGTGCCGCTCTTCCTCACCCTGGGGTACCGCACCGAGGTGTTCACGGGCAACACCGCGACTACGACGTCACCTGAAGAAGTCCGTGGCGTTCGCATCGGCGGCGGCATTCAGTTCGGCGGACACTAGCAGCCTTCGCACGTCGGAAAAACGAAGAGGGCGCCGGCTTCCGCCGGCGCCCTCTTCGTTTTCCTGCCATTCGGCTATGCGTCTCCGAGGGGGAACGCGGACTCGAGCGCCGACGGTACAATCTCGGGCTCCGGCTCGGGCAACGGCTCGAAGCCTTCCGGCACCTCGACGTCCATGTCCACCTGCTGATACCGGTACATGCCCGTGCCGGCCGGAATCAAGTGACCGATGATGATGTTCTCCTTGAGACCCAGCAGGTCGTCCTTCGCGCCGCGAATGGCCGCATCGGTCAGTACCCGCGTGGTCTCCTGGAACGACGCCGCCGAGATGAACGACTGCGTGGTGAGCGACGCCTTTGTGATGCCGAGCAGCAGCGGCTCCGCCTTGGCAGGCATCTGCTTCTTCTTCTTCATGCGATCGTTCTCGCCGCGGAAGACCTGCTTGTCCACGTGCTCGCCCTCGAGGAACTCCGTGTCCCCCGGATCAAGCACGCGCACCTTCTGCAGCATTTGGCGCACGATCACGCCGATATGCTTGTCGTTGATCTTCACGCCTTGGAGGCGGTAGACCTCCTGCACTTCGTTCAGCAGGTATTCCTGCACCGCGCGCGGGCCGCGGATCTGGAGAATGTCGTGCGGGTTCACCGGGCCTTCTGACAAGCGGTCACCGGCGCGCACGCGATCGCCTTCGTGCACGCGGAGATGCTTGCCGGCGCCCACTTCATACAAACGCGGCTCCGTCCCTTCCTCGATCGTGCCGCTCTCCGTGGTGGGGTGCACGAAGATCTCGCGCTTGCCACGCTTGATGTCGCCGAAGCGCACGACGCCGTCGATTTCGGAGATCGTCGCCGGATCCTTGGGCCGGCGCGCCTCGAACAACTCCGCGACCCGCGGCAAACCGCCCGTGATGTCGCGCGTCTTGTATGCTTCGCGGCCGATCTTCGCCAACGTGGTGCCGGCGCTGATCTTCTGGCCGTCCTGTACGATGAGCTGCGCGCCCGCCGGAATGATGAAGTCGCGAACCCGTTTCTCCTTGCCGCCCTTCTCCTGCACGATCTCGATGTGCGGATGGAGCTTCTTCTCGCGATCCTCGATGATCACGCGCTGACGCAGGCCGGTGAGCTCGTCGAGCTCCTCGGCGACTGACTCGTCCTCGACGATGTCCACGAACTTGATCGTGCCAACAACGTCCGCGATGATCGGCGTGGTGTAGGGGTCCCACGTGAAGATCACCTGATCCTTCTTCACCGCGGAGCGATCGCCCACCATCATGATGGCGCCGAGCGGTACCGCCAAGCGCGCGCCGACCGCGGCGTTCTTGTCCTTGCTCTGGCGGATGACGATCTCGCCTTCATATGAAGTGACGATCTGCTGGTCTTCGCCGTTTTCCACGACCACCAGCCGGTCGCCGTACTCCACGATGCCGTCGATCTTGGACTTCCGCGCCGTCTGCTCGGCAATACGTGCCGCCGTGCCGCCGATGTGGAAGGTTCGCAGCGTGAGCTGAGTGCCGGGTTCGCCGATCGATTGTGCGGCGATGATACCAACTGCTTCGCCCGGATCCACCATGGCCATTGTGGCCAAGTTGCGGCCATAACACATACGGCAGAGACCGCGCTTGGCCTCGCACGTGAGTACCGACCGGATACGAACGGACTCGATACCGGACTCCTCGATGTCGTTCGCCATGTCTTCGTCGATCAGGTCGCCTGCTTCCGCCAACACCACCGCGCGGCCGCTCTCGTCGCGCTCATGCGGATCCTCGACAGCCTCGGCGGCCACCATTCCGACAATGCGCTCCGCCAACGGCTCGATGATATCCTCGCCTTCCTTCAGCGCGGCGATATCGAGACCCTGGATGGTGCCGCAATCCTCCTCGGACACCGTCACGTCCTGCGCAACATCAACGAGGCGGCGCGTGAGGTAGCCCGCGTCCGCCGTCTTGAGCGCCGTGTCTGCGAGACCCTTTCGGGCGCCGTGCGTTGAGATGAAGTACTCGAGCACCGAGAGTCCTTCCCGGAAGTTGGACTTGATGGGGCTCTCGATGATTTCGCCGATTCCTCCCGTGAGCTTCTTCTGCGGCTTGGCCATCAAGCCGCGCATTCCCGCGAGCTGACGGATCTGGTCGCGCGAACCGCGCGAGCCGGAATCGAACATCATGAAGACCGGGTTAAACCCGCCCTTCGAGCGCGCCATCGTTTTCACCATGGCGTCTGCGATATCCGAATTCGCATGCGTCCATGTATCGATGACTTTGTTGTAGCGCTCGCCGTTCGTGATGTTGCCGGTCGAATACGCCTTCTGGAAGCGCGTGACACGGTCCTCGGCCTCGACGAGCAGCGTTGCCTTGTCGGCCGGGATTTCAAGATCCTCCACGCCGATGGACACGCCACCCCGGGTGGCGTTGCTGAATCCGAATTCCTTCAGGCGATCGAGGAAGCTCACGGTAGGCGCCAAGCCCATCTGGCGATAGCACTCGAATACGAGCTCCGACAGCGCCTTCTTCTTCATGTCGGCGTTCTTGAAACCGAGCTTCGGCGGCACGATCGCGTTGAACAGCACGCGGCCGGCGGTGGTCTTCTCCCACCGAGCCCCGTTGGAGTCATTGACCCAGAACAGCACCACCGTGGGCAGCTTGATGGCGCCCATGGACACCTGCATCTCGACGTCTGACGCATGCATAACGCGGCGCGTCGGCACGGCGGTCGCGAAATCCGCCGGCGCCTTGGTGGCGAAATAGCAGCCCAGCACGATGTCCTGGCTGGGTTCGGCCACCGGCCGACCGTCGGACGGCTTGAGAATGTTGTTCGACGAGAGCATCAGCAGGCGGCACTCGAGCTGTGCCTCGAACGACAGCGGCACGTGCACAGCCATCTGGTCACCGTCGAAGTCGGCGTTGAACGCCGCGCACACGAGCGGGTGGATACGGATGGCCTTGCCTTCCACGAGCACCGGTTCGAACGCCTGGATACCCAGGCGGTGGAGTGTCGGGGCGCGGTTCAGCAGCACCGGGTGGTCGCGGATGATCTCCTCGAGGATTTCATACACCTCGGGGCTTTCCCGCTCCACGATTTTCTTGGCGCGCTTGACCGTCTCGGCGATGCCCTTCTCGACGAGCTTATGGATGATGAACGGCTTGAACAGTTCGAGCGCCATGAGCTTGGGCAAACCGCACTGATGCAGTTGGAGCTCCGGGCCCACGACGATGACCGAACGGCCCGAGTA
>Ga0315281_10007591_pt1 | contig 15238 bp, 12 predicted proteins | sample YL17G07_0_MG_FD_204540 | JGI IMG/M metagenome (GOLD analysis project Ga0315281, IMG submission 204540) | Sediment microbial communities from Yellowstone Lake, YNP, Wyoming, USA - YL17G07_0 | ecosystem: Environmental > Aquatic > Freshwater > Lake > Sediment | place: USA: Wyoming | collected...
ACGCTGAGGCCCACCTGGGCCGCAATCTCCTGGTTTTCTTTACCCGCTGCGGCCAGCAGGACAATCCGGGCTCGCTGCACATCTCGAACCGTGGCTACCGCAGAGCGGACAATGGTTGCCAATTTTCCGTTTTCTTCCGGAGTCAAAGCTATGGAAATTGCCTTTCTCATCTCCGCCTCCTGACCACATAGATAGCACAAAGCGGAGATTAATAGAAGCTAAATATGAATCAATACACTAGCATGAGAAAGAATCCTGCTAAAAACCGCATACCACCTTGGAAAAACCGCATACCATTAAGTTTTTCGGAAAAAATTCAACGAACCGTTGCATTCAAGAAATTCAAGGAACAAAACTTTGAAAAACTGCGAGCCGAAATCGAAGCTGAAGCGGCCTTGCAGGATAAGAATTTGCATGATTCGACTCCTGAGAAGAGAGTTTTACTAAGAGCTTTCGCAAATACACCGGAAGGTCTGGAGGTGGAGCGCCAGATAGAAGCACGGGAGGAAAAGCGAAGGCTTCTTCTGCGTCGCGCACAAACTTGGAGGTTTTTTTGCTGGGAAATTATTCTGCGCAGCGACATTTTTCTTAAGTGGTGTCGGCGTAAGCGAATACTGCCGTGGCCCATATTCAATCTTGATTATTGTCCCCCGCGTGTCCTAATAAATCCCGCAGTAGAAAAATTCTGTGAGTTCCTGGCAACTAAAGCAGGTCGGAGGGCAACGGATAGATTGCAGGAGCATAAACACATATGGCCGCACTTATATGAGAAGAAAGGAATTCGCGGGTTTGGAGTCAAAAATTTAATGCCCCCCGATGATTATAAAAGACCAGTAAATTTTAGTCCCTCATATTCTACTACCCTACTTTCAGAACTTACCCCAGATGAGAAGGCCCTTAAGGCTTGGGATTTTCATCATTTCATGGAAAAGGACCTAATGGAAATTACCCGGCGGTTATTCCCACATACTGAAGGGAAACATCCCTCTTATGATGAAGAAACTAACCGATGCTTACAACAGGTCAAACGCTGGAGCGCCAAGGTTGACGAACTAATCCGCTTGGTGGATACTCCCTAATTTGTAACTACTCAAATTTCCAACAAAATTTCCTCACAAAATCCCTGCCAATCTAACTCCTCGGAAATACAAGAAAAACAGTTCAATAAGTGCAGGCTAAACATAACTATATTCAAGATTTCTGCGCCTTTATGCTGATTGTAACAACAATCAGTAAAGGAGCATTTGTTTTATGAACAGACTACTGAACAATCAGGAAGCGGCTGAAATCTTAGGGATTTCGCCATTTAGTTTGCGAGGTAAGGTACTGCGCCGGGAAGTGCCTTTCGTGAAGATCGGCAGGCGCACCCTTTTTGACCCGGCGGACCTGCGGGCTTTCATCGAAGCTCGGAAGGTCCAACCACGGCCCCGGCGGGAAAAACCATGAGCCTGCATCCTAAGCACCTTGCGAACCTGCGGCGCTCTGGTCTTTCTGATGAAACGATTCAGACGGCGGGGATTTACACCGTACCTCCGGCTGAAATCAACAAGAAACTGGGTGCCCTGGGAAACGGCGTGGTTTCGGCCCTGGCCTTCCCTTATCCTGGCTGTGGCGGATTCGAGAGATACAAAGTCTGGCGGGAAGAAGGGCATCAAGGCCCTAAGTATCTGCAACCCCCAGGCTCCCCAAATCACCTCTATTTTCCCCCTGACCTCGATCTGGCCGGAGACACGCCCCTGATAATCACTGAAGGGGAGAAGAAGACCCTGGCCCTCTGGCAAGCCGATTTCCAGGTGGTGGGCATCGGCGGTGTCTGGAACTGGTGCGAGAAGGCAGAGGGCGGCTACCGGCAGCCCAAAGAAACGAAGCCCATTCCCGACCTCGACCGTAACTGGCATCGTCCGGTCACCATCTTGTTTGATAGCGATGGCCACGACAAACCCTTGGTGCGCCTGGCGGCTTTCCGGCTGGCCCGTGAACTGGCGAAACGGGGGGCGGCGGTATCCATCCTGTTCCTGCACCTCGGACCAAACGGCGAAAAAGTAGGCGCAGATGACTTCCTGGTAGCCCACGGCCCGGAAAAGTTGCGGGAGATGATGCCATGAAAAGCGCCTGGCCATTCAATGGCGCTTGGAGTGATGCGGAAGCGGAAGTTTGGTTCCAGGTGCGTGAACTAGGGCCGGATACTCCGAAACCTGAAATCCTGAGGCGGTTGGGAACCCTGGCCCCGCTCCTGGCAAAGCTGGGGAACCTGGAAGCGGCGGCCTTGGTGGAAGAGTTGCAGGTGCACTTGAAACTCCGAAGGACAGACCTAACGGAGTTGAAGGCGGCCATCAAGGCAGCCCGAAAAGCCAAAGAAGTCAAAGAGAAGAAGGGCAAAAGTGCGGCCCCGAACATAAAGAACCTTGAAGAAGGTTTCCGCCTGCATCCAGCTATTGATTTCCTTGGCGATTCGATGACTATCGCCTTCCAGGTGAACCTGCCTGAAAACGACATCGGCCTGCTGCTTATTTCAGACGGCCAAGGGGTGAGGGCCGAAGTAAACCCCGAGACAGTAGAGATTGGGGAGCGGGTTTATCGAATAATCCAAAATACGGTCCCGCCATTCGTTCAGGATGTATGGAACCTGAACCGATTAAAGGCTTTCTTGGAGCACCCCACTATACCTACGGGGCTTTATCAAGCGTTGGTGTCAGCCTTCAAGGAATACCTGGATCTGCCCGAACCTGCTTACGGTCTGCTGGCGGCCTGGGCTATAGGAACCTACTTCGCCCACCTGTTTACCGCCTTCCCTTATTTGCATTTCCATGGTCCCAAGGAGAGCGGCAAATCAAAGAGCCAGGAAGCGTTGCGGTTCACCTGTTTCAATGCCTGGAAGGGCCGGGACATCACCCCGGCGGCTCTGGCTGATACCATGGACGGCCAAAAGGGGACTGTGCTTATTGACCAGGCCGAAAAGCTCAACAGCGACAAGGATAGCGGGAATCTTATTAGCCTGCTGGCGGATTCCTACAAAAAGGCCGGGGGCCAACGGCGAGTGGTGGAGGTCACCAAGGCCGGGAGGTCTGTTCTTGTGTTCTCCGCTTACGGCCCAAAGGCGTTTGCTTCCACCAAGAACCTTGATTCCGATTTAGCCGACAGGTGCATCAAAATTCCCATGACCCGGACCCGACGGCGACTCCCCGACCTGGAAGGCTGGGAGCCGATATGGGGCGAGCTTCGGGATATGCTCTATCGCTTTACCTTGGCGGCCTTCAAAGAAGTGCGCGGGCATTATCAGGCGAACCCTGGCAATGGAACCCGCGTCGGAGAACTCTGGCGGCCCATGTTGGCGGTGCTCTTGGCCTTGGGGGTGGAGCAAGGGGAGATCGAGGCGGTCCGGGCCTTATTCATGGAAGGGGCTGAGGAAGGACGACATGAACTGGACTCGTGGGAATCCATTTTGTTTGAAGTCTTGAAAGAGAAAGTCGAATCAGGGGCAGACACCTTTGAAATGACGACTGAGGAAGTCTTAGTGGCGATGGACATTGAAGGGGAACACAAGCCGGGAGTTAATTGGGTGGGGAACACCCTTTCTAAATTCTCCCTATTCTCCAAACGCCTGCCCCGGAAATATGCCGATGATAGCCGAAAAAAGAAGGTGCAGCCCTACCTCTTCAACTCGAAGCATGTATTGAAATTGTACGAAACTTACATGAGGGATATCCCCCAGAATGAAGCGTCCCAAGCGTCCCAGGGTAAAAATGGTAGTGATGCTGATAGCTTTCATGGGACGGAGAGAGATTCTGGGACGCGTCCCAAAGCGTCCCAGGATGAAGACGACTTGGGACCCAAGGGGACCTGTCCCGAGAAAGCAGAGCGTCCCACCGAAGATAACGGAATTATTAATGATTCTGACTTGGGACGAATGGGACGGGGCAAATCAGGGGGACTTCCTGAAGAAAATTTCAATCTTTTTTCAGGCGAGGAGATAGAACTATGAGAAGGCCCGGCGATGCGGTGATGGAGTTATCCCGGCTCGGCTTTCGCTTCCGCCTGGACGGTACAGCCGTGAAGGTCCGCTTTGAGGGGAAGCGGCCCCCGGACCCGGAGGCGGTGTCTCCCCTCCTGGACCTGGTGCGCCACCATAAAGAAGATGTGCGCTACTTCCTCAAGAGTTACTGCCCCCGCTGCGGCGGGGTGGCAACCTGCCCAGATTACGAGGGGCGGCCTCTTTGCTTAACCTGTGATTGGCCGGTCTTGGTGGAATTGTATCCCGGCCTTAAAGTCAAACACTGAACTGCATCATCACATACGGTACTGAATTGATTTAACCTTTTTGCAAATACCTCTCGAAAAGGAGATTTAACCGCCATGACCCATCGACTTTCAGGCATTCAGGAACAAATTTTGGCCCTTTGCCTTGAGCAAAAATTCGTCACCTCTCAGGAGCTTCTATCGGCACTATGGGATTTGCAGCCCCAGGAGCATGAGAGCAAAAAAGACACCATCTCCAAAGCTCAATATGCCGCGGGTCATGCTGGCCTTAGCCGGAGCTTAACCCGCCTTTGGCGGCGGCGGCTGGTGAGAATTTGGAAAGGCATAACCGGTTCCGGCACAGGAGTAAGCCTAACAAGCGAGGGCCAAACGGTAATTCAAGGCATTTTGGCGGAAGCCGAAAAGAATGAAATTCCGGTTAATCGCCGCTAAAATATTTAGAAACAATTCCCCTTGGAAAATTAATAAAAATTATTTTTTAATATTATTAATAGGTTGATCTTTTTTGAATTATTTTTTTTATTCATTTTTTCGGCAATATTCCGCCTATTACTCTAGTTTTTTTGCAATATTTGAGGCATTTTTTCCTTTCCGCCTAAGACTCCCGATTTTCTTAATAATATAATTATTTCGCTATCATATCCCATAATCCCCTCCCATTTGGTCTGCGCCTATTCTGGTTAAATGACCTATTCGTCAGCCATCAAAGCTCCGCAAATAGACCTCAAAATTTCCAGAAGAGAAATTAACCGGCACACACTCGTGGAAAAGTCGAAAGTCAAGCGCATCTCAACCTAGAAGACGCGGGCCGGTCTGCATCTTCAATCTCTAATGATAATTTGACGATCTGCGATTTTTCTGCCTATAATCGCTTTGGATATTGAGGTGTTCCGCCGATTCAAAGGGATGCCCATGAAGCAGGTCGTCATCGAAAATCCGGTCATCAACTCCCCGTTTGATGAACCCCAGCGCCACTTCCGATTTTCCAACGAAGGGATTACCAACGAGGTCGTCCCGGAGCGCCGGGTTAGCTCCTACTTTATCCCTATCGCCAAACCCAAGAAAAAGGGCAGGCAGGCTTACCTCCCGGATACGGAATGGACCCAGGAGCGCATCGCAGAGAATACCGAAATCAATCGTATCCGCTCTAAGGTATCCATGTGGCGGCAGGGCGGCTACCTGGGGACCACCAAGGCCACGGCTCGGTTGCTGAAATACTGGCAACGCCCCGACCGGGAAAGAAAGCTCTTTTTCTGCCAGATTGAGGCCCTGGAGACGGCTATCTATCTCACCGAAGTCGCCAAAAAGTTCAATGACGTCTGGATTGAAAATTTTATTCGTGGAGAAAACAATGGAGCCAACCCCGGCCTTTTCCGCATCGCCCTCAAGATGGCCACCGGCAGCGGCAAAACCGTGGTCATGGCCATGCTCATCGCCTGGCACACCCTCAACAAGCTGGCCAACACCCAGGACCCCCGGTACACCGACACCTTCCTGGTGGTGACCCCCGGCATCACCATCCGGGACCGGCTCCGGGTGCTCCTGCCCAACCTGCCGGACAACTACTATCGCAAATGGGACCTCATTTCCCCGGACCTGCAAGCCGAACTACTCAAGGCCAAAATCCTCGTCACCAACTTCCACGCCTTCCTGCTCCGGGAGAAAGTGGCTGCCGGTAAGCTCACCAAGGCCATCTTGAAAGAGGGCGACATCAGCCCTTTCACCGAGACCCCCGACGAGATGGTCCGCCGGGTCTGCCGGGAGTTGGGCACCAAGAAGAACATCATCGTCATCAACGACGAGGCCCACCACTGTTATCGCCGCAAACCGGACGGCGTGGAAGAAAAACTCACCGGCGACGAGCGCAAAGAAGCCGAGAAGCGGGAAGAGGCCGCCCGCATCTGGATTTCCGGCTTGGAGGCGGTCCAGGCCAAACTCGGCGTCAAAGTGATTTATGATCTTTCCGCCACCCCCTTCTTTCTGAGGGGCTCCGGCTATCCCGAAGGCACCCTCTTTCCCTGGGTAGTCTCGGATTTCTCTCTCATCGACGCCATTGAGAGCGGCATCGTCAAGGTGCCCAGGGTGCCCGTGGCGGACGACTCCATGGTGGGCGACCAACCGACATACCGGGACCTCTGGCTGCGCATCCGGGAGCACCTGCCCAAGAAGGGGCGCAAGACCGAAGCCGTGGGCGGCGAGCCCAAGCTCCCCGCTCAATTGGAAACGGCGCTCCATAGTCTCTATGGCAATTATGAGAAATACTATCGCCAATGGGAGCAAAACACCGAGGCCCAGGCCAAGGGCCTGACCCCGCCGGTCTTCATCGTGGTCTGCAACAACACCAATGTCTCCAAGCTGGTCTTTGATTACCTCGCCGGATGGGAGAAGCCCCTGCCCGGCGGCGGTTCCGTGGCCGTGCCCGGCGCTTTGGCCATTTTCAGCAATGAAGAAAATGGCGGTTGGCGCATCCGCCCCAATGCCATCCTCATTGACAGCGCCCAACTGGAATCCGGCGAGGCTATGAGCGACGACTTCAAGAAGCTGGCCGCCCGAGAGATTGAAGAGTTCAAAGAGGAATACCGCCTGCGCTTCCCCGGTCGCAACGTGGAGCAGATCACCGACGAGGACCTGCTCCGGGAGGTGATGAACACCATCGGCAAGCCCGGCAAGTTGGGCGAGCAGGTCAAATGCGTGGTCAGCGTCTCCATGCTGACGGAAGGCTGGGACGCCAACACCGTCACCCATATTCTGGGGGTGCGGGCCTTTGGCACCCAACTTTTATGCGAGCAGGTGGTGGGGCGGGGTCTGCGCCGCATGAGCTATGTCACCGAGCCCCGCTCCCTCACGGTCAACGGCCGGCAGGTCGCCTTTAACGGCTTCCCGGTGGAATACGCCGAAGTCTATGGCGTGCCCTTCTCCTTTATCCCCTGTGCCGGGACCACCAAGGAACCCAAGCCCGGCCTTATCCCTACCAGGGTGCGAGCGCTCCCGGAACGCATCGCTTTGGAAATAACCTTTCCCCGCCTCATCGGCTACCGTTACGACCTGGCGGGGGAGGTTTTGACCGCCAGGTTCACCGAAGGCTCGCAGATGGTCCTCTCCACCGCCGACATTCCCAGCAAAACGGAAAATGCCCCCATCGTCGGCGAGACCAGCATCCACACCCTGGACGACCTCAAGCGCCGCCGGGAGCAGGAGGTGGTCTTTCGTCTGGCCAAGCTGGTCTTGGAGAGATATTTCCGGGACGACGAGGACCAGGTTAAACCCTGGCTCTTCCCCCAACTCCTGAACCTGACCCGGCGTTGGCTGGGCGAGTGTGTCGTCCTCAAGGACAACACCTTTCCGCAATTGCTGCTGCTCTTGGAGTACGCCCATAACGCCGCCGAACGCATCTATCAGGCCATCGTGACTTCTAGTACCGGCCAAAAGACCTTGAAACCCATTCTGCGCCCCTATGACACCGTGGGTTCCACCCGCTATGTGGACTTCGACACCACCCGGCCCACCTACGAGACCAAGCCCGACCGGTGCCATATATCCCATGTCGTGGCGGACACCGAATCCTGGGAGCAGAAGATGGCGCAGACTCTTGAAGATATGGAGGAAGTCATCTGCTACGCCAAGAACCAAAACCTGGGCTTTGCCATCCCCTATACCATCGACGGCGAAGAGAAGAACTACTACCCCGATTTCCTGGTGCGGGTGCGGCAAGGAGAAGAACCTCTTAACCTGATTATCGAAGTCACCGGCGAGAAAAGGAAAGAGAAGCCAGCCAAGGTAGCCACGGCCCGGAATCTCTGGGTTCCTGCCGTCAATAACCATGGCGGCTATGGCCGGTGGGCTTTTTTGGAGATTTCCGACCCCTGGGATGCCCAGAATCTTATCCGAGCATTTCTTGACACCATGGCAAAGCCGTAAAGCCGACCAAGCGAGGGTTAGACTTCCTATCAAATGACCAGCGAAAAACTGATTAAGCCCCCTGAAGGTGGAAATATTTTAAAAGGAGATAAAGAACAGGATGAGTTTACAAGAGAAAGTTGCCCAAATGATTTCTCTAAAAGCCGAACAAGTTTTCTTTTCGCCTAAGCAGTTATACAGATATGAAGATATTGTGAACGGTGCCTTTGTCAAAAAAGGTGACGGCTCATTCAAAAAAGAAAAAGCGGTATCCACCAATACCATCAGAGCCTTCCATCGTCTTGACAAAAATAGACCATCGATAGCTCAAGATATTGATGATTACTTTATTAAGAATAAGGATTTTATTATTAATAGCCTAATAAAGATAAAAAATGAAGAAGAACTTCATAGAATGGAAAACAATATTTGCAACACCATAAGAAAGTTACCTGACCTAAATATTGATAGCTACAAACTTTATGAATACAATCTCCTGAGAAAGCCGGTAGATTTATTTATCGAGCATCTTGTTCTGTTGGCCGATGAACTAAATAATAAACGCAATGAGCTGATTCCTTATCTTTTTGTGCCTCTCGACAAATGGATATTAAGCGAGAGAAGCGAATATTGTTTTTTTGAAACTGATTTAAGATTCTATGGCATTAGCAAGGGTGCCGGTTTCACATCTATAAAGTCTGGAGATGTCTATGTAAAACTTCAGACTTTACTGAACCAAAATGCGAAATCCTTGACCAATCTAACCGGAAAACATTTCTATCGAATATATTTCGAGTTACTGTGGCGAGACAGATACAAGAATAAAGGCGGGAACATATGGGAGATGATTTATTAGAGATTGTTTTTTCACAGGGTAGAAACCTGCTTTCCCTCTCCATAGCAGAGGAAAGGACGATTTATCATGGCCGGAAAAAATAGCGATGCTACCACCCCCATCTTTGATTTCAAGTATAAAGAGAAGCGCCGCAATATCCCCACCTATGAACTGCGGGATTTTGCCGCCGACCTGGAGAAAAAGCCCCAGGACATCCTTTACCCCCGAGACCCTTCCCTGGACCCGCAACTGGTCTGGAAGGGCAAGGATGAGCAGGACCGGGAAGACCTGGCGGTGCCCGCCGTGCCCGTATATATCCAAGAGAAGATTCTACCCAGGGCCATCATCGAGGAAGTGCGGGCGCAGGCCCGGAAGGATAAGCCCGAGCCCCAGGCGTCCCTGTTTGCCGACTTCAACGGCATCGCCTTTGAAGACTTGGTGGACTTTTACCGCCACGAGCAGAACTGGAGCAACCGGCTCATTCTGGGGGATTCCCTCCTGGTGATGACCTCCCTGGCCGAAAAAGAGGGACTGAAGGGCCAGGTGCAAACGATTTATATTGATCCACCCTATGGCATTAAATTCGGCTCCAACTGGCAGGTCTCCACCCGCAAGCGAGACGTAAAAGATGGCAAAGCCGAAGACCTCACCCGCCAGCCCGAGCAGGTCCGGGCCTACCGGGACACCTGGAAGCTGGGCATCCACTCCTACCTTGCCTATCTGCGGGACCGCCTGGTGGTTGCCAGGGAACTGCTCACCGAGACCGGCAGCATCTTTGTCCAGATCGGCGATGAAAATGTCCATTTGGTGCGGTGTTTGATGGATGAGGTGTTTGGGACAGAAAACTTCATTTCTATAATTACAGTTGAGAAAACCAGCGGATTTTCAGAATCTTTAATTCCGTCAATTACAGATTTTCTATTATGGTATGGCAAATCAAAGGATTTAACAAAATATAGGCAACTTTTTTATATTAAAGAATTAGGAGGCGAAGGGACCACAGGTTACAGTAATATAGAGTCTCCAGATGGATTAACACGCAGGGCATTAACTAAACAAGATTTAGACGATAATAAAACTATTCCATTAGGCTGGAAATCATTCTTTTATCAAGCGTTAGCAAGCCAAGGTGCAACTTTAACATCTACTGTTAAATTTATGTTTCAAGATAAAGAGTATTACCCAGGAAATGACCAGCACTGGAAAACTTCTCTTGGGGGATTAGAGAGATTAGCAAAAAGCAATCGGCTTGCTATAAGAGGGAAAAATATAACTTTTGTAAGATATCTTAATGATTTCCCTGTACAGCCATTTACAAATGTTTGGAGTGATACAAGTGGAGGAGGTTTCATAAGAGAAGAAAAAATATATGCCGTTCAGACTTCCACAAAGTTAATTGAACGCTGCCTTCTTATGACCACCGACCCCGGCGACCTGGTGCTGGACCCCACCTGCGGCAGCGGCACCACGGCCTATGTCGCCGAGAAATGGGGGCGGCGCTGGATCACCCTGGATACCAGTCGGGTGGCCCTGGCCCTGGCCCGCACCCGCCTCATGGCTGCCAAATATCCCTATTACCTCCTGGCCGACTCCCCGGAAGGCGTCAAGAAGGAAGCGGAACTCACCGGCAAGGTGCCCCCCGATTACCGGACCGAGGGAGACCTCAAAAAGGGCTTTGTCTATAAGCGGGTGCCCCATATCACCCTTAAGTCCATCGCCAACAACGAGGAAATCGACGCCATTCACACCAGATGGCAGGAGAAGCTGGAGCCCCTTCACCAAGACCTGAACCGGATACTCAATCAATCCTGGGAGGACTGGCAGATTCCCCGAGAGCCCGAGGATTCCTGGCCACAGCAGGCCAAGGACCTCCTGGCCCAATGGTGGAATCTGCGCCTGGAGCGCCAGCAGGAGAACGACGCCAGTATCGCCCGCCGGGCCGACACCGAACTTCTCTATGACCAGCCTTACGAAGACTCCAAGCGCCTCCGGGTCACCGGCCCATTCACCGTGGAGAGCCTCTCCCCCCACCGGGTCCTGGCCCCGGAAGTGGAACTCCCGGAATCGGAAGCCCAGGCGCAACGGGAAGCCGACCTGGGCCAGTTTGAGACCATGATCCTGGACAACCTTAAAAAGGCCGGGGTGCAGAACACCATCAAGAATGAGCGACTGAAGTTCGACCGCCTGGAACCTTACGCCGGTGAATGGCTCCACGCTGAAGGAGAATACACGGAATCCGAAGGCACCACCCGCCGGGTGGCCGTGTGCATCGGCCCGGAACATGGCACCGTCGGCCCGGAACTGGTCAAGGAGGCGGCCAAGGAAGCGGTCAGGGGCCTCGGCTTTGACCTGCTCATCGTCTGCGGCTTCGCCTTCGACCCCCACGTCTCCGAAGAGGCCAAACGCTTCGGCAAGCTCACGGTGCTGATTTGCCGGATGAACCCGGACCTGGCCATGGGTGATGAACTCCTGAAGAAGACCGGGGCGGGTAACCTTTTCATGGTCTTTGGCGAGCCGGACGTGGAGTTGCAGCCGCAAAAGGACCGCAACCTGGTGGCCACTATAAAGGGCCTGGACATCTACGACCCCACCACCGGCCAGATTCGCTCCAGTTCCACCGACGACCTGGCCTGCTGGTTCATCGACACCAATTACAACGGCGAGAGCTTTTTTGTGCGCCACGCCTATTTCACCGGCGCTGACCAGCCCTACGACAAACTCAAACGGGCGCTCCGGGCCGACATCGACGAAGCCGCCTGGTCCGCCCTCTACTCCACCGTCAGCCGCCCCTTCCCCAAACCCGCCACCGGCAAAATCGCCATTAAAGTCATAAATCATTACGGTGACGAAGTGCTGAAGGTTTTCGAGCTATGACGAGATTTCCGAGATTAAAAGACAGGGTAAATCTCAGAATTTTGAAAAGACACTATCACTATTTTTGCGCCACAAAGGATAATAGTAGCGATAAAGGTGATATTGAAGAAAGAAAATTATTATTCGGGGCGATGCTGGATGGATCAAAACTATTTGACAAGGCAATTATAACTATTTCAGCAGGTGCTTATGGACTATCCTTGACTATGCTATCAGCTTTACAGCCAATTAAGCCAGGAACACTTTCTTACCTAAAGTATGCATGGATATTATTAGGAGCATGTATAGTGTTGACATTGATTTCACTTATGACAAGTCAACAGGCTTGCATGAGAAATATTAAAATTATTCAAAATAGAAGTTCAGAGAATAATCATAATGAGACAAATATATGGTCAATTATAACCTATGCCATTAATTTTACAACCACTATTATATTTATCATTGGTCTTTTTTTGTTAACAAACTTCGGCTTTCTTAATGTATCCCAAAAGGAGGATAAAGTAATGTCTGACAAGAAAGTTGAGAAACCTGAACAAATGAGAGAGGGTTTCGTTCCCCCAACACCCCCCAAAAAGCCTAATGAAGTGGAGAAAGGATTTGTGCCGCCGCCACCGCCGCCAAAGAAACCTCCTAAACCGCCAAAGGAGTGAATGAGATGGTGATACATTTAACATTGCTGGGAGGGAATGGCCATGCCGGGTAAAAAGTTTGAAAAAGTTGATGGGGGTTTTGTTCCGCCGGGTCCACCTAAAAAACACGAAGATAGAGGGTTCGTTCCACCTCCCCCACCTAAAAAGCCTCCCAAGGAACCACCACCGGATAAGTGAGGAAGTCATATCCCCAAGTACGGGCTGGGTTATAATCAGGCCGGGCATGAACTTGAATAAGGTCCTTGTACTTCAGGCCATCCTGCTCCTCCCAGGCTTGCTACAGGACCTTGCGCGGTCTGTTTGGTTTCAGATGCGGCCATTTCTCGGCGAATCTTTTCTCCAAGAGCCGCGCCAATTCAGGCCGTTGCTTGGTCTCGTCGAGGGTCGCAGGAACTTCTTGCCGGATCACAAGTAAATGCCAACCTCAAGTCTTGAGGAGAACAAGGAGCTTCTCAAGGGTGTCTCTATAAATCTCAAGTAGATGGCGCCAACTAGCTCCGTGATCTCGAACTGGGTATTCGAGATTAAAGAAACGGTGGGCGGACAACACTCCACCCGCTCGGTCGGTGTGCACAGGATACATCCGGCGGAGGTTGTTGAAGTTCTTGAGCGCGTCCATGATCGGCCAGATTTTGTCTTTAAAATTTTTGGGGTTGGGACCTATCGAGGGGGGCTGCGGCTGTCCCCACCTTTGATTTAATCCCGAAGATTTTTTTGAAATCTTTTCCGGACGGGGCATATTAGACAGGGGGGGTCGGGACTCCGGTCTCCGGGTTTGCCTTTCCTGGCCGAAAATCTATTCGGACCGGGCTGGCGCAGGCCAGGGCCGGGGGGATGGGAACGGAGGCGGGGGAGGGGCATGGGTAGGACAAGAGCAAGACCCAACGTCCAATGCTCGGGGCAAAAGGCTTTATGTCCATCCTCAGAATTTTTTTTTCTTGACAAAATATAACATTGTTATATATTAAGGACCATGGACGGAACGGCATTACGCACCTGGCGGCAAAAATGGGGGCTTTCTCAAGCCAAGCTGGGTAGGGCATTGGGGGTTAGCACCATGGCCGTGGCCTATTGGGAATGGGGCCGGCGGCGCATCCCTCCCTTGCTCCCTTTGGCCTTGGAAGCTCTGGAGAGTCGATTACAGAAAGGAGATAGAGATGGGCTTACTGGTGGAATGCCCGGAGTGCAAGAGGCGGAATAGCGCCAAGGCAAAGAACTGCAAATGCGGTTTTGCCCTGGCCAAGTTCTCGGGTCGTGCTTGGTGGATTGAGTATTACGACCACGACAAGAGACTCAGGCGAGAGCGCATAGGCCCCAATAAGGCGGCGGCAGAGCAGCGATACCGGGAAGTGATGAGTGCCAGGACCGAGGGGCGGTATATCAAGAAAAGCCCGGATGCCCGGACGCTGTTTAAAGATTTGGCGGCATGGTATCTTGATCTCCCGGAAGTGAAGGTGAAGCGGAGTTATGACCGGGACCAATTAACCATGAACAAGTTGATTCCCTTTTTCGGAGACCGTCTCTTGAAAGAAATTACCCCGGCCAAGGTGGAAGCCTACCGGCAAAAACGGCTGTCCGAACCATCCGGGCGTACCCCTACCACTTTGACCGCGCCGGCCACGGTGAACAGGGAAATAGCATGTTTCAAGACCATCTTTAGCAAGGCCATGAAGAATGGCAAAGCGGAGCGCAACCCAGCCCAGGGGATAAAGTTGCTGAAAGAGCATAATGAACGGGACCGAGTTTTAAGCCAGGAAGAATACGCCCGGCTGCTGGCTCATTGCCCGACGCACCTGAAGCCCATTGTCAAGGTGGCCTACCATACCGGCATGAGACAAGGCGAGATTCTTAACCTGACGTGGAGCCAGGTGGACCTAAAGGAAGGATTCATAAGGCTGCGGCCAGAGGACACAAAAACGAATGAGGGGCGGCTGGTGCCTCTCAATCATGAACTGGTGGAGATGTTCCGGGCCATGCCCCGCGGCTTACCCGGGGTGGCAGTGTTTACCTACCAAGGCAAGTCCGTGGAGGCAGTGCGGCGGAGTTTCGCCACGGCCTGTAAGAAGGCTGGGATTGAGGATTTCACCTTTCACGACTTGAGACACACGGCCATAAATAATTGGCGGCTCCGGGGCCATGACTATTTCAGGATCATGGCGGCCAGCGGCCATAAAACCATGAGTGTTTTTAAGCGGTACAATACGGTGAGCAAGAATGAACTGCAAGCCCTGGTGAATGGAAAACCGGAATAGATATTCATCTATATATTCACTAAGCATAAAATAGGGGTTGCCATAATTGGTAACCCCTTGATTTTATTGGCGCGCCTGGCAGGACTCGAACCTGCGACCCACGGATTAGAAGTCCGTTGCTCTGTCCGCCTGAGCTACAGGCGCGCTTTGGAGGTCGTGGCAGCCTTGATATGGTGAAAAGGGATTCCTGCCAGTCCGGCGTCGCACTTTTGGGGCTCGTGGAGGACGAACTTTTGACTGTGAGGCCGGCCCGGGCAATTTTTAGTATAGCACACGGGGAGGCGATGCGGATACCTTCCGGCCGGGCCGGTCAGGATTTTGAAAAATTTGATAAACTGAGGTTGTTGCAGTTAGTCTTTGGGAGAGGGGGCATGGGCCAGTGGCACAGGCGTCCTCGCCTGTGGAAACCCCATGCCCCCTCTCCCAAAGCCTCTCTCCCAACCCCTTATAGTTGAGTTTAATTTGCTTGT
>Ga0315281_10007592_pt1 | contig 15238 bp, 14 predicted proteins | sample YL17G07_0_MG_FD_204540 | JGI IMG/M metagenome (GOLD analysis project Ga0315281, IMG submission 204540) | Sediment microbial communities from Yellowstone Lake, YNP, Wyoming, USA - YL17G07_0 | ecosystem: Environmental > Aquatic > Freshwater > Lake > Sediment | place: USA: Wyoming | collected...
CAGAAAAATCGAAGGCTTTGTTATTATGTCATGGTATTCAACCGATGCTGAACCACCACCGAGATATTGAAATGTTGTGGACGGGGATTTTGATCAAGCGGAGATATCCTTGATGCCATCCACTATCGAATTGCTCTGATCACGTCCTTGAACAATGTACTCCCGTTCAACGCGAGCCAGCGGTCCTCGACACATTGAGCCAACTTGAAGGCAATAGTCAAGCCGACAGCTCAGTTGTCGCAGCCTTTTCTGTGGTTCGTCCGGAGTTGCACCCCTGCAACCGCGGGGCGATCGGGTTTGTCGCGAGGAAAGGTGAGAGGCTATTCGACGGCAAGGCCATTGAGCAATTGGTCATTGGTGGGAAACTTACTCAGTGCCTGGGTCAGGGCGAGCATGGCATCTTTTGGCTTGAGTTTGGTCAGATGTCGCCTAAGAACGTTGTACTGCGGCAAACGGGAACCGACAAGCAGCTCCTCTTTCCGGGTGCCCGATTCGGGAATATCGATCGAGGGGAAGATCCGTTCGTTGGCCAGGTCGCGTGAAAGCACCAGCTCCATGTTGCCGGTGCCCTTGTATTCCTGAAAGATGAAATCATCCATCCGCGAACCCGTGTCGATCAGGGCTGTGGCGATAATGGTCAGCGATCCACCCTCTTCGAATTTCCTCGCGGCCCCGAACAGCCGCTTGGGCACCTCGAGCGCGCGGGCGTCAAGTCCACCGGTGAGGGTCTTGCCGCTGTTTCGTTGAGAGACATTATAGGCGCGTGATAATCGCGTCAGCGAATCGAGCATGACCACGACATCGCGGCCGGCTTGGGCCAGCGACTTGGCATATTCAATAATCATTCGTCCGATTCGCACGTGCGACTTGACCGTGTTGTCGTTGCTGCTGGCAAAGACCTGGCCGGGGATCACCCGCCGCATCTCGGTTACTTCTTCGGGCCTTTCGTCGACCAGCAGCATGATCAGGTCGATCTGGGGATAGTTGTTCTTGATGGCGATCGCGATCTGTTGAAGCAGGATCGTCTTGCCGGTACGAGGCGGAGCAACGATTAAACACCGCTGGCCGAAACCAAGCGGACAAACCAGATCGATCGTCCGCACGCTGAGCGTGCGATAGGGTATCTCGTGTTTGCTGTCCCTAGGTTCGAGGACGATCTGAGGCCTGGGGTCGATCACGGTCCTCTCCTCGAATTTTGTTCCGGCAGCCCAATCGTCGGGCACGAGATGACAAATACGCTCGATGCGCTCGACCTGCGGGCCTTGGTGATGTTTTTTGTGGTTTTGATTGCCCACTTCCGCTTCGACCAGCACGCCTTCGCGCAGTTGATAGTCGCGTATCAACTGCTTGCTTACGTAAGGATCACTCTGCCGCGGCGGCAGCCCAAGTCCGACCTGCCGCAGCAGACCGATATTGGGCTTGGGAAATTCAAGGATACCTGTATACTTCATCGCGTTCACCAGAAATCGTTTGTTTACGGAAACTCTTGGAGCGGGCGACGTCGCCTCGCCAATTTCGCTCGGCACCGGCCTGGATTATCGGGAACCGGCGGGATTCTTCCCTCTTGGTCCTTACGTCCTGTCGATCCAAGACGTGCAGATACTTCGTTGAGGCTTGGCACACCCGTCGATTAAGCTCTCTTGCTGTGCCTTGGCAGCAGAAAGAGCGAAGGTGACCACTCCCGGTAAGCATCCTCACCTTGATACCGCGGGCCGAACAGCCGCTGCTGTTTCAAGGTTTGTCACCACCCAGCCTGTCCCCGTCTCTCATACCATTATACAAGATATCAGAGTATTCTCAAATGGCAAACCTTAAATAAGCAAAAATAACATTATTACAGGCTATGGATGATTTCCGCTGGACGGATCATCGCGATTCGGGTAACACAATCACAATGGCTCATTCCTGAGGAGGCGCGGCAATGGACTGGATATTCGACCGGCTCGATGGGGCGAGGGTTTCCGACCATCTGGAATCTTACGGCGGCAAAGTGGTGGTGATGGAAAATGAGACCTTGAGAGTCGTATGCCTGCCCCACAAGGGAGCGGATATCGTCTCGTTTTATTATAAACCCGCCGGCTGCGAGTGCCTCGCGTCGCATGCCCGAATGATGCTTTCGCGAACTCCCGATGGCGTCGACCACATGAAGCCGATAGAGAATGCTGCCTATACTTGGCCGGAAATGTTCCCGGTAGCCAGCAATTATGGTGATTATTTCGGCAAGGATCAGCCGCCTCACGGCGAAGCCCGGCTCTTGAGTTGGCGGCACGACATTATTGAGGACGACCCCGAACAGGTCGCCGTCAAGTTTCAGACCCGCACGAAACTCTCGCCATTCGTCTTGACCCGCGTTATGCGAATCGATCGGGCCTCGCCCAAGGTGGTTTTTGAAGAGCAGGTTGAAAACCTGAGCGATCAATCGCTGCCGATCCTCTGGGGCCATCATCCAATATTCACTTCGCCGTTTCTCGACGAACACTGCGAGATCATTCTTCCGCCGGGAAAACTGGTCGATGGCGACAAGAGCATGCTCAAGATCAAACCCGCACACACCGGTACGACGAACATGTTTTACCTGTTGGAACCGGCAGCGGGCTGGTATGGTCTTTTCAACCATCGGCGACAATTCGGTTTCGGCATGAAGTGGGATCATCGGCTGTTTCGTACGATCTGGCTGTGGCAAGCCTATAATCACGATGTTCGTGCGCCGTGGTTCGGCCGACGTTACGCCTGCGCTCTGGAGCCGGTGACTTCCGTGCCGAAGTCTCACCCGAAATACGGCGAATTTTTGCCCATCACCGTTGGCCCGAGAGGAAAACTTCTGACCAAACTCGAAGCATTTATCTTTGATAACGAGGGCGACTTGGGCGAGTGAACAGCGAGTCACCTTGGCCGCTTTATTGCCACGGTACGTGGCGGTGAGATGAATCTGTCAGTCGGACATAGTTTGATCTGGATCCGGTTATGGGCGAAGCGAGAGCCGCTCCGGCAGCCAAATTGTTCATCGCGATGTTAATCGCACAAGACGGTCGCGACAAGATCGACGAACTCGACCGCATGCTGATCGATGCGTTCGGGCCGATCGATCAGGTCAGCCCGATCTGGCCGTTTGAGTTTACCGATTACTACGCCGACGAAATGGGAGCGGAGCTGTCTCGACGAATCGTGAGTTTTGAAACGCCGTTCGATCCGGCCGATCTGGCCAAGGCAAAGCTGACCGCAAATGCTTTGGAAGAGACCTTTGCCCGTCGCCATCGACCCACCGGCCGGGGGCGAATTGTGAATCTCGATGCCGGGTACCTTACGCTCGGGCAGATCGTGCTTGCAACCACTAAAAGTTATTCGCACCGGATCTACCTTCACGACGGCATTTGGGCGGAGGTGACGCTGCGGTTTCACAAGGGCGGATACGAAAAATGGCCTTGGACCTATCCGGACTATGCCGAAGGGCGATATAATAGTTTTTGGCTCGAAATGCGAGACAAGCTCAAACAACAGACCCCGGAGCGATCGTCAGACCTATGAACGGCATTGACGTACCTTTTATTCACCTGCTCTTACTGATCGCCGGCAGTGCGACGGGCATGAGTTATTTTCTTTGCAGAGTAATGCGGCTCATTTCACCGCGGCTGGGATACATCGATCATCCGGGCGGGCGTAAAAGTCACGCCAAACCGATGCCCCTGGGTGGCGGGGTCGCCATCATGCTGACGATGATCGTCCTGATCGTCGGGGGCCTGGTGGCGGTGCTGGGGGGCAGCTATCGCTCCGTGAGTGGATTCGATTGGTTCAAGATCCATGAAGCAGGTTTTGCCCTGCGTGCCCACCAGGCGGGCGGCGTGCTTTTGTGCGCACTGATCCTGCACGTGCTCGGCCTTTTCGATGACATCAAGAATTTCGGACCCTGGATGAAGTTGACCGTCCAGTTTGCCGCTGCCGGGCTGGTCGTTGTCGGGTTCGATGTGCGGGTCGGTTTGTTTCTGCCCGTGCCCGCGATCGCTGCCTTGGTCAGTATTCTCTGGATCGTCGTCATCACCAATGCCTTCAATTTTCTGGACAATGCCGACGGATTGGCTTCCGGAGCGGCGCTGATCTGCACCCTGGTATTGCTGGTCATCGCCGCCACAGCGGGCCAAATCTTCGTCAGCGGCTATCTGGTGTGTCTTGCCGGCGCATTATTTGGGTTCTTGTTGCATAATTTTCCACCGGCTCGTCTTTATCTGGGCGACGCGGGCAGCCTGCCGGTCGGTTTTCTGCTCGGGGTTGGATCCATTCTGACGACGTATTACCACGAGCAGGATCCGTCGCAGGCGAAAGCCTCGGCCTTTATTCCGCTGGTTGTCATGGCGGTCCCGCTTTATGATTTTCTATCGGTGGTTCTGCTCAGATGGCTGTCCGGAGTAAGCCCGTTGGCGGGCGATCATCGGCACTTCTCTCATCGGCTGCTGCGCCGCGGGCTGACGGTGCGTCAGACGGTGCTCACGATCTATTTGGCGTGCAGCGGCACGGCGGCGGCGGCCATCATTTTGCGGAAAGTAGCCTGGCCTTATGCCGTCCTGCTCTTCGGGCAAACGGTATGCATCGTCGCTATCATCGCATTGCTGGAATATCAACCCGGAAATGATCGCAAAACCTGACACAAAATCGCCGATCCGGGACGTCTTCTCAGCCATCCTCCTTTGCGCGGTTCTGGTGATCGTCGGCATCGCGTCGATGACTCAACTTCGTTGGGTCAGCCCGGCGGCACAGGCGAGCACCCCGATGTTCGGGGCGGGATTTGATTTGACCTGTGCGACCCTCCTGGGCACGGCGATAGTAATCGTGGCAGCGATGTCATATCTTGTTGCATCGCCGGACAAGGGCCGGTCACGAACTCTTTTCGCCGTGGAACTCATCCTGGTTCTTGGGTTGATTATTTCCACGGTCGCCTCCGGTGATAAACGCATCGCCATCAACATCGTCTCGGGTCTGGTTGTGGGTCTGATCTTGATGCACACGACCTGGCGGCTTGTCGATCGGCCCTGGAAGCTGAGGCTGGTGGTGATCGTGCTGGTCGGCCTGGGCACGGTCTTTGCCATGAAGACCTGGCAAAAGGAACGTTATGAGATCGATCAGACCCGAAAGGAATACTGGCAGCAGCGAGAGCAGCTCTGGGCCGAACAGGGAAAATCTCTGGACGATCCGATGGTAAAACTTTTTGAAGCCCGTCTGGAAAGTCGTGACAACGGCGGGTTCTTTTTCCACGGCAATCTCGGTGGGGCCTATCTGGCGACGATGCTGATGGTGAGCCTGGCCGGCATTGGGTATCGTTTTTACGACCCCCGCGGTCCGTTTCGAAGACTCTGGCTGGTCTTACAGATGATCCTGGCCGCCTTTATCGGTTCAGCCGTGATCATTACGTACAGTAAAGGGGCGGTCACCGCCGCCGTCGTGGGGATGGTCTGTGCCGTGCTCTTGCTTGCGTTCTCTTCTCGCTTCGCTCGACACCTGAACCGAACGCTCATCGTTGTTGCCGTGATTGGCGTCTGCGGTTTTGCCTCCGTCATCGGCTACGGCCTGGTTAAGCATACCTTGCCCACTCTGTCGATGGCCTATCGCTGGCAATACTGGACAGCGAGCTATGCCATGTTCAAAGATCATCCCGTTACCGGCGTCGGAGCGGGCAATTTCGGTCTCTACTATATGCGTTACAAGCTTCCAGCCGCCGAAGAGGAAATCAGCTCACCGCATAATTTTATCGTGCAGGGATTTACCGAGTTTGGTCTGATCGGCGGGACCGCCCTGCTGCTTTGGATGATCATGCTTTTTTATCAGATCGCCCGAAGGTCAACTCGACCGCCGACGGAAACTGCATCGAGTCTTGAAAGCCATTCAGCCGCCCCGGCGCTGCCAAACCTTCTATGGATCGCCGTTGCCCTTTTCGCCGGCGTTTTCGTGTTCAGCCAGATTAATCAATACCGGCCGGACTATTTCCTGGCGGAATACCTTCAATATGTGCTTGTCTTTGGGGTGGTTTTTCTGATCGGGGCGGTGCGAGGCAACCGCTTGGACCAAATCGAGAATCGTCCTGGTCGAAGCGGCAAGCTCGCTGAGGGCGGGGTAACCATTTGGCTCGCCGGGGCGCTGGTCACGTTCATCGCGGGCGACCTGGTCAATTTCTCGCTCTTCGAGCCGTCAACCGAGTTTCTGTTTTTCTTCCTGGCCGGTCTGACCCTGGCTGCCGTTGGGACCATCCCAGGAAACCGACCAAACCGAATGGACTTCGCGAAAGCGGGCGTCCTTGCGATTTTGGCAGGGCCATATCTTCTCTACGTTTCAATACCGTCGGCCCAGATCGAACATGTTCTGGCGGAGGCGGAACATCGGCCCGTCCTTCGAGAGGATCCGACAACGGATCCGATCTTTCAGAAATTGGCGAAACTGAGCACGCTCTATCCCGTCGATGCGCATCTGCCGGCCTTGGCTGGGCAGCGGCTGCTCGACGTTTCGAAAAACCGTTCGATCCTCGCGACCGAGACGGCCGCGGAGTATTACGCCGAAGCGTGCCGGCGGGCCGATCCGGGTTCACAATTTTGGCGGGAGAGGGCAGAGTGTTATCTGACGCTGGCCGCCCTGGAGCCGGCTCGCTGCGCCGCCTTTCTGTTGCAGGCGACAACGCTTTATGACGAGGCCCTGGCTCGCGCCCCTCGATCGAAATCCATCTGGCTGCGCGCAGGACTCGCCAATTGGACCTATGCACAGGCGTTACCCGCCACTGAAACGGATCTGAGCAAAACGTTAATCGCCAAAGCAAGGAAGTATCTGCAGACGGCCATCAAACTTGATCGGGCCCTGCCAGGAAATTCCCTGAGACGGTTTTCCGACTCTGAATTGGCTGGGATTTACCAGGTTTTGAAGCAGGCCAGGATTACGGCGCCTCCGCCAACTGAGCCGATTGAATAGTCACGGGCTGGGCGGGAACATTCTGATTGTTTCCCACATTGGTCGTCGAAACCGCGACGATGGCATCGACACTATCCATGCCCTCCACGACCTTGCCGAAAACCGCATACCCTGGGTTTTGCTCCGGGACATAATTAAGAAAAACATTATCCGCGACATTGATAAAAAACTGCGCCGTGGCACTGTCGGGATCGGAGGTTCGGGCCATGGCGATCGTGCCGCGATTGTTTTTCAGGCCGTTAGCTGACTCATTGGCGATCGGCGGGTGCGTCTTCTTCTGATCGAGTTTCGATGTCAGCCCGCCTCCCTGGATCATGAATCGCGGAATGACGCGATGAAACACTGTCGGCTCATGCCCATCCCGGCCGTCGTAAAAGCCTTCTTTCACATAACCAAGAAAGTTCTCCACCGTTATCGGCGCTTTGGCGGGGTCCAACTCGATGACGATCTTGCCGAGCGTCGTGGCCAGAACGACGCGGGGCTTCGCCTGTGGGGTGCGAGGCGAAGTCGTTTTTGCTTCGCCGGCCGGTGTGCCTTTTGGCATGACGTTTGTCTCCGTTTTCGGGGTTGCAGTTTTCGTTGGGCTTGACGATTGCGGCGTACTTCCCGACCGGCAACCCGGAACGGCCAGTGCCACCGCCAGCGACGCGATCCAGAAAATCACTTCGTTCTGTTTTATAAGCCTCTGAACCTCCTGTTTGGTTTACCATGATACTCAAGACGGCAGCCGGTTCAAGCACAACTTGGCGGCTGGAGATCATCTCTCTGGCGTCGTGGTCCGTCTTTCTGTATCCTACACCTCATGGAAGAAACACGACCCAGGCGAAATCTGCTTCAATTACTGGCCATCCCCGTCGCGGTGCAACTTGCGGTTATCGTGTGGCTGTGGCCGGGATTTCTCACCGACTGGGACAGCTATCTTTACAGCTACGGTGCCCTGAATTTCGAGCCGGTTTCGCTGGGTCTTGGCCGCTGGTTCTATTGCGTATTCCTGGGAATCATCTGGCGGATCGCCCAGCCGATCTTTTCGCTGGATGTGCAGAGCAGTTGGCTGGTTTTTGCCCTCAGTTCGGCAGTGCTGGCCCTTGTGAACGTCCCACTGTTTTTCGCGCTGGCCCGCCGATGGGTCGATCGTTCGACCGCGTTTGTCGCAACCTGTCTCGTTGCCAGCAGCCCACTGATCGGGATTTACGCCGGGGCGGTGATGACGGAGACACTCACCCTGACGCTGATGCTTGGAAGCCTGCTGCTTGTCACGCGCCGAGCCGATAGAGCACCCCGCATCGCTGCCCTGGTCGGCTCAGCCGTTTTGTTCGGTCTGGCGTGTTCTATTCGCGAACCGGTGGTATTCTTCTTCCCGGCGTATGTCGGACTCCTCTGGAACCGGGGATTGAGTCTAAGGGCCTTGGGAACGCACGTGCTGCTGTTTGGCTGTTGTGCCGGTTCGATGATTCTTATGGGTTGGCTGGGTGCCTATCTGACCAACCCGACCTGGTTTGATATCTACCATCAATGGAAGGCGGGCATGCTGCATGAGCGCGAATCGATGGTTTCGGGCCTGCCGAGCCTGCTTTTCCGGAACCTTTGCTATTATGCCGTGTTTGTCGGTGTATTCAGCCCGTTTTTGGTGCTGAGCATCCCCGAGCAGATCCGTTGGATCCGACGCGAGCGGCCCGTCTGGTCCCTGGCGTTGGCGTCGGGCATCGGGTTGTACACTGTGGTTGAACTGGCCAACCATACCTTGGCCTTCAACCCGCGGTTCGTGATCCCCGCAGGGTTGTTTCTGTCCATTTTCGCTGCCAAGGCGATTGTCACACAAGCGAGCAATGTCAAACTGCCTGCAACGTGGCTGGCTCCGGGAATAGTGGCTGTGCACCTCCTGCTGATTGTCGCTGCCCAGCCGCTCCTGAACCGGTACCTCTATGAAAACAAGTCTCGCCCATCGCGGGAGGTCTTTTTCAGCCTCAAGAACGCCGACAATCGCGCCGTCTTTGTGCCGGGTGAGTTGACGCCGGTGGTCGAATATTACCATCGACTGTATAATACCCGTTGGCACATCGTCTATGCCGGCTGGTGTTTCGAAGCGGGGCAAATCACGCAGGCGATGGAATCGGCCCGCCGGAGAGGGGCTGGATCGGAGTTTCTAATCGTCGAGCGGAAATATTGGCCGAGTCAAAGCTATCGACCGAACCACTGGAAAACCTTTGAGACACTTTATCGAAGCTATGAATCTGCGATCTCAGCCAGCAATGTCGCCCACTTCAACCGCGTTGATTTAAGTCCGCGCCACAGAGAGCCTAATCAAACTGCACCGCCACTTGTTGCAGGCCGTCCAATATCGACTGGCCACGATTGACCCGCACGACCTTGCAGGCAAACACCTTCGCCGGGTAGCGATCGCCGGCCAAACCGTCCGGTGACGGAAAATTCACTTCAATCGCCTCGGAATGGCGGATCGGCGTGGTCAGGGGCAGTTTAAGCAGGGCACCCGAAGCGGAAATGTTGGTACTTCGCCCGTTATAGAACTTTTGCGTCGGCTCGTGCCAGACGCACACCGGCCAATCCAGATCGTACCGCTTCGCCACACGTCGTTCGTCCACAAGCACCATAGCCCAGACCTTTCACAGAAATACCGATGGCTCCATCGCCATTAGTGTTATCGGACAATGACGGGAATTTATTGAATCAACACCCGCCGGCCTGCCAGGGGTTGCTTATCGACCCGCCAAGAAAACCGCCGAATCAGAATTCACGTTTGACAATTCGGGGGAGGGATAAGGTATACTTGATGGCGATACTGTGATCCGGCTTATGCTAGCTGCATAAGCCGAAACGCTCTGTGTTTGGCGTCTCATACAGCCTATATAATCATTCTTGGGCGTAGGGAGAAAAGCTATGAGCCTGTGGAGTTTCCTGTTTGGTGGCGACCGGCCCAGCAAGAACGACCTCATTCGCAGTCTCGCAAAGCAGCGGGTGCGTCAAGATCCGATGGCGTTCGGTATGGGCTTCAATGAACGCACGATTGACTCGCTCGGCATGTTTCAGGTGGCTGGACTTCCTGAAAGCACTATTGCAACCATCGTAGAAACTTACGCCAGGCTCAAGAAGCTTGGAGCTACAGACCACGAGATATTTGCGCGCATTGAGGCGTTTCGTTCCACAATTGGTGGCAGGGGTGAAATACCAAACCCGGTGAATCTTGAGTCCTATACTCAGTACCGCATCGAAATCGAACATGGTCACGCGCTAATACGAATCTCGCAAGATTTTATAGCTGAGGCCGTCCGAGTTTGCCGTCAACATTTCGGATGCTGATGCACCCACAATAGTATTGGAGGGAACAAGGTCCATGCAAATCATTGGCTATGTCGTCTACGCTGTCGGTCTGTTTCTGGCCGTCACGTGGCTTGTTGGCATTCGCACTTACACGGCGAAGGGACTGGGAGTAACAAAGCAGACCGTTAACACAACCATGCTGTTTATCTTGGCACTTCTGCTCGTCCCGGCGTTCTCGCTCTCAGCGCTTCACCTGCTGTGGATGTTCCTCGCCGGTTGGATAGTTGGTACGCTTTCACTCGTATTCCCCTTCTCCCTTCTTTCCATCCTTGGGCAAGTCGTCTTTCACATCGCTTGCATCGGCCTTGATCCAGTGGAGATTCAAAGGCGCCAAGAAGTTGCAGACCCTGATGTTTGAGGAGGAAGCAACAGCAGAGCAAGCAAAACCGAAGCTGGAGGATCGACGGTGAGTGGTAGATTCCCGCCCAAGATGACCTTGCAGCCGATCATCTCACCAGGCTTCGCTCCGGCAAGCCCGCCGCTGATGCCGAGCGTTGGCCTGAGAGAAAATTGATCGATGGAATGTTTCATCGCTGGAGCCATTGTAACCGAAATTACCGTTGACGTGAACATCCAGCGTCTCATCGAGCGATATGAGGCAGCGATTTCTCAAACTCAACGTGAAAATTGATCTCGGTGCCCAAGCGGAGCGATTTGGAAGCAGGGTGACTCTGACGTGGACGGCTATATACTGCTATGGAGAGCTGTTGTGGAGAGATGACCTGTCCGGAGGGTAGGACGATTATGCTGAATTTCGGTGTCTCCCCTCAAAAGCATGCGGAACTTCAGGACCGGATGGCCAAGTGCAATCTGAGAGAATCCGACCTGAAGGAAACGTTCGTCCGTTCCAGCGGGCCGGGCGGACAAAACGTGAACCGAACGTCTACGTGCGTTTACATCAAACACCTGCCTACCGGTCTGGAAGTGAAGATGCAACGGGCACGTACTCAAGGTTTGAACCGATTCTACGCTCGCCGACGGCTGTGCGAACTCCTCGAATCGCAGCTTACGCCCGAAAAAAGTCCGGAAACTCTCACACGGGAAAAACTCCGAAAACAGAAATTACGCCGGAAACGTCGTTCACGATCCGCGCCGCCGGAATAACTGCCTGTCGGCTGTATCACTCTTCGGCCCCCGTTTATCCATGTGAATGGCAAGAATCGCCTCATGCTTTTCTCAACGTTTCATGCGACAATGTCCGATACAAACGTTGATAGACAGCACGCTGAACCGCCCGACGGCGGCGGAGTTGAGCGATGACCCACGACAACTTGACCGCTGCGGACAAACGACGCGCCATCGTGCGGGCGAACCTCGAAGCCCTTGCACGCCGGGGCGAACAAGCCCTGGTTAGTGCGATCTGCGACGTCCTTCAAGATATTGATCTTACCGTGCTCGTCGAGAATCCGCCGGTTCTCAAGATTTGCACAGCCTCCGGCGATATCCTGCTGAATGACGCCGCTGACCAGGCCTCTCAAGTGAGACTATTGGACGACATCAAGGGAAATCTCGATCAGGGCGATGCGGTCATGTTCGGCGGGCTGGGCAATGGACAATGGCTGGAAACGATCTTTTCCAATCAGCCGAAATTGTTTCTCGGCATGCTCAGTCCGTTTTATGTCGTCGAACCTCGCCTTGAGATCGTTGCTGCCAATCTGCTGTTGCGCGACTGGACGAGATTGATCGAAGCGGAAAACGTCTTTTTCTTCATGGGTCCGCCGTGCTCTGAACAATTCATTGAATTTGCCCTGGCCAATCCGGCCAAATCGCTGCCCACACGCGTTATTCGCTCTTCCAGCTCATCGCCTGCGAACTTCCAGGACATCGTCTTACAGGCGAACATTCGGCGAGAGCAAGAGCTTGCGGCGCTGAGCGAGAAGATCCGGCACTATTACGAAAAGATCCCGCCTCAACGATTTGCCGAATTATGCTCGTCAACTCCTCCGCGCCGGCCGCGGGTGTATCTTATCACAACGCTTTTTTCCACCGTGCTGCAATATGCGACACGCGATATCGCCGATGCATTTGCCCAATTGGGATGGGATACGAAAATCGACATCGAGAACAACGTCTGCGACCGGGTCTCGCTGCTCAAGATCGCACAAGACATCTGGCAGTTCAAACCTGATCTGGTCTTTCAGATCGATCACGCACGGTTCGAAGCATTTTACAAGATTCTGCCTCAGCCTCTGCCGTTTATCACGTGGATACAGGATCGCATGCCCCAACTCTATTCCATGGCCGCGGGCAAGAAACTCGGCCCGACGGATCTAGTGTTCACAATCGGGTCGGGCGAAGAATTCCAGGCGAATTACGATTATCCGAGTGACCGGCTCTTTTATTTGCCGATGGCTGCCAACTCGCGCATGTTCTCCGCATCCCCGCCCGAGGACTCCGAGCCACAGATCGTATACGTTTCCCACGCCAGCCAGACCCCGGACATGCTCCTCGATGAACTCGAGCCGGTCTGGAGAAGATGCGACTCGCCGACAATTCGAGCCTCGCTGTCACGGGCGATGAAAAACATCCTCGCTCCGGCTCAGGAAGCCTTTGATCGAGGTAACCCGCTGATTTTTGAATTCCAATGGCGAGAATTGCTTAACAATGCAATTCGGCAGGAAGGGCTGGCGATCACAAACTCAGAAATCCAGGATCATCTGATGAACTTCGCTCTGGTCAAGCTCGGCAACGCGATGTACCGGCATCAGACATTGCAATGGGCGGCGGACAGCGGGCTTCCATTGAGAGTGTATGGTTCCGGCTGGGAGCATCATCCGGTCTTGAGCAAATTCGCTGCGGGCGTGGTCAAGCATGGCCATGATCTCGCCGAGGTCTATCGCCAAGCCCGGATCAATCTTCAGGCGGTAATTACGTGCAACGTGCATCAGCGGGTGTTTGAAGGGATCTGGGCGGGCGGGTTTTTCCTGCTTCGGGACCATCCGGGCGACCGGGCGCCACTGATTGTCGCGAGCATGCTTGAATGGTTGGCGGACCAGCGAGGTAAGTCAATCGACGAGGTCATCAATTCGCCGGAACTGAGCAGCGAACAGCGTCTGATCTTGCGATTCCTGGAAGGCCGATGGCTTGGCCGATTTGAGACGCTCGACGATCGTGCGCTGGATCTCTTGAAACATTACGGAAGTTTCAAGGGGTTGGTCGGTTTCCTCGGCTCCGCAATCGACGATGCCTACTTCAGAAACGCCCAGGAGTTCGCCGAGAAAGCCAATTTCTACTTCGAACATCCCAAAGAACGTCGTGAAATTATCCTGGCTATGCAAAGCCAGTTGAGAAGTTGGGAGATGACCCATCTCCTTCGCCGGCGGCTGAACGACGTTCGGCACTATCTGGCTGGAGTCGCACCATCTATGGTTTCTGGCTAGACTTTTTCATCGTTGATGGTTCTTTTCGTCTCTTCAGCACGTCTATCCGGTCGATCAAGCAAAACCAGATATTCATAATTTCCCCCTCTGCCTCGAATTGGGCTTTCGACCCATTCGACCACGTTCAGTCCCCATTCAGGAATTGCAGCCAGGAGAGTTGATATTACCTTCTGGGTCTGTTCCAGCGACAGTTTGCCTGCTTTGAGCCAGTCGCGAGGCGCCTCGTATTGCGGCTTGGCCAATGTGATGATTCTGCCGGCAGGTTTGATGAGTTCCCGCGCTTTCGGCAGGATCAATCGCTGAGGCGTCCAACCCAGATCAATCACCACCAGATCGCACAGTTCCGGCAGTTGAACGTGCAGGGCGTTTGTCCGTTCCATGACCGCCACACGATCATCTCGCCTCAGCCGATAATCGAGAACGCCGTATCCCGTGTCGATTGCGTAAACCTTGGCTGCACCGCGCCGCAGCAGACAGTCGGTGAAGCCGCCGACATTCGCCCCTAAATCGGCGCAAATAGACTCTGCCGGATCGATCTTGAACTGATCGAGCGCCCTTGCAAGCTTTATTCCCCCACGTGAAACAAACTTTTCACCACCCATTTCAAAACTGCCCGCCATTCTGTTGACGGTTGACCTGCCCAAACTGCATTCGGGAGCACCCCGAAAGGGCAGCCCACAAAAAAATACCTGCCGAGGGCAGGTATTTGTTGGACGCAGTGCGACGTTTGCACGATCGGCTATGCCGCTGTCCCGGCATGTTTTTCCAGGGCCATCAGGGCGCGGGTCAGGCGGCCCTTTTTCCGCGAAGCCATATTGGCGTGGATGGTTCCCTTCGCTGCGACCTGATCCAGAACCTTATAGACGCGACTTAACTGCTCCCGAGCTGCTGCCACGTCGCGGTGCTGCATGAGCTTAGCGAACTTCTTGATCTCTGTCCGCAACCGGCTCATGCGCATCTGATTCCGCACGCTCCGTGTTTCGTTTTGTCTGATCCGTTTCTTGGCTGACAACGAATGAGCCACTGATTCATGCTCCTTTTTGTTTGCCGTACCTGTTCAGAAACATGTATTATAGCGATGTCGAAGGCTTTGTCCATAGGCGAATCGGTCCGGGCAGCGTATTTTTTTTGATTCTGGGCCACCTAAACACTGGTCCAGGCAGCCGCTTCGAAGTATAATGCATTATTTGACGAATTGCCATTTGTAACATCTTTATTATAAACGAGTTAGCTCATATGATAGCCGGCGCCGACCCCCATGTTTATCAATCCTCACTCATGCGGATAGCTGCGATTCGTGAAGAAGCCCCCTCGGTCAAGACACTGCGTCTGGAGTTTATCGAAGCCGCCGATCACGAACGTTTCAGGCAGACCTTTCGTACGGGCATGTTTGGCCTGTACGGCGTTTTCGGTGAAGGGGAAAGCACCTTCTGCATTGCCAGCCCGCAAACGCGAACAGATTATATCGAATGTACGTTCCGCAAGGCCGGTCGAGTCACCTCAGCCCTTTACAACTGCGATGTCGGCGATGTCATTGGTTATCGCGGACCCTACGGCAACACATTTCCGCTCGAAAAGTT
>Ga0315281_10007593_pt1 | contig 15237 bp, 12 predicted proteins | sample YL17G07_0_MG_FD_204540 | JGI IMG/M metagenome (GOLD analysis project Ga0315281, IMG submission 204540) | Sediment microbial communities from Yellowstone Lake, YNP, Wyoming, USA - YL17G07_0 | ecosystem: Environmental > Aquatic > Freshwater > Lake > Sediment | place: USA: Wyoming | collected...
TCCTATCTGAAATGCTCACTGCGATAAGCGAACGCCTCTCCCCCCCCGGCAGGCATATAGACCGAAACCGCGTTAGAGAAGATCTTCTCCTTTTTGCGCCAATCTAAGAGTCGCGACGCAGTATCGCGAGGCTGGGGAAGAAATGACACGATTGAAAGAGAGAGGGCGGTGCAGATCGCAAGCCACGTTGGCATCTCAATCGGAAATTGTTTAGTTTAGGCGGGAGTCTGCGCACCGTGGAAGATTACCTTATGCTTTGTCGTCTTGGTCTCTCACTCTTTGTCTTGTTGCTTCCATCCATCCTTTTTGCACAGGGAGTGGACATCCGCGGCGTTGTAGCGGACAGCGCGTCGGGTGAGAAGATCCCTTTCACCAACGTTGTCATCGTGAACACGAACAGGGGGGCGGCATCGAACCTGCAAGGATTCTACCTGATTACGAACGTCCCTCCGGGTCGATATCAGATCTCGGCGAGCTCGATCGGGTATTTGACGTGTGTAAAGTCCATCACCGTCAGATTCGGCGAACCGCTGGTCGTGAATTTTCAGTTGCCTTCAAAGCCGGTGGAGTTCTCGGAGGTCGTTATTACTGACGTCGCGAAGCGCGAGCTGACGGAGATCCAGACGAGCGTGCACGTGCTGGATCAGCGTGACATTCGCGCGGTGCCGATGGCTGTGCAGGAGGATGTGTTTCGTTCGATAACAATCTTACCGGGGATCGTGTCGACGAGCGACGTCAATTCGCAGTTTTACGTCCGTGGTGGCGCGGGGGATCAGAACCTGATCCTGCTCGACGGCATGAGGATCTACAATCCCTACCATGCCTTTGGGATCTTCAGCATTTTTGATTCCGACATCATCAAGACGACGGAGGTCTACACGGGAGCGTTTCCGCCGGAGTTCGGAGAGAGGCTCTCGTCGGTGGTGAACATGACAACGAGAGACGGGGGGGCCAGGGCGATTTCGGGACGTGCGAACATCAACTTCATTTCCTCGAAGCTCCAGCTTGATGGGCCTGCTATGGAGGGTACGACGTGGCTGGTCAGCTTGCGCAAGTCGCTCTTCTCCGAGACGTTCAAGAACTTTCTCAAGAGAGACCTGCCACTGTCGTTTTACGATGGATTCCTGAAGTTTACGACGGAAACCGGCGAGGCGCAGGGAAAATACAGTGCCGAGTGGTTTTTCAGCGGGGACGATCTGAGGTCCAGCAATCCGAACGAGCCCGATTACTCGTGGCGCACGGGTGCCCTGGGTTTCGTCGCCGCCGGCTTGATCCAAGACCGGGTCTACGTCAATTCCGTAGGATTCGAAAACACATTCACGGCCACGCGCGACGCAAAGTCTTCGAAGGAAGTTACGCCTGCCTCCACGAGCGTACGGGAGATCGGGGTTCGTACGAATGCGACGCTCTACACGGATTCTCGAGACCTTTACTTCTTCGGCTTTGAGTTCAGTTTTCCAACGCTCGACTACCAACTCATCAATAGCTATGGTGTCCGGCGACAGTTGAGCAGCACGTTCGTTCAGTCGGCCGCCTGGGCGCATTATCAGACATCGATGGGATTGTTGAAGACGGACATCGGTCTGCACCTCGATGTGGGGGGGATGTTCGAGCGCGGAGTGAGGTCGGAGATGATTCAACCCCGGATCAACCTTAGCTATTCGTTGTGGGGCAGCTGGCGGTGGAAGCTTTCCTACGGTCGCTTCACTCAAAATATGATCACCGTGAACAACGAAGATGACATTATCTCGATCTTCGATGCGTGGATCAAGGTTCCCGAAGAGCTTCGACCGGAAGAATCGGACCATTACGTGATCGGGTTGGAAGGGAACGCTTTGCCGACGCTCTCAGCGAGCCTTCAGGCATACTACAAGTCGTACGGATCGTTAGTCACGTATAATCGCGACAAGATCGACGCGAGGGATCCGGACTATATCAACGGGACAGGAAACGCGTACGGACTCGAGTCATTGATCCGCTATAGCGTCCCGCTCGTCGACATTTACGCCGCTTACACGCTCGGATGGACGAAGATCACGGCGAACGGGTTTACGTACTACCCGAGATACGATCGCCGTCATAATCTCAACCTCCTCGCGGTCGTGCGTCCCATGGAGGCTCTGGAGGCCGCTCTCCGTTGGGAGATTGGAGGTGGATTGCCCTTCACGCAAACGATCGGCTACTATGATCGACTCACGATGACAGACATCTTCCGCGGCCCGTACGAAGGCGAGACAGGAAAGCCTTACTCGATCCTTGGTGAGAAGAATACCGCGCGGCTTCCGGCGTATCATCGCTTGGATGCAAGCGTGACGTATCATTTCACGCTGCGCCCGCTGACGGGATCGCTCGGCGTGAATATCATCAATGTCTACGATCATCGAAACGTGTTCTACTTTGACAGGAAAACGGGCCAGCAGGTCAACATGCTGCCGTTCTTCCCAACAGCCACGCTGACCCTTGAGTACTGATGCTGCACCCGCGGACACATTCTGCCCATTCTTCTTCCGGTCTCGGCCGTCGCCGGCAGCGCCGTCAACGTCAGAGCGAAGGTCGGAGATGAGACGAGCACTCATTCTCGGGTTGTCGGTGGTCGGGCTTCTGGTCCTCGCGAGCTGCGAGAACACGTTCAGTCCGAAAGGACCTTACACGGAAGAGCTCGTTGTTTACTCGATCTTGTCGACACGGTCTGACGCGCAGTATGTCAGGGTATATGCAACCTACAACCCGAGCGGTTTCAATCCGCTGGAGCAAACAACGGATACGTTCGTGCGGAACGCGCAAATCACTATCACGAGCGGTCCCGACGTTTACCATCTGCGCGATACGACGATCAAGCGAGTGGATCAGAGCCGCTACACGGACGATCTCGCCGCCTATATCGGTTTTCCGATGCCAGTTCGACCGGGAGAGACGTACTCGCTTTCGGTGAGCACCGATCGGGGGACCGTGGAGGCGACGGCAACAGTGCCTGGGAACGGTTCGGTCACAGCGCACAATCCCTATGTCTTCAAGGATCCGGAAAGGTACGGCGAAGACATTTCCGCAACGATCTATCTCTCACCCATCGCGTTCGGCTATCTTGTTCGTATCTACATCAATTTCGAATACTTCGCCGGGGGCACATGGAAGCCGGGGAGAGCGGAAGTTCCTATCTCGACTGCAGCGCTCCCCAATGGCGAGGACCAGCTCAACTACCCGAGACTCACCCGACGAGCCCAAGCACCAAGCGGTCCGGCCCAGACGATCTACTTCCCCATCGGCGCGTATGAGATCTTCCTCACTCAGCTCCAAAACCAGTACGGCGGTGCGGGCACGATGCACATCCTGAGCGCCACCTTCATCTTGACACAAGTCGAACCGAACCTGTACAAGTACTTCAACATCGTCAATGGCTTTCAGGATGAGTTTTCGATCAGGACCGATCTGCCCGACTTCACGAACATCCAGGGAGGCGTTGGAGTCTTCGGAGCAATGACGGAAGACTCTGTCGTCGCCGACCTGACCCAGTTCCAGTAGGTACCGGCTCTCCTTCCCGGCAAGCCGCAGCTTGCAAATCCATCGAAAAAGTGGTACGTTCACACCGAATTTTGTGATGAAGATCCTCTCGCTCCTTCGATCCGAACGGCGAACGCCGGAGTGGACGTATATCGCTCACGGAACCATCTGGAGAATTGAGATCTCGCGGAGCGGCGAGATCCTCGGCGAGTCCCGTGACCAGCAGCGGAAGGTGGTCTCCTTCTTTTGCCTGGAAGGGGAGAGGGGGGCTCCGCGCTGGGAGGATCTGAAGCTCGAGGAGCCATGGTGGGTGGGGATCGAGTCTGTGCAGGAGGATACGCTCTTGCTGCATCAGTTCACGCAACCGGATATGCCGGAGCACAAGCGCATCCTTGCGTTTGACATCCACAGCGGGAGGGAGCGGTGGAGGAACGACGAGCTGACGTACTGGTTCGGCAACAGGGACAAGGTCTACGCCTATCGTGACACGTTCGAGAAGAGGATCGGGTACGAGCTCGATCTTGAAACCGGTGTGATTGAACAAACATTTAGTGAGAACCTCGACGAGCTGAGAGCTCTGCGCACGGCAGCACTTCAAGACCGGCCATCCGGAGAATCCCGTTTTCCTGAAATCCTGGACGAGGGTACACAGGAATCATCGATCGCCGGCGTGGTCCAGAAGGAAACGAAGGGAAAGAAGGCAGCCGGCCACGTCGAGTACGTCAGAGAAGGGGACTTGCTCTTGTTCAACTACCACGAACTCGGTCGGGGCTCTTCGTCGGAGGCACCGCTCTACGATAATCGTTTCGTGATCGTTGATCTGCAGCGAGGGAAGAGAGTATTCTCGGAGGTCCTCGCCAACGGCCTCAGGACTCCGGTTCCGGACTCCTTCTTCATCCGTCTTCCGTTTGTCTATTTTGTCAAGAATCAGAACACTCTCACCGCCATCAGACTGTGGAAATCATAACCGAACACTTCTCGGTCCCGACGCGAGGGACCTCGGAGCTTCTGGACATCACCGGCATGGTGTCGGACCTCCTTTCCAAGCACAAGCTCAAAGAGGGCAACCTCACGGTCTTCGTCTCGGGCTCGACCGCATCCGTCACCACGACCGAGTTCGAGCCGGGACTGCGGAAAGATATCCCGGAAGCACTCAACCGCCTTGCCCCGGAGGGAGTTCCTTACCATCACGATGAGACGTGGCACGACGGCAACGGGCACGCACACGTGCGCGCGTCGATCCTGGGGCCGTCGTTGACGATTCCATTCTCCGGGGGCGAGATGCTGCTCGGGACCTGGCAGCAGATCGTGCTGATTGATTTTGATAATCGACCGAGGGATCGGAAGGTGATCGTCCAGTTGATCGGAGAGTAGGTGCGTAAGGGTGGGACCGGAGATGCCATGCACATGTTAGAACAGGGAAAACCACTATGAAAAACTATCAACTGAAACACGTCGATGCCTTCACGGGCGAAGCGTTCGCGGGCAATCCGGCCGGCGTCGTCCTCGACGCCAGAGGCCTGACCCGTGGCCACATGCAGGCGATTGCCAGGGAGATGAATCTTTCGGAAACGGCGTTCATTTTGCCGCCGACGGTGAAGGATGCCGACCTCCAGATCCGCTGGTTTACACCGGCCGTCGAAGTCCCTTTATGCGGGCACGCGACGATCGCCAGCTTCCACGCGCTCGCCGAGGAAGGTCTGTACGGGATGAGACGGGCCGGCATGTACCACTTCCGCCTGCAAACAAAGAGCGGCGTGCTTGCGATTGCCGTCGAGAAGAAATTCTTGGGGACGATCGTAGAATTCCAGCTTCCGATCCCCCGGTTTCGGCCTCATAAGAAGGTCCCGCTCGCCCTCCTCAAGGGAATTGGAGTTCGCCCGAGCGATGTCGAGCCGCGGCTCCCGTTCGTTTCTGCCTCGTATCTTTATCTTCCTCTGAGAAAGCTTTCAACCATACGATCCTTGCAGCCTGACTACCCGAGGATCGTGGCGGTCAGCAAGGCGACGCGAACGCTGGGAGTGTGCGTCTTCTGCCTCGATACGGTTGAAGAAAGCTCTGCCGTCCACTCCCGGTTCTTCGCCCCCGCCGCGGGGATCACGGAAGACCCCGTCACGGGCTCTGCGAACGGCCCGCTCGGCGCGTACCTGTACAGATACGCGATCCCTGCCGATTTTCCGATTCCCTCGTTCCTGATGCCGGACGGGAGGATCGAATTCATCGGCGAGCAGGGAGACGAGATCGCACGCAGGGGGCGGGTCAAGATCAGACTCACCGTCAGCGGTCACGGGGTGAAGCAGGTCGCGATAGCGGGAGAGGCCGTGACGATGATGGACTCGACGCTGAAGTGCTAACCCTCCCCATCCCAACATTACGATGACAACAAGGAGTGCCATCTTCCTCATCGTCTTGCTCTGCGCGTTCGTTTTCTTCGCGTTCAGCGTGCGGAGATTGATACGTTACCTGAAGATCGGCCGGCCGGACGACCGCTTTGACAGGCCGTGGGCGCGGCTCAAGAAGACTCTCGCGGTCGCCATCGCACAATCAAAAATCCTGCGCGAGCCCCTTGCAGGCGCAATGCACGCGCTCATCTTCTGGGGGTTCATCGTCTTGCTCGCGGCTGTCCTCGAGTCCATCGGGGAAGGGCTTGTACCGGGTTTCTCGTTTCGTTTCCTCGGTGGTCTCTATGCACCCCTCGTGTTCGTGGAGGATCTGTTTGCGGGGCTTGTGTCAGCGTCCGTTCTGGTGGCCCTCTATCGAAGATACATCCTGCGGCCGAAGCGCCTGGAGGTGAGCACCCACAGCAGGATCGACGCAACGCTGATCCTGGTCATGATCCTGCTCGTGATGGTGAGCATGGTGGGCCAGAACGCAACCAAGATGATTCTTCACCCGGACCTCTCGCGGAACGGGCGCTTCCTCTCCGCGGCAGTTGTGCCGCTCTTTGACTCGATCGACGTTTCGACGGTCGGTCTCTGGTTCGAGATCTTCTGGTGGACGCATATCGGCGTCGTTCTTCTGTTCCTCAACTATCTTCCGTATTCGAAACACCTCCACGTTCTCACGTCGGTCCCGAACGTCTACCTCTCTTCCTTGAAACCTCGAGGTGCGCTCAAGCCCATCGACCTCGAAGCGGAAAACGTGGAGAAGTTCGGCGCAAGCGATGTTGAGGACCTGACGTGGAAACAGCTTCTCGACGGTTACACGTGTACCGAATGTGGCCGCTGCACGGCCGCCTGCCCCGCCAACACTACGGGCAAGATTCTTTCTCCTCGGAAGATCGTCATGGACATTCGCAAACGTCTTGAGGAGAAAGGGCCGCTGGTCGTCGGTGGAAAACAACCAGCCGCCGATGCGCAGGGTGGGAAGAGCGCCGCGGAGAAGACGCTGGTACACGATTACGTTACCGCGGAAGAGCTGTTTGCCTGCACGACGTGCATGGCGTGCGTTCAGGAGTGTCCCGTGAACATCGAGCACGTCGACGCCATCGTCGATATGCGCCGGAGCCTCGTCTTGATGGAGTCGAACTTCCCGCCCGAAGTGCAGGTCGTCTTCAAGAACCTGGAGAGCAATTACACGCCGTGGGCTTTTCCGTCCTCGAGCAGGGCTGACTGGGCGGAGGGCATGAATATTCCGAAGATGTCCCAGTCCCCGGAGGCTGACGTGCTCTTCTGGGTCGGCTGCGCAGGCTCGTACGATAGTCGGTACAAGAAGGTAACACAAGCGTTTGCGAGGTTGATGCAACAAGCCGGTGTCAAGTTCGCGATCCTCGGTGTGGAGGAGAAGTGCACAGGGGACTCTGCCCGTCGCATCGGCAATGAGTACCTCGCTCAGATCCTGATCAAGGAAAACGTTGCGACCCTGAACAGCTACAAGGTCAAGACCATCGTAACGGCGTGCCCCCATTGCTTCAATGCGCTTCGCAACGAGTATCCACAGTTCGGGGGCAATTACACGGTGTTCCATCACACCGATTTCATCGTCCGGCTCATCAACGAAGGTCGGCTGAAGATCTCGAAGGAGGAGGCGTCAAAGATCACTTATCATGATTCATGCTATCTTGGGCGCTACAACGGTGTGTACGATCAACCGCGTGATATCCTTCAGTCGATTCCCGGGGTTGATCTTGTCGAGATGAAGCGATCGCGCAGCAAAGGTTTCTGCTGCGGCGCGGGAGGAGGGAGGATGTGGATGGAGGAGAAGGAGGGGAAGCGAGTCAACATCGAACGCACCGAAGAGGCTCTTGCCACCGGCGCCAGTGTCATCGGGACGGCCTGCCCGTTCTGTATGACGATGATGACAGACGGGGTGAAGGCGAAGGAGGCAGGGGATCGCGTCGTGGTCAAGGACATCGCTGAAATTGCACTCGAGGCAATAGTGAAGGAGCCTTGAGCGCTCGTCAGCACCTTCGCCAACGTGCCTTATCAACGGTGACCGTCGATACAAGGGTGATGCCTGATTCGGATCCGGACACGGACAAGAAAACGAATCTTTTCTTTCGCGCGGAGCTCTCTCTTCATAGAATCCATCTTCCATCACACCACAAGGAGGATTCGCAATGAAGCCATATACTGCGTTGCTGTGTGGGCTTTTCGTCGCTGTGTCGGTCGCTCAGGCACAGTTCTCCTCTGGGGGATCCCATATCGGGTTGGGGTTGGGATCCTACAGCTATACGACGTCGTGGTACTACTACAACTCGAGTGCTCCCGCGGGTTCGCGCGAGCATTATCCGGCGCACATCCTGAACCGAACGACGCTGTTCGGCTACTATGAAAGCCCCGGCCTCCTAGCTCTCGGTCCCCTCAAGACCAGTTTGCGAGGCGAGCTTCACATCGGCATCTCAGGAGGAACGAAGGAGGATTGGCTACCGCTCGGTGAGACGATCTCGAGTGGCGGCTCGACGTTCGGCGCCCTGGCGGGCGTCAAAGTGGCGTATCGACTCGTGTCGCTGCCCGCCGTGTCGATCTCGCCCTATGTCCTTCCCGCGTTTCACTTCACTCTCCTCAATTCCAACGGTAAGGATGTCGGGACGCAATTTGCAAACCGGGCGGAATATCAATACGCCGACGGTTGGCAGGAGACGGTGTACGGAGCATCTCTCGGCATTGGGGTGAATGTGGAGCTGAGCTCAATTGTGATCGCACCGGAGTACCGATTCCTGCTCGGTGGTGCTGCTGGAACGGATTGGACCCCGGCGGGCCGTGAGCCGTCGGACGAGGGCCCAAGCTTCGGCGCTCTTGTGGTCAGCGTGGGATTAAAATTGTAGAAAGCCGACGGTTTCCCGATGTCGCGCAGATGACGCGAGAGAACCGCTGGATCCGCTCGGCGGTTCTTTGTTTTATCGACTCCGGGAAGCTGAAACAATGACTTTCGAAATCCGTACCTGATACGATCTGGCAGGATGCTAAAAGACCCTGCAGCATCATTCCCCGCCTGAGGCGGGCAGGCGGCTGAGCGAGGTCCCGACGCGAGGCGTCGGGAAATCCAGAAGAGAAGTTGGTTTTGGATGCCTGCTTTCGCAGGCATGACAAAGAATATGATTGTCTTTCCCGCGTAAGCGGCCTGCCCGCCATCAGAGAACTGTTGAGGCAGGCGGGGAATCCAGAACGTGGTATAACTGTAGACTGCTTTTTTTCCACCAATCGGCGTGGCGGCCTGGCTTTCGCGGGTGAGACAGAATCTTGGGTTATCCAGCTGCTTGCTAGAAATGCCAAACTGTGTTTCTCCAGTCTTATGAAGAAATTCCAACTCCCCCTGATTCTTCCGTTCATCTTCCTGTTCCTGCACGGAGCTCATTCCCAAACATTCACGCTCTCCGGCACGGTTCGCGACCAGGCGACAGGGGAGCCGCTCATTGCCGCGAACATTCGCATCGAGGGGACTTCCCGGGGCACCATAACAAACAGCCAGGGTTTCTACCGGCTCTCCCTTGAACGCGGATCGTACGTCGTCGTCTACAGCTTCATCGGCTACAAGCAGGACACGCTCCGGCTGACGCTCGATCGGCCGGTCGGGTACAACGCGCGGTTGGAAGCGTCCCCCATCGAGATGGCGGAGTTCCTCGTCACCAACGAGGACCCTGCGATGAGCATCATGCGCAAGGTCATCGAGAACAAGAAGCGCTGGATCGAACAACTGCGCTCGTATGAATTCGAAGCCTTCACGCGGCAAGTGTTGCGGCGTGATACGGCCATCGCGATGATCACGGAGTCGTATTCGACGGGATACTGGCGGAAGGGGGATACCCTCCGAGAGGTCATCAAGCAGAAGCGCCAAACGGAGAACGTCCCCGGCACGATGAATGCGGCTGCCGTGGGTGGGATTGTGAACTTCTACGACGATGAGGTCCGGTTTGCAGGATATCGGTTCGTCGGGCCGACGTCGGTGGAGGCGTTCGACTACTACAACTTCAAGCTCGAGAAGACACGGATGCGGGACGGCGTTCCCACCTATACGATTCGTCTTCTTCCGAAATCGCGGATTACCCCTCTGTTCTATGGGACCGTGAACGTCGTCGGTGATTCGTACGCTCTCGTCGGTGTCGAGGTCATTCCGAATGAGGCCTTTTCGCTTCCTCTGTTCACGAAGCTTGAGCTTCAATACGGGCAGCAGTTTGCCTTGTATGAAAAACGCTTTTGGATGCCCGTGGACATCCGATTGACGGGCTCGTTCGAGCTGAGCATCGTCGGTTTTTCGTTCCCGGGGATCGGCATCGAACAGACATCATCGATCTATGATTACAAGATCAATCCTGAATTGTCGGATACCATTTTCAAGAAACAGCGCCGGATCGATCTCCCGGATGCCGCGAAGCTCGATTCCTCCTTCTGGGCACAGCATGACGTTCTGCCGCTAACATCTGAGGAGCAACACGCTTACAGGACCCTTGACAGCACGCAGACGATGGAGAAGCAATTCCAGCCCTCGGGGCCGCTCGCGTGGCTCAACTCGGGCGGGGCGTCCTATCTGCAATATGCAAAGCTCAGATTCAATCGAGTCGAGGGTTTGCTCCTGGGCGCAAACGTCAAGAGGGATAGCGTCACAGACTGGTTGTCCCTCTCCGGCTCGGCCGCCTACGGATTTTCGGACAAGAGGGGATCATTCGGCCTTGGCGCCGAAGTGTTCCTCGATTCGCTCCGCAGATACAGCGTCGGGATCGAAGGATACAAGGAGCTGGACCATATCCCAGATGAGGGATTCTATGACGACATCGCGATCCTTGTTGGAACACTCTTCGGCAAGAGCGACTACCGGGACTACTTCTACAGCAAGGGATGGAGGATCTGGCTGGGCGCCAGGCCGATTCATCGGCTGACTTTGCGGCTCACCTACCAGAATGAAGATGAGAGGACCGCGCGTCAACAGACCGACTACAGCTTTTTCTATCGAAGCGACTGGTATCGCCCCAACCCGCCGATCGCCGACGGCACGATGCGCAGTCTGAAGCTCACGGCGCGCTACGGCGACGAGCCGGTCCCGCTTGGCCTGATTGCTCAGGATTTTGCCGAGCTCGACGTCGAGCACTCCGAGCAAGGAATACTCTCGAGCGCGTATGATTACACCAGAGCGGTTGTGCGCGGCGAGATCCACGTGCAGACTTACTCGAAGCGGCTCCTCTTCGCGCCGACGCTGAGTTTGCGGCTGACGGCTGGGACATCGAGCGGGGAGCCTCCGCCGCAGCGTCTTTTCAGTCTCGAATCGACTTACGATGGATTCGGACCGTTCGGTGTGCTCCGCGGCGGAGGCGTCAAGGAGTTCACCGGTGATCGGTTCGTCGTATTCTCGCTCGAGCACAATTTCCGCAACACGCCCTTTTTGATCTTGAATATTCCATTCCTCTACAAGAACGGCATCGAGCTGATCATTCACGGGACCGCGGCCCGATCGTGGTCCTCATCTCCGCTTCCGTTCGGCCGTACAACCGATGGCTGGTACACAGAGGCCGGCTTCGGCATCAGCAGGATTTTGGGTCTCTTTCGCCTCGACTACACGTACCGATTTGCCCACCCGCGCAACGCGTTCGTTTCGCTTGGCGTGGCTCAGTTGCTGTGAGGACAGCAATCTGCTATTGTCCCCGTCGATGTCGAGGCTGTGCAAAAAGTACGATCGATCTCTCGCATGACTTGAAGAGTTGAGGAATTCACTTCGTATTCGTGTCTCCGACGTGGTCGGGATGGCATCCCGACCTACATTTTGCACAGCCTTCCAGCCCTAGGATGCTTTCTGGATTCCGGCCCGCCTATGCGTTCGCCCCTCCGACCGGACAGTCGTCCGGGCGGGGGCGGGCTCTTCGCTTCGCTCGGCCGGAATGACAAATGAATGCTGTCGATCGATCATTACTTGGCACTTTCTGTTCAGAGAGTGTGCTGTCGCGAGAGGCATTTTATTGAGAAACGTCGTATCTTAGCGTAGCAGAAAATGATACCTGACAAACTCCATACCGACGAGGTCGCAGGCATCTGCAAGAAGTACCACGTGGCCTCCATTAGTGTTTTTGGGTCCGCTGCGCGGGAAGAGGCAACAACTGAAAGCGATATCGATCTTCTCGTGACATTTTCACAGCCCACTTCCCTCCTGCAAATGGTCGCCTTGGAGCGAGAACTTTCAGAAGTTCTCGGTCGGAAGGTTGATCTTCTCACAGAAGCATCCTTGAGCCCCTATCTCCGCGATCGCATCCTGAAGGAGCGCCGGCTTGTCTACGCAGCGTGACGATTCAGTCTATCTCAGGCACATCCGCGTCTCCAATCAGACGACAAACTCCCGGTACACTTAGGTCGGCTTCGGGATCAGCAGGATCATGGGCCTCTTCCGCCTCGATTACACCTACCGCTTTGCCAATCCGCGCAACTCGTTCATTTCACTCGGCGTGGCACAGTTGCTCTGAAACAAATGGGGCGAGCCCCGCCTCACTAAGAAGTCATTCTCCCAAGGGGATCGCTTCGCGATGAGTCCCGTCGTTGTGTGACGGGACGCCCGCCTGACCGCCGTTCAGGCGGGCAGGAAGAATCTGATTCATGCCGAAAGACTTAGGAGAAGAAAAGCAGATTCCCCGCCTGACCTTGTCAGGCCTGTGCGAGGCGGGCAGGTTCGGTCGTCCCGCTCGATACACGAGCGAGACTCCCTCAGAATGACAAGCTGCTTCTTGTTGGACACCTCACGAGCTTGGATTTGAGGAGGGGAGTTGCCAAAGACTGCTAATTGAAGTAAATTGTGGCAAGGAGGTTGTTGATGGGCCCTCCTACACCGACAGGCGTATCCGGTTATAGGTATTCCGGTTGCTAGAGAGTCTTTCTGCAGTGTAATTCACCCAAACGAGCGGATTATGCTGCAAGAAGGAGGTGCAACCTAATCAGTAGTTAGGCAGCGCTTGATTATGAGCGATATATCACAATCGCAAGAAGCCTTGCAAGATCATCTGATGGTGCACTTATTCAAATGGTATTCGGACCATCCGGCGCGACTTATATTCCATTCCTAGATGACCGTGTTCCAATAGGTGTTCCTCGGTTTGTGTCCTTTGATGAATGGTGGAATCGAGTAATATTTAGAAGCAAAGAAGGGCAACAAATCAGCAGGCGAGATCTTATTCTTTCTGTTGCAGATCAAGATGGAGGAGCTCATATCGACCCCGAATTAAACGAGGCATATTCAAAGTTATCTCGAGAAGGTGGCATGGGATGGATTTATAAAAGTCCCAAAAAGACTTACACTATCCGCCCCCCTGAATTGGCTGCCGTTAGACAAATTGCACATGAGATTTTGAAAACATTTAAACCCAATTATGAAGCGCATCCAAAGCTTCCACATGGATCTGTCGCGGTTGGTGGGTTTTCCTTGGTGGAAGTCAAGGAGAATAAGCCTATTGTATCGAATCAAAATACAACGCCGAAAGTTAGTAGAAATGGCCCTTGCCCTTGCGGCAGTGGCAAGAAATATAAAAAATGCCATGGCGCTGCCTAACCCGCCGCTCCCCCCAAAAAAACAGCGGGGTTTCGTCCCGCCGGAATATGGTGGGATGCTGAGGAGCGCACAACAATACGCTCAACAAGCTGACCCGCCAAGAGATGAAGCATGGCGGGCAGGCGGGCGGCGCATTAGCTGCCAAGCGTTAGGCCGCGCAACGTGCCACTGAATGGGGCTTGGGATGCCAAACAACAAACCTCCAAAACAGTTGCTTCCCCAGTTCAAAGTCTTGAGAGATCAAGCATCCATAGTCGCGTCCATTTACTCAACCCACAAGGCACTGATAGCGAAAGGTGAGAAGATTTCCACGCGCGTTCATATGCTGACTCCTCTGCTTAGCTCAATTATTTCTAACACCAACGCAATCGCGATGCTAGTCGGTTCGGCACATGCTAACGAGTCGTACATTCTCATTCGGGCTCTGTACGAAAGGTGTCTGAACTATTGCTACCTGGTTATTGCTCCCGAGGAAGATTTCAAAAGGTGGTTCGAGCATTCACTTCAGAAGAGTTACAGGTTATTGCGGAAAGAACTCGTCGTTGCTAATTTCGGCTTCAGGCTCGAAATGAAAGGCTATGAAGACATCTGGAACACACCAGAAGTAGCGGAACTGATGCAGAAGTTTCAACGCCGTGATTCAACAAAAGAAAAGCAAGAATGGTCAACAGTTGCCAAATCCCGGACTGATCGAATCGATTGGCTTTCCAAAGCTGGCAAAGATATGGCTTGGCAACCATTCGTATTTGTCGAAGCCATGTTTTTCGACGAGGCTTCTGAAGCAATTCATGGAACGTTTTATGGCACGGTGTTTCATCAAGGATTCTTTGAACCCAAGTTCCAAGAAAAATCTCAGCTCGCCGATGCACACGATCCTTCTTCTCTTATTCTTGCTACAACAACCCTTTTGCTTCACACAGTCATCAAGGGGGCCAACCTGAAGGTCGCCAATCCCGAAGCTCTGGCAGAATCGAAGCGACTGACCCGGCAAGCAGCCGATATCTTGAAAAAGGAGATAAGTGAAATTGACACGGAGGAAATCGAACCAAGCAAGAGAATCCTGAAGGTCGACCACTGAACTTCGTGCGGCCTAACCAGCGGCTCCCCTCCCGAAGGTCACGAAGTGATCCCTTTGCCGAAGGCATCACTTCGTGACGGGAGATGGCTTCGCCAGAAGGGGTCCTTTGGACAAACTGATCCCGTCTAGAAACGCGACTGGACACGCGAAATGAACGTCCCGTGAAAAGCACGGGGCAATTTCGTAACTCGCCGACATAGTCAGTCTGCGATTTCAATCACGCAATACTCATGTTCGAGGAGGAAATCATGAAGAAACGCACAGGAATGTTCTGTTTGCTTTTGGTGGTATTGTTGGTGGGCGTGGCAGCGGCGCAGTCGCAGCCCGCGCCGATTACAGCGATCAAGGCCGGTCGGCTCATTGACCCGGAAACCGGGACAGCGGCCACCAACCAGGTGATCCTTATCGAGGGGGAGAAGATCAAGGCGGTGGGTCCGAATCTTGCCATCCCAGCCGGTGCGGTGGTCATTGATCTGTCAAAGCTCACGGTGCTGCCCGGTCTGGTTGATGCGCACACGCACATGGCGATAACTTACAAAGAGCAACCGGAGAACAATTACTACTATCTCACCTACATTATGGAGTCGACCCCGTTGCGCGCCATCCAGGCCGCGTCGAACGGCATTCAGCTCCTCAACTCGGGCTTCACCGTCGTTCGTGACGTGGGCAATAACGCGCTCTACGCCGATGCGGCACTGCGG
>Ga0315281_10007594_pt1 | contig 15237 bp, 8 predicted proteins | sample YL17G07_0_MG_FD_204540 | JGI IMG/M metagenome (GOLD analysis project Ga0315281, IMG submission 204540) | Sediment microbial communities from Yellowstone Lake, YNP, Wyoming, USA - YL17G07_0 | ecosystem: Environmental > Aquatic > Freshwater > Lake > Sediment | place: USA: Wyoming | collected...
GGGAGGATGAACGTTATAAACTTCATGAAGAGGGAAGTTGCATGAAGGAGTATTTTGAGGGTCTGCAGAAGGGCTTCGCAGATGCATATTCAGTTGCGGAGAAAGCGCGAGCCAAGAATTTTGACCCTGACAGCAAGCCCGAGATACTGCCTGCAGAGGACATTGCAGCAAGGGTTGAGGGAATTGTTGGCCCGCCGGGCATTGCGGCGAGGATAAGGGAAATAGGGATGGACAAGAAGAGGGAAACCCTTGCCTTTGACATTTTGAAGGAGATAATTGAGAGAAACCAGGGAGACAGGGAGAAGGTGATTGAACAGGCGGTGAGGACTGGCGTTGCAATTCTCACTGAGGGTGTGCTGGTCGCCCCGACTGAGGGCATTTCTGCAATTAGGATAAGGAGCAACCCAGACGGAAGCGATTATCTGTCCATGTATTTCTCAGGCCCTATAAGGAGCGCAGGAGGGACTGTTGCGGCTCTCAGCGTGGTGCTTGCCGACTTTGCCAGGAAAAAATACAACATTGCGGATTACAGGCCTACGGACACGGAAGTTGAAAGATATGTTGAGGAAATTGCATTGTATGATGTCCGGGCGGCAAGGCTGCAGTACAGGCCGACTGATGATGAGATAAGGGTGATAGTGAAGAACTGCCCTGTTTGCATTGACGGAGAGCCTACTGAGGATTTTGAGGTATCTGTTCACAAGGATTTGCCAAGGATTGAGACGGACAGGGTGAGAGGAGGGATGTGCCTTGTCATTGGTGAGGGTATTGCCCAAAAGGCGAGCAAGGTGTTGAGATACACGAAGTCAATCGGGCTGAACTGGAGCTGGCTGGAGGCATGCGTGAAAGTCCCAAAGAAAGAGGGGGGAGCGGGGATAAAACCCAACAGCCTTTACCTAGATGATATTGTTGCTGGAAGGCCCATCTTCGGCTATCCTTCCGAGAAGGGGGGTTTCAGGCTTAGATATGGGAGGACAAGAATGAGCGGGATAGCTGCAAAGGCTATTCACCCGGCAACAATGGTTCTGCTTGACGGTTTCTTGACAATTGGCACGCAGATGAAAGTTGAGAGGCCGGGCAAGGGATGCATTGTCACCCCCTGCAGCACAATTGAAGCTCCATTTGTAAAGCTGAAGGATGGGAGCGTTGTGCAGGTGAAAAGCGCTGAGGAGGCCGCAAAGCTGAAGGATGATGTTGAAACAATTCTCTCCCTGGGCGATATACTCATTTCCTACGGGGATTTCTACAAGTCCAACCATCCCCTCATCCCGAGCGGCTACTGCGAGGAGTTCTGGCGCAAGGAGCTTGAGAAAGCTGCGAAAGAGAAGGGGGTTGACCCTAAAACTGCAGCCCCGCAGGAGCTTAGCGGGGAAGACGCATTCAAGGTTTCAGAGAAGTTCGGCGTGCCTTTGCACCCGAATTACACATATCTCTGGCACGATATCACTCCTGATGAGCTGAGGGAGCTTGCCGACTGGCTTGTGAACGGCAAGTTAATCTATGAGTGGTTCAAGCTGAAGGAGCTGAGGGTGGAGAAGGGGAATGGCAAGGCAGTGCTTGAGAAGCTGTGTGTGCCCCACAAGGTTGAGGGGAATGAGGTTATTTTGAGGGAGCATGCTCTTCCGCTTCTCGTGAGCCTTGGCATGCTGCAGAACAGGAAGGTAAGCATTGAGAAGTTCAATTCTGTTTTCTCAAAGGAGAAAAAGGCAGTTGACATGGTGCGGGAGCTCGCCGGAGTCAAGATGAGGGAGAAGGCGCCTGTCTACATAGGAGCAAGAATGGGAAGGCCTGAGAAAGCAAGGGAGAGGAAGATGAAGCCAGCCCCGCATGTGCTTTTCCCAATAGGCAACTGGGGAGGCGCCACAAGGGATGTTGTTAAGGCATACAGGAAGGCAAAGGACAGCGAGAGGTTTGAGGGGAGAGGAGTCATTGTGGAGGTTGCGAGGATGACGTGCCCCTCATGCAAGAGAGTGATGACAAGCAACAAGTGCCCCATGTGCGATGTGAGGACTGTTCTTACGAAGGTATGCCTTAAATGCGGGAAGGAGATTTACGGCGAATTCTGCGAGAAATGCAAGGGCCGGGCGTCTGAATCGGATTCAAGAGGCGTTAACCTTGTGGATTTGGTTGATGCTGCAGTGAAGAAATGCGGGGCTCTGCCTGAGGAGATTAAGGGAGTGAAAGGAATGATGAGCAGGAGCAAGATTCCCGAGCCGCTTGAGAAGGGCATCCTGAGGGCGAAGCATGGTGTTTTCGTGTTCAAGGACGGGACTGCAAGGTTTGATGCGACAAATGTGCTGCTCACCCATTTCAAGCCAAGCGAGATTGGATTAAGCATTGAGAAGCTGAAGGAGCTCGGCTACACCAAGGATCATGAGGGCAAGGAGCTGAAGGATGCCAACCAGCTTGTTGAGTTAAAGCCACAGGACACCATAGTTGCGGACAGGGGAGCGGAATACATGGTAAAGGTTGCGAATTTCATTGATGACTCCCTTGTCTATCTCTACGGGCTTCCTCCATTCTACAATGTAAAAAATAGGGAGGAGCTCATCGGGAAGCTTGTGGTGACCCTCTCTCCCCATACGTCGTGTGGAGTTCTGGGGAGGATAATAGGCTTCACCAAATCACACGTTGGCTATGCCCATCCGTACATGATTTCCGCGAGGAGAAGGAACTGCTTCAGCGGGGATGAGAATATCCCGCTCTTTGACGGTTCCGAGTGGAATTTATTCAACCTCAAGGAGATTACCGAGAGGCTGATTCAAAACGAGAGATATGAAAAGGACAGCTTTGGCAACATTACTGTGAAAAATGGTGACTATGAGACTCTTGCATTAAACAGGAAAACAGGAAAGTTCGAGCTTGCAAAAGTGACTGCCTTTTCCAAGCATGTGGCTCCCGAGCATCTCGTGATCACAAAAACAAAGTCCGGGAGAACTATACTAACCACAGGTGAACATCCGTTCCTTTCAATGAACGGAAACGGGATTGAGAGAAGCTATGCTTTTGAGATGAAAAATGTGCTTGCCCCCGCCAGGGTGGGTATCAGAGAGAAGGATGTGGAGGAGATAGACCTCCTCAAAATTGGCAGCGAGGTCATGGTGCGGGAATTCCCAAGAATAAAGGGGAGAACTCTGAAAAGGCTGGCGGAGGAGCTGGAGGTTAACTATAAAACATTCATGGATTTCGTATATAGAAAGTCAATTCCACTCGAGATTGCGGAAAGACTGAGAATGAGATTACCAAGAAATGTAAAAGTAGGCGCCAAGCGAGACGATATAAGTTTCAGAAGATTTATAAAGGTGGATTCGGACTTCCTGTTCCTGCTCGGTTTTTATCTTGCGGACGGTTATTCAAGGAAGAGGAGCAAATTGTATTACCAGGTTTGTTTCACAACCGTCAGAAATGATGTCAGGAAATTAGTATGTGAGAAAATAAGGAAGGTTTTTGGATACAGGCCAATAGTTGGAGAGCACGTAGTCACTATTTCCTCCAGAATAATCTACGAGCTGTTCAACAACTTCTTGAAAACTGGTGATAATGCATACTCAAAAAGCGTCCCTTCCTTTGTATTGTCGCTTCCAAAGAAGAAAGCCGCAGCATTCCTCTCAGGCTATTTCTCAGGTGATGGATCTGTCTCCCTTTCGAATTCAATAGAAGTGAATTGCTCAAGCGTGAACAAGAAGCTGATAGACCAGATGGCATTCTTGCTCCTGCGCTTCGGGATAAAACACGGCATCCAGAAAGAGGATAGGGAGGTGAGGAGCAAGCTGATTTTGGATTTCTATGGCAAGTCCATAAGGTCTGTTTGTTATAAGATAAGGATTTACGGCAGCGATGCAAAGAAATTCATAAGAAGTATAGGTTTTGTATTGAAAAAACAGGAGAAAGCCGAGCTGCTGCTGAGGAAATGGAGGGAAAAGGAAGGCAGAAGGGAGGTGGTTGGCGATGTGTTTGTTGATGATGTGAAGGAGAGGAAGTTCGTGCATTCAAACAGGGATTACGTTTATTCCTTAACAGTTGAACCGCACCACAGCCTAATATGCTCCAATATTGTGTGCATGCAGTGCGATGGGGATGAGGATTCCATGATGCTGCTGCTTGATGCATTGATAAACTTCTCAAAGAAGTTCCTGCCCGACAGCAGGGGAGGCACGATGGATGCTTCCCTTGTCCTCACAACAGTAGTCAACCCCAAGGAGGTTGATGATGAGGTTCACGCAATGGAGATTTGCAGCGAATACCCATTGGAGCTGTATGAAGCAAGCCTGAAGTTTGAGAATGCAGGTGAGGTGAAAATAGAAAAGGTCTCAGACAGGCTTGGAAAGCCCGAGCAGTACTACGGGCTGTGCTTCACGCACGATACGGGCCCGTTGGATGGAATTCCCGTGATGACAAAATACGTTGAATTGAAAAGCATGAAGGAGAAAATAGACGCGCAGTTCAGCCTTTACGAGAAGATAAGAGCTGTTAAAGTAAAGGATGCAACTGAAAGACTGATACTGAGCCACTTCTTACCTGACCTGTACGGTAACCTGCGCTCATTCTCAAAGCAGATTTTCAGGTGCGTGAGCTGCAACAGCAAGTACAGGCGCGTTCCTCTTTCAGGAAAGTGCAGGAGGTGCGGGGGGAAGCTGGTTCTAACAATATCAAAGGGGGGAATTGAGAAATACCTCAAAATCTCCCAAGAGCTGGCTGAGAGATACCAGCTGCCGGCCTACTTGAAGCAGAGGCTTGTGCTGCTTGAGAGCGATATCTCATCTGTTTTCGGGGATGAGGACAAGAAGCAGTTCAGCTTGGCAGAGTTTATGTGAAACTTCCTTACAATAAAGAAAGTATTAAATTGGGTATTTGCTCTATTTCTAGCGGTGATTTATTACGAAAAGAGTCGCTCTTCTGGCTATTGCGCTTATTCTCGTGTCCGGCTGCTTGTTTATCCCGCAGGAGGATAAGTATGCAATTTTCGCATACCTCCCCTCGGAGGGTGCCAACGGTTCTGTCTTCATAGACTTGAAAGAACCCGCATTTGCAGAGATGAGCTCATTGCTGGGCACGCTGAGAATCGGTAAGATTAAGGACATAAAAGAGATGCAGGCGGCAGTTCTCACATACGACGACAAAAGCAGCGCTGGCATTATCCAGATGAAGACGGCGCTCGGTATTGAGGATTTGATTGGAGGAATTCCGCAGTATTACATAGGGCTTGGGTCTTACACAAATGATAAGTTTGTGAATGAAACTAGAATTATTGGGGGTATGAATGTTACGCTTCTTTACACGAAGTATGATACCGATAAGAAGAACCCCGTATGCACTTGGAGGGAGGGGGAGTGGCTGAAGGTGCTTTATTACCAAAGAGCCTATTCAGGCTCTTACTCGCAGTGCACATTCCCGCCAGGATTAACCTGCGTCTCTTACACCCTCAATCAAAGCGGCGAGCTTTACCTTAAGCTGGGGCAGGGCACCGGCCATAACATAAAAATAAACTCCATACTCTGCAATGCTAGTGAAGATTATTACGGAGTTCCGAATGTGAATGCTCCATTAAAGAATTCAATTACCCTAACTTCCGGAAGTTCGGCGGATTTGGCTGGAGGGAGCAGCGGCAACACAGTTGTATGCAGCGGAATTAGCGGAGGGGAGTTCTCTGGGAGGATTTACATAAACTACACGGAAATTGAAACCGGACTAGAGAGAGTTGCGGTAGGCTCACTCTCGCTTCCAGTCGTAGGTAGCACAGAGAAGGAAAAAAGGTGCGATACGATTCTTGAGAGTAGATTTGACACAGGAAGGGCAAAGGAGCTACTTCAAGAGAGCGCCGGAATTGGAAGTAGTATTGTAACATCGGGCACTATATTTGGCGAGGGAATGGTACAAGCTGAGAACCACAGCACGTATGTGGCGGTTTTCGGGGATGATGTAGGAGATTATGGAGTCGTGATTGCCAAGGGAGATGAAACTGGCAGCAACCTGTGCTATAGCGATTCATACGGAACTGCAAAGGCAGAGATTGTTAAGAGAAACAACAAGGAGGCCTGCATTATGAACTACGGCGGAAGCACAATGTATTCCCTTTACTCTTTGTTTGGCTCTGAAAAACAATTCTTGAATATCCAGAGGAAGGTTGGGGAGTATTCCATAACGCTGTTAGCATTTGCGAAGGACAGCGAGGAAAAAGTCAAAAGCAAGGCTGAGGACATCATATTCGGGATAACCCTTCCTGGAGATGAGGTGAAGTGGACTGACAAGATGAACCTCCATGTGAAAGTGTATGAGACATTTGAAGGAGGTTTTGACCAGCAGCCTGTCGCCGATGCGAAGGTGGAGCTTTACAATGAGAGCTACGCGTATCCTGTATACGACTCATACGGAGCAAGAAAGCAAGAGCCAATAAAAACTGTGCATACAGACGACAACGGGATTGCGGATTTTAACGGCCTTGATGTAGGGCGTTATACTCTGTCAGCCAGCAAGCCGGGCTACTCAAAAAACACAGAGTATGTGTACCCGGGACAGAGCATGAATATTAGCATTATGCTTGAGCCGGTCAAGCCTATAAGAGTGACAGTCAGAGAATCTAACAGCTACTCCGGAGGGACGCTTTACGCGGGGAATGCCATAGCTGGAGCCAAGGTTGATTTGTATAACAGCAGTAGCTCGTCTTATTCATCCTACGAGTCTATGTACAGTTTAGTAAAGACTGTGTACACCAATGACAACGGAGTTGCGGATTTTGGCAAAATGGACATAGACCGCGGTAAAGTTGAGGTGAGCAAGGAAGGGTATTACAATACCAGTCAGTACTTATCATCGTACTACAAAAACATAACTGCGTATCTCTCAAAGATTGAAATGAATTACAATTACTACTCTAGCAACAATACCGGCGAACCACTCGTAGTGACTGTGAAAACCTCCAGCAGTACGCAGAGGATGGTTCCAATTCCTATTGCAGGAGCAAGGGTGGATGTGTATAACAAGACTTTGGCAAACAGCTACACCCTTGTTCTGACAAACTACACTGATTCAAAAGGCATAGCAAACTTTGGAAAGACGAATATAGAGAGCGGAAAGTTGGAAGCATTAAAAGAAGGATATCAGAAAGGCTTGTGGTTCTTTTCAGCCGAATTTGTTAGGAATACCACGATATTTCTCAGCGAGAGACAGCCGATGACCGTCCATGTGAGCGGGAGCAGTTCCTATTCGAACTACTCAGGTATTTCAGGGGCGAAGGTTGAGCTTTACAACAAGAGCGTAGGCGGTTATACTTTGGTAAAAACTGTTTACTCCGACTCGAAAGGGGCTGCGGAGTTTGGAAAAATAGAGGTGGATGAGGCAAAAATCGTGGTGAGCAAGAACGGCTATTACACGAGTACAAAAATAATGCCTTACACCGTAAGTGCAGTTATACTTCTTACAGAGGTTATTGGGAATGCAAGCACTGACTACCCACTCACACAGATGGAAGGGAATGGCTGCATCAACCCGAACAAACAGGGCGCACCTCCTGAATGGGTCATTGGCTCACCTGACGGAAAAGGAGCATGTTTCTGGGAGTCCAGCCCAGTATTCGGCACATTTGGTAAGGCAGTTACATTCTCCAAGCTCAACCTCACGGTATCCGCTAATTCGGTGAGCGTGAACAAACCGCTTGAAGTTCTTACTTCAGAAAGTGCAGACTGCTACGAGGAAGCATTGGCAGGCAGCTTCACATCCTACAAGCACTACGCAACATTCACTCCAGATGCTAAGGATAGTTTTAAGGGATATGCTGTGAGCAACGGAACAGTAAGCTCCAGATGCATCGCGGTGAAGGACGCTAGAAGTGACGGGTATGGTTATTACATAGATTCAGTGAGAGTCTACCCGTAATCAGGTTGAGGGAGTGTACATTATCTATTCCTTCCATACCAGTATACATACTGCTGCGCGTATCCTGCATAGCCATTCCAATAGTCCCTGGCAAACATCTGTATCTCCGCATCGGTCACTTTCTTATTCTTGAAGTAGACTTTCTGCATAGTTCTTCTCACCCACACATCCACGGGGAATGACTCCATCTTGCCGTATGAGAAAAGCATGACGCAGTCTGCTATTTTCTCCCCAACCCCCTTTATCCTCATCAGCTCCATTTTTCCTTCTTGGTAGCTCATGCCGGCTATATCGGTGAGGTTAATTTTAGTAGAGCATGCCTTCGCTGCATTCTTTATGTATTCCGCCCTGAAGCCGAGCTTGCACTGCTTAAGAGATTTAAAATCTGCTTGAGAGAGGCAACTGGCATCCGGAAAGCGGTAGAAGGATTCCCCTCCGACCTCAACCTTTTCGCCAAACTTGCGCGAGAGGTTTCCAACTATGCATCTTATATTCCTGAGGTTGTTGTTGGCGGAGCATATGAAGCAGGCCAGAGCCTCCCAGGGGTCTGACAGGGTTAGCCTCAAGCCATAGAGCTCCCTCACTGCATGAAGCATGAACTCATCCCTTATGAAATTTTTGTAGACGAGTCTCATATCGTCCCTCAGCCTGAACCTGTCCTCAACCACTTCTCTTATCTCCCGCGGGCTGCCCTCCCCCTTCCATTCAATCCTCAGTGCATCGGACGTCTGGTGCAGTGAAACAAGAGCCCGGTTGACAAGAAACTGCACTCTCCCATTCTCATAATTCATAAGGAAAAAGGGCGGCTGCCCACTGAGCATGGTGTGCTCAAGGCTGAAGCATTTTACTGGAATCTCTAGGACAGGCATAGCACATTACCCTCTATCAAGGAGCGTATTTTTTCCGGGAGGCTCTGGGAGTTCTCCCTGCCCTGCTTCCCGTCATCCCTGAAGCGTATTGTTGCAGTCTCGTCCTTCAGGGTTTGGTAATCCACCGTTATGCAGTATGGCACCCCTATCTCATCTGCTCTGGCATATCTTTTGCCTATGCTCCCGGCCTCATCGTATATAACGTCAAGCCCTTTCGTTCTGAGCAAATCTGCAACTGCAGATGCTTTCTCTGCAAGCCCGTCTTTCTTCATGAGAGGCAGCACTGCGGCATCAAAAGGGGAGATGAAGGCAGGGAAGTCAAACCATTCCCAGTTCCTCTTTTCAGCCCCCCCTCCCTTCCTGTAGCAGTGCTCCAGCATGCATAGGATAGTTCTGTCGACTCCGAAGCTCGGCTCAACCACATGTGGCATTACCTTGCCTCCATTCTCAAGTGCGACAGACAAATCCTTTCCGCTTGCCTGCGAATGGCTCTTCAAATCATAATCAGTTCTGTATGCATTGCCTATAACCTCGACCCATCCGACAGATGTCTTCACCTCCAAATCCACATTGCCTCCGGAGTAGTGGGGAGTCTCCTCGGGGAGCATATGCCGGAACCTCAATGCATCATAGGGTATGCCCAGTCTCAGGTAGAACTGCATCTCCCTTGCCATGAAATAACCCATAACCTCGTTTGGTATGACTTTTTTACCAACAGCCTCCTTTGCCGTGAGCTCGATGCATTTCTCGCTTCCATTTTTCTGCTCCTCCCTGGGGTATATTCTGAACTTCTCTTTCTCAACCTGCTTGAATTTTGGGTGTGTCGGTGAGGTTGGGTTGAAGAAATACTCCAGCTCCATCTGACTGAACTCCCTTAATCTTACAAGCCCCTGCCTCGGCGATATCTCATTCCTGAAAGATTTCCCTATCTGAGCTATGCCCATTGGCAGCTTGGAGCCATGGCTTCTGAAAACCCGCTGGAAGTCCAGGAAGATTCCCTGGGCAGTTTCCGGCCTTATGTAGCCTGTTGCACCCTCCATCGGGCCTATGTTCGTCTTGAACATGAGGTTGAACCAGCCGACCTCGCCAAGAGGACCGCCGCATTCCGGGCAGACTAGTTTTTTCTCCTTCATCTCTTTTGTAAGCTGCTCCGGCTTCATTCCCTCGCATCTGAACTTCCCTTTCTCCTCAAGCAGGTGATCTGCGCGGAATTTCTTCTTGCATTTAAGGCATTCAACAACCGGATCCCCGAAGCATGAGAGATGCCCCGAAGCCTTTAGGACAGCCTCTGGGAGTATGTAGACTGTCTCTATCTCAAGGTAACCATCCCTTCTCAGGAAGAAGTCCCTCCAGTAGTCCTCAAGCTTCCTCTTCAAAGTTTTACCCACGGGCCCGTAGTCATAGAATCCTCCCACAGGGGAGTAGAGCTCGTTTGACGGGATTATTATTGAGCGCTTCAGCGCTATCTCCATCACATTCTGCATCATATAATCATCCAGAGTTGATTAGAGATGAGAAGATAAATAAATGTTGACTTTTAAATATTACTCGGTGATTTAATGGGACGGGAAGAATTTCTTGAGAAAGCCAGAGCAGGAGTCAAGGAAGCCTATTTGGAGAGGGACAGGCCGCTCATACAGTGCGTCAATGCCATAGATGAAATAGACAAGACCAGCAACCTTCTTTTTGAGAGGGTGCAGGAGTGGTACGGCATATACTTTCCAGAGCTCAGGATAAGGGAGCCTGAGAAGTACTGTGAGCTGGTTACTAAGATTGACAGGAGGAACATCAAAGTAGATGAAATTTCTCTTATAGTCGGAGAGGGGAAGGCAAGGGAGATAGAGGAGAAAGCCCAGAGGAGCATGGGGGTCGACATGGGGGAGAAGGATTTGGGAGAAGTCAAAGAACTTGCAAAAGAAGTGCTCAACCTCCGCATGCTGAGCAACTCAATTGAGAAGTATGAAACTGAGCTGACAAAGGAGCTCTGCCCCAATCTCACATATCTGATTGACGCCCCGCTTGCTGCGAAGCTCATCGCCCATGCAGGGAGCCTGAAGAAACTTGCAAACATGCCCGCAAGCACAATTCAGGTGCTGGGAGCTGAGAAGGCGCTTTTCAAGCATCTGAGACAGCACACGAAACCACCGAAGCACGGAATTCTTTTCCAGCATCCATGGGTCAATTCTGCACCCAAGAAGGAGAGGGGTAGGATAGCAAGAGCGCTCTCAACGAAAATAGCAATTGCACTGAAGGCCGATTTCTACTCAAAGCATTTCATAGCAGATAAGCTGAAGCAGGATTTGGACAAGAGGATGAAGGAGATAAAGGGATAGGATGAGAGTGCTTGCTCTTTCTGACTTGCATGCTGAGGAGACAGTCCTTGATGGTTTGAGTAGCCTGCTTGAAAAGGAGAGGTTTGATTTAATCCTCATTGTCGGGGACATAACCCAGAGAGGCCCCCTTTCTTATGCAGAGGATTTGCTTGATGCTCTCAATGGCGAGAATGTCCTTGCAATTCACGGGAATATGGACACCCAGCAGGTTGTTGATGCGCTTGAGAAGAGGGGCATCTTCTTCCATCTTAATAAGGTTGAGATGGGCGGATGGAATTTTGTGGGGTTTGGAGGGAGCAGCCCGACCCCTTTCGGCACCCCAATTGAATACTCAGAGGAGCAGATTTACAGCGAGCTCAGCAGGATAAGAATGAATTCAAAAACAATTCTTGTGACGCACTCACCTCCATACGATTCAGGAGTTGACAGAACATCAAAAGGTGTTAGTGCAGGAAGCAGGGCAATAAGGAGAATAATTGAGGAGAAGAAGCCATTCATGAACATATGCGGGCACATTCATGAAGCTGAAGGTGAAGCAATAATTGGGAGCACAAAAATCATCAAGGTGCCACCTGCCATGAATGGAAAAGCAATTGAGATATTGTTGGGGGAAAGAGAAGGCTCGGGAATTATTAGTTTGGGATAAGCGGGAGATTGCCCAGATAATTTTATTAACAGCTGCTTTCTTATAGGTAATCCGTGAGAATAAGTCTAATTGTAGCTATTTTGGTTTTCCTCCTTCCAGCTATGGTGCATTCACCTGCCGTAACTCAGGTATGCTGCTTAAACTCTTGTACTGGGGGGAGCTTGAGTTCTGGACAGTGTAGAATGCCACTCTTCTGCCCAAAAGGTGAATATTGCAAGGAGGTTTTGGGTTGCACTATTGGCAGGTGCGATATATGCGGTGAGTGCGATGGAGCGGGGAACTGCGGACCTCTCCCGAAAGGCACAGCTTGCACGAAAATAGACCTGAGAGTTGGAAAATGCGATGGGATAGGCACTGGGGATGCAAATTGTGTTGCGTGCGATTCAGATTGCACCTACAGCAACAATAACATATGCCACACGGAATGCAATGGGGTAAATGGTTGTTCACTCATCGCCAACTGCGCGGGGCAGACAGCTGGTTCTGCTGTATGTGTGGATGGATACAGCCGCGCAGTCTGTTGCACCGGACCAGTAACAAACTGCGGCATAAATACTACTACCTGCCCACCGCCCTACTGCTCCTCCGAAGGATTGCTCTGCACCTATCCCTCATCTGGCTCCTGCAGCATTCCTTGCTCCGGCACCACATGCACGAACTGCACCGCCTGCACAGCTACATGCGCTGACTGCCCTCCGGGTCAGAGCTGCTGTGGCAGTATATGCAAAACTCCAGCATGCAACAACAATTCCCAGTGTGCTGATACCGACCCATGCACAACAGAGGTATGCTCCAACCCCGGAACATGCAGTGCCCAGTGCGTCCATACTCCCATAACCCAATGCATAAATAATGATGGCTGTTGCCCTTCTGGGTGTAACTCAGCAAGCGATAATGATTGCTCTGCAAGTTGCGGGAATGAGTTATGCGAGAGTGGGGAGAACTGCAACAACTGCCCAGCTGACTGCAAATGCAGCACTGGAAGCTGTTGTAATAATGCATGCGTAACTCCAGCATGCATAAATCTGGATGATGGTAACCCATGCACAAGCGACACATGTAATACCGCAGACCCTTGCAATCCGCAGCCAGTCCATACTCTTCTCAGTGGAGTGAGCTGCCCGGGAGGCACATGCCAAAATGGAGCTTGCATTGTCGCACAGACAGGATGCAAATCGGATAGCGACTGCCCTGGGCAGAAATGCTGTTCAGGCACCTGCGTGACGCCTGCATGCACAACCAACGGCCAGTGTAATGACGGAAATTCGTGCACGACTGATGTCTGCCAGAATCCCAACAGCTGCAATGCTGCATGCATTAACACTCCAATGAGTTCATGCTGCGGCAACGGGAGATGCGATGCAGGAGAAGGATGCACAACATGCCCGGGCGACTGCCCCTGCACAGGAGGCTCAACCTGCATAAACAACATATGCAACGCAAAGCAGCTTCTGCAGAGCGGTGATAGATGCACAAACAGCAATGACTGCTCATCAGGGTACTGCAATAATGGCTACTGCTGCGCAGCAGGCACATGCTGCAGGAGTGATTCTGAATGCTCGGGAGGGAAAGCTTGCATAAGCAACACCTGCCAGAGCTCAGGTGTAAAATGTGCCGATGGGACACCTGCGGGACAGTGCTCAAAGAGCAAGCCCCACTTCTGCAACAACGGAAACGACGTATTCGCATGCCCAACATGTGGCTGTGATGAGGGCAGCATTTGCACAATGAGCGGAATCTGCAACAGGTTGCAATGCAGTGATGGGACGCCTTTTGGAGCCTGCTCCTCTAACAAACCCCTCTCCTGCAACGATGGGGCGCTTATAAACAACTGTTCAAAATGCGGGTGCGGCGGGGGATATCTTTGCGAAGCGAAATCCGCTGTCTGCTACCAGAAACCTACAATAACAATAATCTCCCCTTCGGAGAACTCCACAGTCAACGTGGGGGAAGAGAAGAAAGTAGTCATACGGGGTTTGGTGTCAAAAGGCAGTGGGGAGAATGTTATTGAACTGAACAGCTCGGAATTCATTCTTGCAAGCTACAACAATCTGACAGGCGAGTTCAGTTTTGAGAATGTTTCACCAGTTACAAAGGGGCTCAACTCAGTCGCGGTGCGCCTGATTGACAGAAAGGGGAATATTCTTGCAAGTGAAAGTAGATATTTCAGTGTGGTAGATGCTCCTCAGGGTAATAATCTCTACTCGTTGCAGGATATATTATGGATATTGGTCCAGATTGCACTTCTTATATTCTTCCTTGCCGTGCTGCTGAACTTCATCCTGCCTCTTGTGAGAGGCAGTGGGACTGGGGCTGTTGACTTCCCACCTAGCTCCATACTCCTTGTGGAGGGGAAGGTGGGAAGCGGGAAGGAAGAGTTCTGTCTTGAGATAATACACAGGACGCTGGGAAGGGATAACTTCGCAGCCGTGCTCTCCCATGACCCTGTGAAAGAGGATGGCTGGTTCAGGGAAGGTGAAAAGAGCAGAGTTATCTTCACGAAAATTGGGCCTGATATAAATGAGATTTCGTGGAGCATCTCAAAAGTCCTGACTGCAAAGCCGAAGGGAATTTTCTTCAATATAATGGATTTACTCATGCCGAAGTACAACGCAGAGGAGCTCACTGACTTCCTCAGCACAAACTTCAAGAAGCTGAGGGATGCCGGCTGCGGAGCTGTTTTCTGCGTTGACAAGGGAGTTGACGAAAAAAACCTTTCTGCAATTGAGGGTTTGTTTGACGGAGTTGTGGAATTCCGGCTGCAGGAGGAGAAGGGCAAGCTGAGCTCATACTTCAGGGTAAAGGAGTTTAAGCTGAAGAAGATGGACGCTAACTGGAGGAGGTTTAAATAGGCGTCTGCTGAAGAGTTATATTAAGATTTGAGGGTGGTTGAATGGCTGAGTTGATGGAACGGACAAAAACCGGCATGGCGGGGTTGGATGGGCTGCTGAACGGCGGCATCCCAAAGAATGCGGTTGTCCTTATTTCTGGAGGGGCAGGCTCTGGGAAGACAGTAATGGGTTTGCAGTTCTTAGTAAAAGGCGCCATGGATTACGGAGAGAGGGGCATATTCGTAACTTTTGAGGAGATGAGAGAGGATATACTCAGCCAAGCATCGCAGTTCGGCTGGGATTTGGCAAAGCTTGAGGATGAGGGCAAGCTAAAGATAGTTACATTCACGCCATCAAAGCATCACCTCTCCTTTGTGAACTTCCAGCTTGATGAGATAGTAAACACATTCAAGCCAAGCAGGTTGGTATACGACTCTATATCAACAATTGGCGTATACGCGGAGATTCTTGCTGATGTGGAGACGCTTACAAGCTTAGGTTTGAAGAAGGAAGATATGGCTATAGAGCTGCGCCCAGACACTGTCACACGCAGGGCGGTTATGGATATAATGTCGAGGCTCAAATCCTACGGGCTCACCTCGCTTGTAATTTCAGAACTGCCAAAGCAGTCAAATTACCTCAGCAGGGACACGGTGAGCGAGTTCGCAGCAGACGGAATAATAGTT
>Ga0315281_10007595_pt1 | contig 15237 bp, 17 predicted proteins | sample YL17G07_0_MG_FD_204540 | JGI IMG/M metagenome (GOLD analysis project Ga0315281, IMG submission 204540) | Sediment microbial communities from Yellowstone Lake, YNP, Wyoming, USA - YL17G07_0 | ecosystem: Environmental > Aquatic > Freshwater > Lake > Sediment | place: USA: Wyoming | collected...
TGAAATGAATGTACTGCCGGGAGAGGTCAACTTTCTTTTCCCGCACGTACTCGTCGGCGATCTTCAAGGCTTCTTCCGGGGAAAGCTCCGGGCGGAAAGAACCCGGAGAAGGCCCGAAGATCTGCTCATAACGGGCCCGGTCTTTGCCCATGGGTTCGATGGTTTCTTTTTGGACGACGGCAAATTCGTGGCCGGTGTATTTCACCATTACCAGCGTTCCCTGCCCCGCCCCTGACCGCCGATAGAGGGTCATCCTGGGCTTTTGATCCGTCTCCATGGGGAGAACCCTGAAAGCCTGGGGATGGAGAAAGAGAGAGCCAAGATAAGAATAGGTCTCCCCCTTTTTTTGAAAGATAAAATAATCGCTTCCCGCATTGCCCTGGATTTTTGTCGAACTCACAAACAGCTCCGGGATTCCGTCGTGATCAATATCCGACTCGAACTGGGTCAGAGTTTCCGGGGATGCGGCAAGGTCGAGACATCGTAGAGTCCATTGCCGAGGGTCACCGATGGCATCCGAAAGATGGTGAGAGGGGCAATGGGCGCCTGAGGAAATATCTCCCGCGGCTTGAATGGACCGAGGCGGGGAGAAAGACAGGAGGAGGAGAAGAAACAGGCAAGAAATCCATCGGTCGTTGCCGGGCTTGAACCTGTTTCCTTCGCTTTCAGGCGGGGGAGCTGTCAAATTCATGGAGATCATTATCCTTTCTATTCATATCGGAAGGATGGGCCGATGAATAAAGCGAAAACCGACCTCAACCTTTCATATCGATTAGTGGCCCAAGGGGGCGAAAAAGTTCCCAGGGTGAATTCCCTACCGGTTCGCAGGGAAAAAAGGGGAACGGAAGAAAGGGGGATTTAAAGTGCAGATCGCGGAATTTGGATTATTTCAGAGAGATCGTTTCGGAGACGGCGTTCAGGGAATCGATGAAGAGGAGACGGTTGCGCAATGGGCGGCCCAGGCCGGTGAGGACCTTGATGGCTTCCTGGACCTGGAGGGAGGCGATGGTGGAGACGATCCCGGGCAGGTTTCCCAGCTCCACTTCGACCCCTTTTTCGGGGGTATCCCGGGGATCCCCGTAGAAGGCGCGGAATCCGATGTCCTCCGGGTAGATGGTCGTGACCTGCCCGGTAAAGCCGGCGACGGCTCCGTGCACCAGCGGGACCCCGGCGTCCCGGCAGGCTTTTTCCAGCCGGAAGCGGGAGGGCATGTTGTCCAGGGCGTCGATGGCCGCCTGGACTCCCCTGATGAGGGTGGAGAGTTCCTTTTCGGCCACGAACCCTTCGAACACCTCCACTTCGGTGGCGGCATTAATCTTGGCCATCTCCGCCTGAGCGACCCGGACCTTTTTCGAACCCAAGTTGGACTCCAGGGAGAGAGCCTGGCGGTTGAGGTTGGACTCGCTGAAGGAGTCGCCGTCGGCAATGACCAGGCTTCCCAGGCCCATGCGCGCCAGGAGCAGGGCGATGGTCCCCCCCAACCCGCCCGCGCCGATGAGCAGGGCTTTTGCCTGGAGGAGCCTTTTCTGCCCGGCGACCCCCAGGGATCCCGCGTTCCGCAGGTAACGCCGGGGCCAGACTTCCAGGTCCAGGGCGGCGATTTCCACGGCCCGTCGGGAGAGGCCGAGAGAAGAGGCAAGGGAGTCCCGATCCTGAAGGGAGAGGGTAGAGACGGTCTTTTGGTTGGGGGCCAGAAGCGGTTTCGCGGATTTCAGGATTTGGTCTTGGAGGGTCATAAAACACGTTGCTCGTTACACGTTGCTGGTTACTCGTTGCTGGTCACTCGTTACCGGTTGCTGGTTGCTGGTTTTAGTTTTTAGCGAGCAACGAGTAACCAGTAACGAGCAACGGTCTTTTCTTCAACGAGGAACGAGCAACCAGCAACCAGCAACCGTTTTTACTGGGGCGTCCAGATCACCGCCAGGATCTTCGTGAGGATGTCGCGGTGGCACTGGACCTTGTGGGGGATGGTGGAGTCGTAGTAGATGCTGTCTCCGGGGTGGAGGACATCTTTGTGGCCTCCCAGGATGACTTCCATCTCCCCTTCCAGGATGAAGATGAATTCCTCCCCGTCATGGGTAGAGAGCTTTTCACTCTTCACCGTGGCCGGCTCCAGGGTGACCAGAAAAGGCTCCATCTGCCGGTCCTTCTTGTCAAACCCCAGGCTCTCGTAGGAATAGCCGTAGCTGACCCCTTCTTTGGAAGCATAGCGGGAGATGTGCTTTCGTTCGTCCCTACGCACAATGGCGTAGGATTCCCGGGGCTCTTCCCCGAAGAACGTTCCCACTTTCACCTCGAGCGCCTTGGCGATCTTGATCAGCGCCCCCAGAGGAGGGGAAATCAAATGGTTTTCCACCTGGGAAAGGAGAGCGGAGGTGTAACCGGTGCGGTTGGCCATGTCCTGCAGGGAGAGACCTTTCTTCTCCCGGAGCTCGCGGACCTTTTCTCCGATTCGCAGATCTTCGGATCCCTTCTCCTCTTCCATAGAATTACTCCTTCCCGGGCTTGGGCTCCCCCGGGTATTTGGAAAGAAGCATCCAGGCGTATTCCGCCCCCTTGCGGATGGCTTCCGTGTTAGCCGGGAGCAAGTGGTGGTGACGTTCATCGAAGATCCGGGGCAGGGCGGAGATCAGCGTATCGAGACTCACGACCCGGGTCTTCTCCACAAAGGCCCCGATGATGATCATGTTGGCCAGCCGGTCATTTTTCAGCTCCTGGGCGAGATCATGGGCCGGAACCGGAAGGACGTCCAGGTCGTTGCGGGATACTTCCCTCGGTTCCACCAGGGAGCTGTTCAAGAGGAGAAAGCCGTGGGGTTTGATGCGAGGGCCGTACTTCAGAAGAGAGGGCTTGCTCAGGATGATGCACGACTGAGGGGCGCCCACGACGGGGGACCCGATTTCCTCGGAGGAGATGACCACGGTGCAGTCCGCCTGCCCTCCCCGCTTCTCCACTCCGTAGATCGGAAGATAGGTAACGTTCAGATTCTCCAGGAAGGCGGCCTGGGCTAGGAGATTTCCGATGACCATGATTCCCTGGCCGCCCACTCCTCCCATGATGATTTCCTGATGCATATACGCTCCGCTAACAAATTCGGAATGCGGAATGCGGAATGCGGAATAAAAAAACTAAGAAGTCAAAAGGGTGATTCCGCATTCCGAATTCGCCATTCCGCATTTCTAAAAGTTGTCGCTCCCCTTCCGCTCCTTGAAGACTCCCAGGGGGAAATAGGGGATGAGTTCTTTTTCCACCCGCTCGTTGGCCTTGATGGGATTCAGGCCCCAGTTGGTCGGGCAGGCGGAAAGCAGTTCCACAAAGGTAAAGCCCATATCGTTCATCTGCATTTCAAAGGCCTGGCGCACGGCCTTCTTGGCCTTCATCAGGTTGGCGGGGGTATTCAAAGCCACCCGGGCGGAGAAGGCAGTTCCCTCGAGGGTGGCCAGCATTTCAGCCATCCGGATGGGATATCCGTCCTGATTGAAATCCCGCCCGTAGGGTGAAGTCGTGGTCTGCTGGCCCAGAAGGGTGGTGGGGGCCATCTGGCCCCCGGTCATTCCGTAGACCGTGTTATTTACAAAGATGACCGTGATGTTCTCTCCCCGGTTGGCGGTATGTACGATTTCCGACATGCCGATGGAAGCCAGGTCTCCGTCTCCCTGATAGGTGAAGACGATCCGGTCGGGGAGCACCCGCTTTAGGCCGGTGGCCACCGCCGGAGCCCGCCCGTGGGGAGCTTCGGCCGCGTCGATGTCAAAGTACTCATACACGAAAACGGCGCAGCCCACCCCCGCAATTCCGATGGTCCGCTCGCGCAGATGATAGTGGTCGATGGCTTCGGCCACCAGCCGGTGAATCGTGCCGTGATGGCATCCCGGGCAAAAATGGAAGGGAATGTCCCTCAGGGATGCAGGCCTTTTAAAAACTTGTTTCATGTCAGAATCCCGATGCCTTTCGAAAAAATTTTCCCCCTCGAAGTAAGGATTCAATAGACCTTCTTGATGGCTTCGAACACCTCTTCGGGATCGGGGGGAGAACCCGGGGGATGGCCGTAAAAATGCACATCCGCATCGCGGGCCACGGAGAGCTTCACATCCTCCACCATCTGGCCGGTGTTCATCTCGACGGAAATAAACTTTTTCACCCGCCGGGAGAGGTCCAGAAGAGCCTGGTCCGGGAAGGGATAGAGGGTGATCGGCCGGAAAAGGCCGACTTTGAGTCCCTGGGCCCGGGCGATCTGGATCGCGGTCTTGGCCACCCGGGCCGAGGTCCCGAAAGCCGCGACCATCATCTGGGCGTCTTCTGCCCGGGAGATCTCGTAACGAATCTCTTTTTTCATGCTCTGGTATTTTTCAAAGAGCTTCCAGTTGTGCTTTTCCATCTCTCCTTCTTTGAGGTAGAGGGACTTGATCAGGTTGGGTTTTCTCCCCGAGGCCCCGGTCAGGATCCAGTCCTTGGGGGGAAGCTCCAGGGGCCGGTAAGGCCGGTCTTCCAGGGTCTCATTCATCTGTCCCAGGACGGCGTCGGCCAGGATCACCAGCGGATTGCGGTAGAGATCGGCCAGGTCAAAGGCCAGCATGGCCAGGTCATGCATTTCCTGCACCGAGTGGGGGGCCAGCACAATGGTCCGGTAATCGCCGTGTCCCCCGCCCCGGGTGGCCTGGAAATAGTCCCCCTGGGAAGCGGAGATCCCGCCGAGGCCCGGGCCGCTCCGGGTCACGTTCACGATCACGGCGGGAAGCTCGCTGCCCGCCAGGTAGGAGATCCCTTCCTGCATGAGCGAGACCCCGGGGCTGGAAGAAGAGGTCATGGCCCGCGCCCCGCCGGCGGATGCCCCCAGGATCATATTGATGGAGGCCACTTCGCTTTCGGCCTGGAGGAAACATCCCTCCACCTTGGACATGTGCCTGGAAAAATATTCGGGAATATCGTTTTGGGGGGTGATGGGGTAGCCGAAATAGTACCGGCACCCGGCTTTGATCGCCCCATAGGCTAAAGCTTCATTACCTTTCATGAACAGACGCTTTTCCACCGACTCCCTACCTCCAGACTTCAATCGCCACATCCGGACAGATCTCGGCGCAGAGGGCGCAACCCGTGCATTCGCCCTCCGAACTTTGCTCCGCGGGATAGAACCCCTGACTGTTGGGGCCGGGACTGAAGATGATCAGCTTTTTTGGACAGACAGAAATGCACAGCCCGCAAGCCTTGCACCGCTCGCGGTTCACCTCGATTTTTCCCATTTTTCATGAACTCCAGGTTGACCTGAATTGGAAGACAGGGGTTGGGGCGGTTCCGGAGAAAAGGCCGGCGACTCAAAGCTCCCATCCCATAACCTGTTTCCACACTCTGTAAAATTAACACAGGAAATGTTGCTTGGGCAAGAGGAAAGTAGGACGACCTGAATGCGCCCTGAACCACGTTGGGTTCAGGGCTGCCCTGCGATCCGAGCAGTGCGGGCCGGGAAAAGGAAGTTCAAATTCCAAGCACCAAATCACAAATCCCAAACAAATTCCAATTACCAAAAAAGCAATGACCGAAACGTCTTTGTTTGGAATTTGGCCATTGAAAATTATTTGGTGCTCGGTGCTTGGAATTTGGTGCTTCTATGCATTTCGCCTTCGTTTGGACTCTTGTGATTTTGAAGGAATTGGTGTTTAATTTAGGCCTCAACCGGGGAAGAAGAGGGAAAGGAGGGGGCTATGTTGATCCGGATCAATGCTCAAAATCCGCAACCCCGCCTCATCCGCCGGGTGGTGGAGGTCCTGGGAGACGGCGGGATCATCGCTTATCCGACGGATACGGTCTACGGGTTCGGCTGTTCACTTTACCAAAAGAAGGCCATCGAGCGCATCTATCTCATCAAGAGAAGCGAGAAAAATCGCCCCTTCAGCTTCATCTGCGCCGACCTGAAAGACATCAGCCTGTACTGCCAGGTGACGAATTACGCCTACAAGATCATGAAGCGCCTTCTTCCCGGGCCCTACACCTTCGTGCTGGAAGGAACCCGGCTGGTCCCCAAAATCATGCTGACCAAGCGGAAGACCGCCGGCATCCGGGTGCCCAATAGCCCCATCTGCCTGGCCCTGGTAAAGGAACTGGGGCATCCGATCATCACCACTAGCGCCAAGCTTCCCGACGGAGAGGTGCTCTACGACCCGGCGGACATCGACCGGCATCTGGGAAAATCCCTCGACCTGGTGATCGACGGGGGGATGCTGGTCTCCGAGCCGTCCAGCGTCATCGACCTGACCGGGGACACCCCCAAGGTCCTGCGCAAGGGGAAGGGGGATGTGAGTTTTTTTGAATAAAGAGCCCAGGGGGGAGGGCGCAAGGTAGGAGATAAAAGCCAGGTTCGAGGAACGAGCAAACAATGATCAATGGCCAATGCCCAATGAAAATGGTCCAATGAACCGTTAACCGTAACCACCGATCCATCACGAAAGACGGACAACGGAAGCGCTTCTATCTTAATCCGATCTTGAAATTTCCGTCCTTGATGGCTCGGAGGATGGAATCCCGGTCCCGCTGGCTCTGGACCTCGACCCAGGCCCAGCCGCACATGTCGAAAGTATGGGAGTCGTCGGAGGCGATTTTGGGCAGGGGGATTTCGGGAGTGTCGTACATCTTGGTATAAACCCCCTTATCGGTGACCTCCAAGCAATGCATTCCCATGTCCCGGGAGATCACTTGGATCTGCCGGTTGACCTCGGCGATGGAGAGACGGTACTGGTTGGGGTGGTTGAAGATCAGGAGCGTTTCATTCTTCCCCAGAATCTTCCCGATGTGCTGGAAACGAAGGGGCGGGTACTCCATTTCGATTCCTTTGAAAACGATCAGATCCCCGTTGCTCTCCGGAATGCTCTCCCAGTACTGTGGTTTGATCAGGTAATCGTGGTCGGTGATGGCCACGAAGTCGTAATCCAGATCCAGGTAGGCTTTCACCATCTCCTCCGGGGTATGGGCGCCGTCGGAGAAACTGGTATGTACGTGAAGACTCCCTTTCAAATGAGGCATGTCGATATTCCCTTTCCCCATTCAAACTCTACCCAAGGGCGGTGAATTTCGTCAATCTTTTTTTGGGGATCCTTCATCGGGCCAACCTTGTTTGGGTCCCGATCGGGTCAAGAATTGATCGACCGGATAGGAATCGGGGCGGGTCGACAACCGTCCCGACTGTCGGCTGGGAAGAGAACTTGCCCTCTTTAACAGGCAAGCCCTCGGAAGCTCATAGGGTAGGGATCCGCTTGAGGCGGCAAAGGCCTTCAGTTTGCTTTTTGCTTTTCGCCGGCTTCCCCGGACGCACCGGCCGTGGGCTGCTGGGCGGCTTGAGCTTGATACTGAGAGAGGACCTCACCGGCCCGGGCGGGGGTGAGATTCCCGAAGGTTTCCTCGTCGACGGCCATCACCGGAGAGATCCCGCAGGCTCCCAGGCAGGCCACTTCTTCCAGGCTGAAGAGGAAATCCTCGGTGGTTTCCTTCCCGGGGGGCAATTTCAATTGGGCCTTGATGGTTTCAATGATCGAGGGAGCGCCCTTGAAATGGCAGGCCGTTCCCCGGCAAGCGCGAATGGTATGTTTTCCCCGGGGGGCGAGATGAAAACGGTTGTAGAAGGTCAAGACTCCGTAGAGTTCACTCTTGGTAACCCCGAGAACCTGGGAGACCATTTCAAAGGTGAACGGGGGAACATATCCATAAATCGCCTGGATTTTTTGCAGCACGATCAGCAGGTGTCCCCGATTCCCTTCGTGTTCTTTGAAGATTTCCTGTAGCTTGTCAAGGGCTTCAGCAGGGGGCTCTTGGGCCATAAACCGAATCCTCCTCAATGCCTTTCGTTTCATCCTTCGAATAAAATTTCCGCCTCTGCAGAGGCAACCCTTCCAGAAAACTGTTTATATCATTTTTTAGTTCTTTTGGGAATAGAATAAAAAAGCTTGCCCAACTTCACTTTTTCGATTCTCTCTCCCAGGTAAAAGTCAGCTTGTGGCCCGGAAGCAAGGGCGTTGCGCGGAAAGAGCATCGACTCATTTAGTTGGGATTGCGGATTTCGGATTTCGGATTTTTTTGGTTTTCTTTTTCAATCCGCATTCCGCAATTTGGGAGGGGCAGCGCTCTTTTGAAGATTGACTTTTATTGAAAATTGTTCAAGAATTTGATAGAGATCAAAAAAGATATGAGAAATTGCGGATCGGACGATGAAAGTCGAAGTAAAACTCTTCGCCAATTTTCGCGAGTACCTTCCCCCGGAAAGCGATAAATATTCCTGCTGGCTGGAAGTGGAAGAGGGAAACACCATTGGTCAGGCGTTGGAGAGGCTAAAAATTCCTCTCTCCATCCCCATGATCACATTGGTCAACGGCCTTCACCGGGCCTTCGAAGACCGTCTCCGACCGGGAGACGTCCTGAGCATTTTCCCCCCGGTGGCGGGAGGGTGAATCAAATGCGGAATTCGGAATGCGGAATGACAACAGATCGGCCCTGCGGGCCTTGAGGAGTGCCATGCGGCATGGCTTGAGGACCGTCAAGCCTTCGGCTTGACTCGAGGAGCGCTTCGCTTGAGGTAAAGACCAAAAGCCATGGATACCGAGGGCGGAACGCGGAATGAAAAATCGACTTTCACAGGAACCATGAAATAGCTTTTCAAATTCAGACCTGCAGGCTGAAATTCTGGTCTCAAAGGAGAATCTTTGAATACGATCACGCTTTGGAGTTTGGGACAGCTTTTCCCCACCGGGACGAGTGGCGGCTTCGGGGGGGGCATCGTGGATTTGATCCTTTACTCTGGTCCGGTGGTGAAAGTCGTCCTCCTCATCCTCCTTTTCTTTTCCATCCTCTCCTGGGCCATCATCTTCTCCAAATTCCGGCTGATCCGGATGGCGGACAACGAATCCAAATCCTTCCTGCGCATATTCTGGGAGGGGAAGCAGTTCGCCTCCATCTTTGCCGAATCGAAAAAACTGCGCCACAGCCCCACGGCGGAAATCTTCCGCGCGGCCTACATGGAACTGTCCAAGCTCAGTCAAGCCAAGAGCAACCCGGAGGCCTCCCGGAAAGGCAGCGACCCCACCTCCTTCAGCATGGAACTCGGCGGGGTTGAAAATATCAACCGGGCCATGCGGCAGGCCCTCACCTCGCAGGCGACCAAACTGGAAAAGGCTCTGGGGTTCCTGGCCACCACCGGGTCCACGACCCCTTTCATCGGCCTCTTCGGCACGGTGTGGGGGATCATGGATGCCTTCCGAGGGATCGGAATGCGGGGGTCCGCCACCCTGGCCGTCGTGGCCCCGGGAATCTCGGAAGCGCTCATCGCCACGGCAGCGGGATTGGCCGCCGCCATTCCCGCCGTGGTGGCTTACAACTATTACATCAACCAGATCAAGGAACTGAGCGCCCAGATGGAAAACTTCGCCTCCGAGCTGCTGAACATCATCGAGAGACATTTCCTAAAGGCGTGAATCGGTTCATACGGAACTTGGTGGGGGTTCAAAATTCCAAATTCCAAATCACAAATTTCAAATAAATTCCAAATATTCAATCTCCAATGTCCGAAACTTTTGCCAGCAGAAAGATATTTTGAGGAGGGGAGGATTTCTACCTTCAAGATTCGGTGGTTGGAATTTTGAATTTGGTTTATTGGAGCTTATTTGTAATTTGGTGTTTGTGATTTGGTGCTTCCCTTGAGGTTATTTTATGCAGGGTCCCAAGAGCGAAAATCGCCCCATGGCGGACATCAATGTAACTCCCCTGGTGGACGTGATCCTGGTCCTCCTGATCATCTTCATGGTGACGGCGCCGATGATGCAGCAGGGAGTGGACGTGGAGCTGCCCCAGACCACGTCTCAGGCCATGGAGGGCCAGGAGGAGCGCCTGGTGGTTACGATCAACGCCAAACGCGAGGTCTTTCTCAATCAGGAAAAAGTTGACCCCGCCCTCCTGCGCCGCCATCTGGAACGATCCACCGCGGCCCGTCTGAACCGGGAGGTTTTCCTGCGGGCGGACCGGAGCGTTCCTTACGGTTTCGTGGTGCGGATCATGGCTGAGATCAAGAACGCCGGGATCGAAAAATTGGGCATGGTCACCGAGCCCTTGGAAACGAGGAAATGAAGACTTCCCCCGGCGTCCAGATCCTGGGCCCTATGCCTCATGACCCGAGGATGGGGGGAATGTTTCTTCTCTCCCTGTTTCTCCATCTGGCGGCCGTCTCCGCGGTGTTCTTCATTCCCAACCTGGCTTCCCAGCGGACCTATTATTCCCCCGTCTATTCCGTGCGCCTGGTGAACGTGCAGCCCGCCGCTCCCGCGGCCGCGGTAAGGGGGGAACCCAAAAAAGAAGACCTGCCCTCGGTTTCCGCCCCGCCGGCGGAGAAGACGAAGCCCAAAGAGAAGGAGAAACCCATCTCCCTGGCCGCCAAGCCGAAGGATGATGTTCCGAAGGTGGACGACGCCATCGATCGAATCCGCAAGCGCCGGGAAGAAAAGAAAGTGGATACGGCCATCGACCGCCTCCGGCAGCGCCAGGGAGAGAAGAGCATCGATACAGCCATCGACCGCATCCGCGGGGAGCGGGAGGCGAAGCAGATCGATTCGGCCATCGAACGGATTCGAAAAGGGGTGACCATCGGGAGCACCGGGGCCATCGAGACGGGCGAGGCCGGAACGGGCGGGGCCTCTTCGGGATTCATGGCCATCAAGCACAAGATGTATTACAACCTGATCTGGCAGCGGATCCGCAGCGCCTGGGTGCTTCCGGAGGGGGCCCTGGGGGGGAAAAAAGACCTGGAGACCATCATCGCCATCCGGATCGCCAAGGACGGGCGGATCGAAGATATCCAGTTCGAGAAGAAATCCGGCAATCCCCAGTTGGACGAGTCGGCCCTGCGGGCCATCAAGAAAGCCAACCCCCTTCCCCCCCTGCCTCCCGGGTTTGAAGGGGATAAATTCGACGTGGGAGTCCGGTTTACTCCCTCGGACATTTGAGGCGAATGCATGAAAAAGCAGGCACTCTTTTTACCGGCCCTTCTCCTCCTCACTCTTTTCCTGGCCCATCATCTTTCGGCCAAGGTCTACATCGATATCCGGTCGCCCTCTTTCCGGAAGTTCCCCATCGCCATCTCTACCTTTCAGTCTAAGGCCCCGACCCAGAGGGACATGCAGCTGGGAGAGCGGGCCTCGGAGATTTTGAAGAACGACCTGGATATCTCCGGGTTCTTCTCCCTGATCACCCCGTCGGGATCGGTCGAAAAGGAGACCCGCCCCGCGGGGAGCGACCCCTCGTCCAGGCCGGGGGAGGATCGTCCGGCAACGGGCGGGGAGTCCCTGGACTTCCAGCCCTGGGCCAACCTGGGCGCGGAAGCCCTGGCGGGGGGGGTCCTCTCCTTCCGGGACGGATCGCTCACCATGGAAGCCCGCCTCTACGACGTGGTGAAGAAAGAGCTGATCGTGGGCAAGCGTTACATCGGGGAGATCACCGACCTGTCGCGCATGGTCCACCGCTTTGCCGATGAGATCATCTTCGCCCTCACCGGCGAGCAGGGGTTCTTCCAGACCAAGATCATCTTTGTTTCCCAGGTGGGAGGGTTCAAAGAGCTCTACCTGATGGATTTCGACGGGAGAAACGTGTTTCCGGTCACGAACCATAAATCCATCTGCCTGTCTCCGCGGGTGTCTCCGGACGGGACCCAGGTGGCCTTTACCTCCTACAAATTCGGTAACCCGGACCTGTTTCTCCGGAACCTGCGGACCGGGGAAGAAAAAAGGATTGCCAGCTACCCCGGCCTGAACATCTCCCCGGCCTGGTCCCCCGACGGGAAAAAGATCGCCCTGACCCTGAGCAAAGACGGGAATTCGGAAATCTACACCATGAACCCCGACGGCACCGGGTTGACCCGGGTGACGAACCATCCGGCCATCGACGTTTCTCCCACCTGGTCCCCCGACGGGCAGAGAATCGCTTTTGTCTCCAGCCGGGGGGGGAATCCGCAGATTTATGTGATGCAGGCCAGCGGCCAGAACATCCAGCGTCTGACCTTCGAGGGAAATTACAACACCCACCCCTCCTGGTCTCCCCGGGGGGAACGGATCGCCTTCGACGCCAGCATGGGGGGGGGGCGCAACATCTGCCTCATGAATTCCGACGGGTCCGATTTGAGGATCTTAACCGCCAACATGGGGCAGTGTGAGATGCCCTCCTGGTCGCCCGACGGACGGCACCTGCTCTTCAGCGCCACCCGGGACGGGGACCCCCGGATATTTCTGATGAATGCCGAAGGAACCCGAATAAAAAGGTTGACATTTCAAAGGGGAAGTGATACATATCCTTACTGGATTCCCCGGATGCGTGAAAGCAGCAGGTAATTCGGCACGAACGCAGAATATAAAAAGGAGGTAAGAGATGGTGAAAAAATCTTCTTGGTGGTTGGTCATTCTCGTTTGCATCGTCGCGGTCAGCTTCCTGGTCGCCGGTTGCGCGAAAAAGTCCGTGGTGAAGGAAGAAGTGGCCGGTCGTCCGGCGCCCGCCGTGGAGGCGAAGAAAGCTGAACCCCCGCCCCCGCCCCCGGCGCCCCCGAAGGTCGAGCCCGCCCCTGCACCTGCACCCGCTCCCAAGGTGGAAGCCGCGCCGCCCAAAGCGGTCGAGCCCATTGACCTGGTCGGCCTTCGCATTCAGTACGCCTTCGACGACTATTCCCTTTCCAGCAAAGCCAAAGAGAACCTGGAGAAGCTCGCCGGCTGGATGAAACAGGCGGGCACCGCCAAGATCCAGGTCGAAGGTCATGCCTGCGAGATCGGCACCAACGAATACAACCTGGCCCTGGGCGAGCGCCGGGCCAATAGCGCCAAGACGTACCTGGAAGGCCTGGGGATCGCCGCGGGAAGACTCTCCACCATCAGCTACGGGGAAGAGCGTCCCCTGGATCCGGGCCACACCGAAGCGGCCCGGTCCAAGAACCGTCGGGCTGAATTCGTGATGATCAAATAATTTACCCTATCTTTCAGGGAGCTCTTCTCAGCGGGTCCTTCGAGCAGAACCTGGGAAGGGCTCCTTGTGCTTTGGGCCGATCCCATGAAAGCGACCTGGACAAAATTCCTTCTGGCCCTGATCCTTGCCGCGGTCTTTCTCCTCGGCGGTTGCGCCACCCAGAGCGACATGGACGCCGTGCAGCGGGATTCCAACAACCTGACCAAGGAACTGCTGGGGTTGCAGCGCAACCTGTACGACCTGAATGCGGAGATGAAGGAAATTTCCGCCAAGCTGGATTCCCTGGAGAAGCGAACCAGCACGCTGCAGCGGGACGTGAACGTCATGAGCGGCGAGGTGAAGAGCAAGGTGGGCCTGCTGGAGAAGGAGATGGAAAGCAGCAGCCAGCCCATGCGCCGCTACCAGGCCGACCTGGGAGCCCGGCTGGATAAGATGCAGCTGGAGGTTCAGAATCTCACCGGCCGGTTCGAAGAGGGCAAGTATTTCGCCGAGAAGACCTTCGGGGCGACGAAGAATTATCAAACCCGGCTGGAGGAGCTGGAAAAGCGCGTGGCGGCCCTGAGCAAGAGCCCGGAAGGCGGGGAAAAGAAACCGGAGCCGGCGGGCAGGCCGCCGGGGGAGAAGGGGGAAGAAGAAAAGCCCCCGGTGATCACCGCTCCTGCCGACCCGTCCAAGGAAGCTCCGGCCAAAAAGGCGGAACCCCCCAAGAAACCCGTGGCCGGACCGGACGAAGCCTACAAGAAGTCCTACGATCTATACAGCAAGGGAAATATCGAAGGGGCGCAGAGGGAGTTCAAGCGGTTCCTGGAAGCCTATCCCAAATCCAAGTACGCCGAGAATGCCCACTTCTGGCTGGGAGAGTGCTATTTTTCCCAGAAGAAGTACGAAGACGCCATTCTGGAATTCGACGAAGTCATCAAGAAATACCCCAAAGGGAACAAAATTCCCGATGCCCTCTACCGGCAGGGAATGGCCTTTCTGGAAATGAAAGACACGACCAACGCCAAGCTGATCCTGAAAGAGGTCGTCCGCCGGTTCCCCCAATCCGACCAGGCCAACCGGGCGCGCAAGAAACTCAAGGAACTGGGCTAATCCCCAAGACTCGTTGCTGGTTACTCGTTACTGGTGAAAAACGAAAGACCAGAAACCAGCAATGGGCAACCCACGGCGTCCTTTTCTTCCAACCAGCAACGAGTAGCCAGAAACCAGCAACGAGCTACGAGTCTAAGGCCAGGGAAGAACCGTCGCTCCCCGCGGCACGGGCAGGGAAAAGTCCTGATCCTCCCATTCCGGGTTCAGATCAACTTCGGGAAACTCGGCCGAGATGCGGGTCTTCTGATCCTCGGCGAGGAGCCGCATCTGATGGGGAAAGAGGATTTCTTTGACCCGGCGAAAATCGGAATAGATAAGCTGATAGGACACCCCCGGACGTTTGAGGTCTGCCCGGAGAATATGGAATGAATGAGGATGGACCCAGAGCGTCAGCGCTTCGCTCCGCGCGGGGGAACGGAGGTCCAAGATCCAGAGCCCCTCTTGGGTCTCGGGCCGGAGGGAGATCGTTTCCGGCTCCGTAAGGGGCACTCCTCCCAGCAGAAAAAGGACCACTTCTTCCGGAGGGAGCACCAGCGGGAGGGCAAAGGAAAGAGAACCGGGCCGCCAGCTGCCCTGGTAATACTTGTTCTCTTCGGGGTTGTAGAGACGGATTTCTTTCCCGTCCGTCACCAGGTAGAGGAGAGGGGTTCCCAGGGGACTCAGGCTCTCCACCCGGAGGAACCCGGGTCGCCGGGCGAAAAGGACCTGCTGGTTGCTAAAGGATTTTCCCGGGGAAGAAACTCTGACTTGAGCGAGTCCCTTCAGCCCCTGGAGCGCCGCCTGGCGGGCCTTCACCTGCTGGAAGACATCTTCCGCCGGGGGGACCACCGGGGGCAGGAGGGGAAGAGTCGCGCAGGCGCTGAAGAGAAAAGGGGCCAGCAGAAGGAGGAGGAAAGGCCCCGGCTTCATGGACGTTTCTTCTCCTCGCGGAGCTTCTTGATTTTTTCCTGCACTTCGGACTTCTTGGGGTCGAGCTGGAGGGCCCGTTCGTACATCTGGATGGCTTTTTCCGGCTCGTTCTGTTTGGCGTAGGCATCTCCCAGGTGTTCGGCAATGACCGGATCCTCCGGCGCCAATTGATGGGCCTTCTCCAGCTCCGCCACGGCCTTCCCGATCTCTCCCTTTCGGAAGTAAACCCATCCCAGGCTGTCGGTGATGTATCCGTCGTCGGGC
>Ga0315281_10007596_pt1 | contig 15236 bp, 10 predicted proteins | sample YL17G07_0_MG_FD_204540 | JGI IMG/M metagenome (GOLD analysis project Ga0315281, IMG submission 204540) | Sediment microbial communities from Yellowstone Lake, YNP, Wyoming, USA - YL17G07_0 | ecosystem: Environmental > Aquatic > Freshwater > Lake > Sediment | place: USA: Wyoming | collected...
GAAGGGCAGCGAGCTGGTGCAGGACGTGCACGACCGGCTGACGAAGGTGCCCGGCATCAACTTCGTGGGCAACATCGAGGGCGGCGACGTGCACCGCGGCCTGGCCGACGTGATCGTCACGGACGGCTTCACGGGCAACGTGGCGGTGAAGGTGACGGAGGGCGTGTCGGACTTCATCTTCCGCGAGCTGCGCGCCGCGCTGACCGCGAAGTTGCAGTACAAGCTGGCAGCGTTGGTGCTGAAGCCGGCGCTGTTGGCGATGCGCGACCGGATGGACCCAGACACGTACGGCGGCGTGCCGCTGCTGGGCGTCAACGGCTTCGTGATGATCGCGCACGGCGCATCGGACTCGCGGGCGATCAAGAACGCGCTGCGCGCGGCGAGCGAGGGCGCGCAGTCGGGGATGGTCGACGCGATCCGCGCGGGCCAGGCGCGCCACTGATCGTCGCGGCAGCGCGAGACGCCGGCGAGTTCCAGGCAATCTAAAACGGCAACCCCCTTGAGCCCTTGCACGCCCTTGAGCGCGGCGATCTCGCCGACGTGCTGCGGCATGTGCGTCGCGATGATGTTGGCGAGCAGGAGTCGCTGCCGTCGCGCGCCTTACGGCGTGGCGAGGAGCTTGCGGACGATCGGCGGCATCAACGCGGCGAGCGGCGACGGCGGCTCGGAGATGTCGTTGACCTCGAACCCGCGCGGCGTGGTGCGCCAGGTGCGGTAGCCCGCGACGTTGATCTTCAGCTTCTTGCAGATGCGCTTGGCGGCCGCGCCCTGCCCCACCGGGACGTACAGGTAGAACGCGGTGTCGGGGATCGCGGCGTAGCGCGCCCAGGCGCGCTGCGCCTCGCCCTCGTCCACCAGCTCGGTGGTGGCGACGGCGGCCGTCATCACCAGCTTCGACTCGCCGGTGCTTAGCTTCTCGATGACGACGATGTCCGGCGCCAGCTTCTGGCGGCCGACCTGGACGGTCATGGTGACGTCGGGGAGGTTGGCATGGGCGCGATAGCCGGGGTGCTCGGGCGTCGGGAACTTGAAGCGGAGCGCGACGATTTCGCGCACGGCCATGGCAAGCTGCTCGTCCTGCGTGCGCGCGGTGCGGGTGAGAAGTTCGTCGACGTTTTCCCAGCGGCTATCGAGGCTCAAGGCGCCCTCCGGTGCGTGTATTCGAGAGTCCGGCTCAGGTTAGTGCAACGGCTCACGAAGCTCAAGCGAGCGGCGGGCGATGGCGGAGGGGGTGGGATTCGAACCCACGGGACGCTTGCACGAAGGGCGACAGCCATAACTCTTGGGCACCCGCCGACATTCTCCGTCAAGCTTGAATCCGACCGCCCTTATTCTGTGCGGTTGCATCTCAAGCGGGGGTCGTCGTATCCTCGCTTCAAGAGCATCTTATATCGCTCGCTCAGGCGGCACGCACATTGCCAAGAAGCGGCCTACCGGGGGCGAGCGTCCCGAACGAGAGAGAGGCGACAAGCCATGGCCCTCAACGACCCTCGGCGCGGCGCGAACGACAAGCCGGCTGTTCGAGAGAACGTCTTTCCCGTCGGCGTCAAGATTGTACTCGCCGCTACTGTGACCTTCGGCGGCGGATTTCTTGTGGCGATGCTCGCCAAGGTTCTCAACCAGAGTGGCACCTTTCGCTCCGAGATCATTCTTCCGATCATCGTCGTCTACGGCGTTGTCAGCCTGCTGCTCACGCTTGGGGTGCTCGTCTCCATTCTGAATGAGTATGGCCTAGTGCATAGAGAGGAGGCGCTGGGCCTTCCACCGGGCAGCATCCGCGCCGCGATCGCGCTGATCCTGCTGCTCGTGTTCATCATCATCTCGCTTTACGTGCTATCCGTGGGGACGACGAGCACAGCCAACCCCCAAACGATAGTCGTTGTGCTTCCGACACCGGAAGAGACGGGCGCCTCCGCATCCACCGCGCTCCCCGGGGGGCCGAGCGGGACTTCAGCCACGCCTGGCCTGGCGTCGCCGACTCCGACCGCTCTTGTCGGTGCTCCTACCTCGCCGCCCGCGCCACCGCCGACGACTGCGCCGTTGCCGAGCAGCGAAGCGGGACGGCAGCCGGTCGACAAGGACATCGCCATCCAGATCCTGACCACGGTGGGCACACTCGCCGTCGCGGTGTCGGCCTTCTACTTCGGCAGCAAGGCGGGTGAAGGCGGCGGCGCCAAGGGCGGGGGCGGTCCAGGTCCCGAAACACAAACCTCCGCCGGCAGCAGAACCGATGGCGACGACTCTGGCGGACCCGGAGGAGGCGAGCAGCCTCAGTCCGAGCAGCGAGACCTAACCTCCTTAACCGCATTATTGGCGGAGACGCAGCGGGGCCTGGAGGAGGTCAAGGCTGATCTCCAGGCTGCCAGGAAGGAGAATGCGGCTTCCGCAGAGGAGTTCCCGCAACCGAGGCCGAAACCACGGCGGTCCAGGACAAGCGAGTTCACCTTGGGGGCCAACGAGGAGAGCACATCTCCGGCTCAGGCTTCGGACTACGCTCCGCAGCCTTCGGGACAAGAAGAAGACACTGCGGCCGCCGCGCACGCGTAGGCCCCGACTGGAGTAGGTGCTGCGGTCAACATGGCGGAGGGGGTGGGATTCGAACCCACGGGGCGCTTGCACGCCCAACCGTTTTCAAGACGGTCTCCATCGGCCGCTCGGACACCCCTCCGCGGCGCTCGCATTGTAGCGAAGCTGCGGGCGGCGGCGCGTTCGCCCGGCGCCGCCGCACGGGGTACCATGCGGCGATCGCGGCCACGCCGCGCGCCCGAGCGCCGAGGACTGAGAGCTGACCGCTTCCGCATGAAAATCTGCTTCCTGATGTACCAGGGCAACATGTATTCGGGCGGGCAGGGCGTGTACCTGTACTACCTGACGCGGGAGCTGGCCCGGATGGGGCACGACGTCCACGTCATCGCGGGGCCGCCGTATCCGACGCTGGATGAATCGGTGACGGCGCACAACATCCGCGACTACAGCTACTGGACATACCACCACATGAAGCAGGACTTCATCTTCAACCGGCCGCCGGCCAGCTACTTCCACCCGTGGAACTTCTACGAGTTCGCGTCGACGCGGGTGAACCTGTCGTCGCTGCTGGCGAACTTCAGTATCCGGGCGTATTTCAAGCTGCGGGAGCTGTCGAAGGAGCACCGCTTCGACGTGGTGCACGACAATCAGACGCTGAGTTACGGCGTGTGGGCGGTGCACAAGAGCGGCTTCCCGCTCGTGGCGACGATCCACCATCCGCTGAAGTACGACCTGCGGAACGCGCTGCGCCAGTCGCGCAGCGTGTACGAGAAGGCGCGGCGCATCCTCTGGTCGCCGTGGATGATGCAGGAGTGGGCGGCAAAGGCCGTCGACCGCGTGATCGTGGTATCGGAGACGTCGCGGGTGGACGTGGAAGAGGCGTTCCAGCTGCCGCCGGAGCGCGTGCGCACGGTCTACAACGGCATCGATACGGAGGCGTTCCGCCCGCTGCCGGGGGTCGAGCGGCAGCCGAACAAGCTTCTGTACGTCGGCAACTCCGAGGACCGGAACAAAGGTGCGCGATTCTTCATCGAGGCGCTGAACCTGCTGAAGGACGAGCTGGACTTCCAGGTGACGTTCGTCGACAACGAGAAGTGGCTGCTGAAACTGGTGCCGCCGCTGGTGGACGCGTACGGGCTGAACTCGCGGATCGAGTTCACGGGGCGCGTACCGACGGCGGAGCTGGTGCGGCACTACAACGAAGCGAAGCTGCTGGTGACGTCGTCGGTGCACGAGGGGTTCGGGCTGCCGCTGGCGGAGGCGATGGCGTGCGGGACGCCGACGGTGGCGACGGAGATCGGCGCGTACAAGGAGATCGTGGAGCACGGGGTAAGCGGCTGGCTGGTGCCGCCGTCGAATCCGCAGGCCCTTGCGGACGCGATCCGGATGATGTGGAATGACGCATCGTTGCGCCAGCGGCTTTCGGCGGGCGGCCGCGAGCGGATCCAGCAGAAGTTCAACTGGCGCAAGGCGGCGGAAGAGACGCTGGCGGTGTACGAGGAGATCGTGCCGCCGCGGCGGCGGACGTTCACGGCGGCGCGCGCCACCGACCCCGGCGCATAGCGGCGTCCGTACCGTTCCGTTCCGAGTTTGTCCCGAAACAGGTTCCAGGTTCCAGGTTCTTAGTTCCAGGTTCTAACCGTGCCAGACAACATCGTCAACATCGACTTCAAGCGCCACTTCCACATCCAGTCGGGCGATCGCGTGCTCGATCTCGGCTGCGGCAACGGGCGCCACACGATGGAAGCCGCACGCTACCCCGGCCGCATCGTCGGCCTGGACTTCTCACGCGACGACCTGGTCGCCGCGAAGTTCATGTACGACGACCTGGTGCGCAAAGGAAAGCTGAAGGGGCGTGCCGACTTCATCGTCGGCGACGCGCAGAACCTGCCATTCAAGGACGGCGCCTTCGACAAGTCGCTGTGCACCGAGGTCTTCGAGCACATCCCCGACGACCGGCGCGGCATCGCCGAGTTCATCCGCGTCACGAAGCCGGGCGCGCAGACCGCCGTCAGCGTGCCCGCGTACTGGCCCGAGCGCGCCTACTGGGCGCTGAGCTGGCACTACTGGCACTCGCCCGGCGGGCACGTCCGCTGGTATCGCCAGGGCGAGATGCGCCGCATCCTGGAAGAGAGCGGCATGCACGTGGAGTTCGAGCGGCGGCGCCACTCGTCGCAGAGCCTCTACTGGTTCCTGCGCTGCATCCACGGCCTGCCGAACGAGAACTTCCCCCCGGTGCGCCTCACGTGGAAGCTGATCAACGTCCACCACAACCGCCGCTTCAAGCTGCTGGAGTACCTGGAGACGGTCGCGAACCTCGTCATCGGCAAGGACCTGATCCACTACGGGCGCAAACGCGCGCTGCCGGCGGCGGCGGTCTCGCGCAACGGCGCGGCTGCGGCGGCCTCCGCGCGCGGCGCCGGCGAGGGATAGCGTCATGGCGCTCGACCGCTTCCAGTCGATCGACCCCGCGCTGCTGGACATCCGCGCGACGGACCGCGTCATCGACCTGGGCTGCGGCACGGGCCGGCACGTGCTGGAGCTGGCGAAATCGCCGGGGATCATCCTGGGCGCCGACATCTCCCGCCACGACCTGCGCATCGGCCGCTTCCTGCTGGAGATCATGCGGCGCGACGGCGACGTGCGCGCGAAGGTGCACTGGCTGCAGACGGCGGGCGAGCGGCTGCCGTTCGTGGACGGCGCGTTCGACCGGGTGATCTGCACCGAGACGCTGGAGCACGTCGACGACGACGCGGTGCTGGCGCGGGAGCTGGCGCGCGTGCTGAAGCCGGGCGGCATCCTGGCGGTGAGCGTGCCGGACCAGTACTCCGAGAACGTCTTCTGGAAGCTCTCGACGAACTACCGGACCCACGTAGGCGGGCACGTGCGTATCTATCGGCGCGGGCAGATCGTGGATCTGCTGCGCAACGCGGGGCTGCGGCCGTACGCGGTGCGCTACCGTCACGCGCTGGAGACGGTGTACTGGTTGAGCCACGTAGCGTTCTGGAGCGACTGGGGGAAGCAGGGGCCGATCACACGCACGTTCCGGCGGCTGCTGGACTCGCAGAAGGCGCGGAAGTCGCGCATCGTGACGGCGATCGACGACATCGGCAACCGCATCCTGCCGAAGAGCATCGTGGTGTACAGCCGCAAGCCGCTCGACGCGGGCGAGCACCGCGCCGGTGAGCAACACACCAACGGCCACGCGGCGATCGAGGACGATCGCGCGACGGTGGAGGTGCGGGCGATCCCGGCGCCGTTCGAGATCGACCCGGGCACGCCTGCCGCGGCGCGGGAGCCGCATGCGCCGCCGCTCTCGCTGGACGACGAGCTGCGCGTCGCGCTGAAGCTGCCGCCGCAGGAGCAGAAGCAACGGCTGATCGAGATCCTGCGGTCGTGCCGCTTCGCGATGATGCGCGAGGTGCAGCAGCTCTCCGGCGAGCAGGCGTCGACGCCGTGGACGGACGACGGGCGCACGCTAAAGGAGATCGTCGGGCACATCACGGGCTGGGAGCGCTGGGTCGCGGCGGCGATCGACGAGATCGCGGCGGGCGTGGAGGAGCCGGCGATCATGTCGCTGGCGGGCTACCCTGGCACGATCAGCCGGTTCGAGAGCATCGACGCGTTCAATGCGTCGCGGATGAGCGAGGCGCGGGAGCAGCCGTGGTCGGAGGTGCTGGCGCAGTCGGACGAGGCGTTCGATGCGCTGATCGCCGCGGCGGAGGGCGTGCCGGCGGCGGCGTTCGCATCGACGTCGCAGTTCTTCTGGCCCGATCTGGGCGGCACGGTGCCGTGCGGCGTCTACCTGCTGATGGTGTCGGCGCACCACTACCAGAACGAGCACCTGCCGGAAATCCGGCGATAAGCCGGCGGCGCGGCTCGCGACGAGCGACAGCCTATGCGCCGACAACGAGGGACTGACGCCAACCCCATGAAGATCGCGTTCATCATGTACCAGGGCAACATGTACTCCGGGGGACAGGGCGTCTACCTGCACTACATGACGCGCGAGCTGGTGCGCGCGGGGCACGAGGTGCACGTGATCTCCGGACGGCCGTATCCGCGGCTGTCGGAGGGCGTGGTACACCACAAGCTGCACACGTACAGCTTCTGGGCGTTCCTGAACGGGCGCGACGAGCACGCGTATGACCACGCGCACAACCCGGCCGAGTTCTTCCACCCCTGGAACTTCTACGAGTTCGCGTCGACGCGGGCGTCGCTGGCGTCGCTGTTCTTCACGTTCAGCGTGCGGGCGTACAAGAAGCTGGCGGAGATCGAGGCCACGTACGGGCCGTTCGACCTGGTGCACGACAACCAGACGCTGGGCTACGGCATCCTGGCGATGAAGCAGCTCATGGGGAAGCCGGTGGTGGCCAGCCTGCACCATCCGCTGGCGATCGACAAGGCGAACAACATGCGCGAGGCGAAGACGGTGGTCTCGCGCATCCAAAAGGAGATCTGGTTCCCCGGAAAGATGCAGTCGTACGTGGCGAACCGGATCGACATGGTGCTGACGGGGTCGCAGAATTCCGCGCACAGCGTCAGCGCGTCGATGGACATCCCGCTGTCGCACATCCGGCAGACGCCGTACGGCGTCGATCACGAGGTGATGCGGCCGATTCCCGGCGTGGCGCGCCAGCCGGGCACGATCCTCTTCGTCGGCGACTCGGAGGACCGGAACAAGGGCGCGCGCTTCCTGATCGAGGCGTGCGCGCGCCTGCAGCACGAGATGGACTTCCGCCTGCTCTTCAAGGACAAGAAGGAGCAGGACATGAAAGTGGTGCCGCCGCTGGTGTGGAAGTACGGCCTGCAGCGGTTCGTCGAGTACATCCCGCGGCTGGAGATCGATGAGCTGCTGCGGCTCTATAACAGCGCGCAGATCGTCGTGTCGCCGTCGCTGTACGAGGGGTTCGGGCTGCCTGCGGCGGAGGCGATGGCGTGCGGCACGCCGGTGATCGCGACGACGGCGGGGGCGTTCCCGGAGTTCATCGAGAACGGGCGAACGGGCATCCTGGTGCCGCCGGGCGACCCGGACGCGCTGGCGGCGGCGATCAAGTCGCTGCTGTCGGACCCGGAGCGCTGCGCGCGCATGGGCGCGGCGGCGAGCGAGCACATTCGCACGAACTTCACGTGGAAGCGCACGGCGGATATCACGCTGGACCTCTACGGCGAAGTGCTGGGACGCGCCAGGGCGCGGACGGCGTAGCGGAGCGGGCCCTGCGGCCGGCTCACTCTCATCGAAACACGCGGAACTGAGCGATCAGTCGACGTCGGACCACTCGTCGGGGGTGAGATCGAGCGGCGGCGGCGCGTCATCGGCCGGCGCGGCGGGCTCGGCCGCGGGCGGCGGCTCGGGCGCGGAGCGGGCGGCGCGTGACTTCCGCGCTGGGGCGGGCGCCGGTTCGGGCTCGGGCGGCGGCTCCTCGCGCAGCACCTGCACAAGCTGCACGCTGAGGCCGTGGGTGGCGGACATGGTGACGAAGGCGGAACGCAGCCCCGGCATTGCCTCGACCGGCTCGCTGACGCGCACGCCTCGTGCGGCAAGCTCCGCGACGGCGGCGTCGAGGTCATCGACCTCGAGCGCGAGCGTGTAGAAGCCCTCGCCCCTGCGCTCCAGGAAGCGCATCAGCGGATTGTCGGCGCCGGCGGGGGCCACCAGCTCGATCGCGCTGTCGCCCAGCGCCAGGTCGACGGCGCGCACGCCGAACGCGGGCACGGACGCCGGATCGCCGAGCGCCTGCGCGCCGAAGAGCTGCTCGAAGGTATGGCGCGCGGCATCGACGTCGCGCACGGCGAGGGTGAGGTGGTGGACGCGGGTGATCTTCATGCGCGCTCCGGACCTATGCTATCGCGGGCGGGTGCCGGGGTGGAGGTCATCTTCGGCACGTCAGGGCGTCGTCTCGTCGCAGACGCCGACCCCGTCATCGACGTTACCGTAGATAGTGTTGGCGCCGACCTTGACCGCGCCAGCGTGATAGATGCAGATCGCCGAGCCGCGGTTGTCGTGGATGGTGTTGCCGTCGATGTTGCCGAGCGACGTGTTGACGTACGAGATGCCGATGCCGCGGTTGTTGTAGATGCGCGAGTTCGAGACGTCCATGTTCGCGCCCTGGCCCAGCACGCCGCCGCCCAGCGTGCCGGTCTGCGGCAGCACCACGGTGTCGTGGATATCGGCGTTGTTGATGCGGCCGACGGCGCGCACGGGGAAGCGATTGCCGACCTTGCCGTACTTCAGGGGGTCCGGGTAGGCGCGGAACTCGATGGCGTGCTCTTCGTTGGCCACGAATTCGTCGCCCTCGGACGAGATGTTGGCGCCCCAGACGAAGAGCCCGGTCAGCTCGTTGCGCCAGATGTGGTTGCCGCGGAAGGTGCCGATGGTGCCGGGGAACATGACGATGCCGGTACTGCCGCTGGCCTGGATGACGTTCGAGTCGAGGATGATGTTCGCGTCGCCGACGTAGGCGGCGAGGTCCACGAGATAGCAGACGGGCACTTCCACGAAGCCGGGCGGCAGCAGCGCGCACGGCGTCTGCCCCGCGAAGACGCCGGGGCCCTTGTTGTCGGAGATGACGTTGCGGGTGATGGTGGTCGTCGCGGTCTCGCCGACGGTGGAGACGCCAACGCCGCCGTTGCTGAAGACCCAGTTGCGATCGACGGTCACGTTGGACTGGCGCCGGATCAGGATGCCGTCGCCGTCCATGGCGTAGACGAACGAATCGCTGACGCGGCCGGTGCTGCCCACGTCGTAGTGGATGCCGAGTGCGCCGCCGCCGACATCCATGCCGCGGAAGTTGATGTCGGTGCTCTTCCAGATGTAGGCGTTGCTCGGGTGGCCGTAGAAGAGCGTGAAGTCCTGGAAGGTAAGGTCGCTGCTGTTGAAGACCAGCAGCGAGTCGTGACCGCCGCCCGCGACGATGGAGACGTGCGTGCCGGCGCCCTTGAGGGTGACGCCGTGCTTGTCCCGGAACGTCAGGGAGCCGGCGTAGACGCCCGGCTCCATGCAGATGACATCGCCTGCGGCTGCGGCATCGATGATGCCCTGCAGCGTGCCGGGCGACGCGGTGCTCGTGCAGGCGTCGCTCGCGGCGCGGGCAGGCGGGACGGCGGCGATGGGCGCGCGCGGCGCGAGCACGAGCGCGCACAGGCCGATCAGCAGCGCGAAGGTGGCGTAGAAGCGTCGCGTGCCCGTCATCCTTGACCTCCCAAGCCCCCGGACGCGAAAGCGGTGCCCCGATCCTACCCGCAGGGAGGCGTGCGATTCAAGCGATGTAGCACCGAACGCACCGGTGGGGCGTCAGACGGCGGCGATCGCCTCGCAGACGGTGGCGATGAGCTGGTCGATGGTAAACGGCTTCTGCAGGAAGGCAAGGCCGCGCTCCGCGGGCAGCGTGATCGACCGCTCGCTGTAGCCGCTGGTCATGACGACGGGCGCGTTCGGGCGCAGGGAGCGGATGCGCGAGAGCGACGCCTCGCCGCCCATGCGCGGCATGGTCATGTCCATGAGCACGCAGGTGATCTCGGCCGCGTGCTCGTCGAAGCACTGCACGGCCTCGTGGCCGTCCTTCGCCGTGAGCACACTAAAACCCGCGTGGCGGAGCGCGCGCGCCGCTACGTTGCGTACGGACTCCTCGTCGTCGACCACCAGGATCGTGCCGCTGATGCCGGTGGCGATATCGGACGTGGGGACAGGTGGCGCGGGCTGCGGCGCCGAGACGGAGGCGGGGAAGGCGACCGTGAACGTGGCGCCCCGGCCGGGCGCGCTCTGCACGCTGATGCCGCCGCCGTGGCCGCGCACGATCCCCAGCGTGGCGGGCAGTCCGAGGCCGCGGCCGGCGGACCGCGTGGTGAAGAAGGGCTCGAAGATGCGCTCGCGGACGGCCTCGTCGATGCCGGCGCCGGTGTCGCCGACCTGGAGGACGACGTGGGCGCCGCCGTAGTCCGGCTCGAGCTGCGCCACGCCGCCGAGCGAGCGGACATCGCCGGTCAGCAGCGTGCGGACGGTGATGACGCCGCCGGCGTCGGTGATCGCCTCGGAGGCGTTGAGGACGAGGTTGAGGATCACTTGCCGCACCTGGCTGACATCGCCGTCGATCAGGGGCAGGGCGTCCGCCAGCTCGTAGCGCAGCTCGCTGTTGCGGCCGAGGCCGGCGTGCAACAGGTTGTGCATCTCGCCGATCAGGGCGTTGAGGTCGATACGCGAGATGACGAACTGGCCCTTGCCGGAGTAGGCGAGCATCTGGCCCGCCAGGCTCGCCGCCTGGTGCGCGGCCGCTTCTATCTCTTCGAGGTAGGTCGCCAGCAGCGAGCCCGCCGGCGCGTGGGACATGGCGAGCTCGGCGTTGCCGAGAATCGGCACCAGCAGGTTGTTGAAGTCGTGAGCGATGCCGCCGGCGAGCACGCCGAGGCTCTCGAGCTTCTGGCCCTCCTGCAGGCGGCGCTCCATCTGGAGCTGCGCCTCCTGCGCGCGGCGGCGCTCGGTGAGGTCGCGGGCGATGCCGGTGAAGACGCGCTGGCCGCCGACGTGCGCCTCGCTGACGGTGAGGTCCATGGGGAAGCTGCTGCCGTCCTTGCGCCGCCCCTCGAACTCGCGCCGTCCGCCCAGCCAGGCGTCACTGTTGTGGGTCATCTGGTGCAGGAAGCTCGTGTGGTCCGCGTGCAGGTGCCGGGGCACGAGCAGGGCGAGGTTCCGGCCGACCAGCTCCGACGCGTCGTAGCCGAACAGCAGCTCGGCGGCGGCGTTGACCGACTCGATGGTTCCGTTCTCATCGACGGTGACGATAGCGTCGGCGGCGGTGTAGACGATTGCGTGGGTGCGCGCTTCGCTCTCGTACAGCGAGGCCTCGGCTCGCTCGCGGCGCGCGACCTCGTCGGCGAGGGTGTCGACGGAGCCCTGCATCTCCATGTGATGGACCACCTGGCGCGCGAGCACGCGCAGCGCGTCCGCCTGGTGCGCGGTCAGCTCGCGCGGGGCGTAGTCGATCACGCAGAGCGTGCCGAGCGCGGCGCCGGCGGGTGAGCGCAGGGGCGCGCCGGCGTAGAAGCGGATGCGCGGCTCGCCGGCGACGAGCGGGTTCGCGGCGAAGCGCGGATCGAGCGTGGTGTCGGGGACGACGAGCAGATCGTCGCCGAGGATGGCGTGCGCGCAGAACGAGAGGTCGCGCGACGTCTGCCGCTCCGTACAACCGACCATCGCCTTGAACCACTGACGGTCCTCATCGACGAAGCTGACGAGCGCGACGGGCGTGCCGCAGATCATGGCCGCGAGCAGCGCGAGATCGTCGAACGGCGGTTCGGGCGGCGTGTCGAGAATGCGATAGCTGTGGAGCGCGCGCAGGCGCGACTGCTCGCCCGGCGGAAGCGGCGCTGGGGCGTGCACCAGCGCGGAGGTGCCGGCGAGCGATCCTGCTGCGGCGCTGGGGGCGGGCATGTCGGTCATGTACCTCGGTGCGCGCGGGACGTTCGGGTGACGCCGCCGTCCGGCGGGCGTGCTCCACAGTAGCAACGTCGAGTCTCGACGCGGACACATGAAGCCATGAGCATGTCTCACGACGCTCTCAATTCGCTTGGAAATCAATCACGAGCATCGGGAGACAGCCGCATGTTGCGACGCGGGCGCGTGGACGCGGGCGGGAGCAAACCCGCGATCGAGGCGAAGAGCGTCAGCGGTGACGGATCGCCGCTACGCGCGCAGGGCGCGCACGGCGCCGGCGGCGCCGGCGAGCGGGACGACCTGCGCGTCCTTCTCAGTGCGGCGCTTCACCTCCGCGCCGCCGTTCTCGATGCTGCGCGGGCTGACGGTGACGCGGATGGGCATGCCGAGGAGGTCGGCGTCGTTGAACTTCACGCCGGCGGAGCCTTCCTCGCGGTCGTCGTACAGCACCTGGAGGCCGGCGTCGGCGAGCTGCTGGTACACCTGCTCGGCGCTCTCGCGCACGCCGGGCTTGTCGAAGCCGAGGCCGACGAGGTGTACGTCGTAGGGGGTCAGCTCGCGCGGCCAGATGATGCCCCGCTCGTCGTGATTGGCCTGGATCGCGGCGGCGAAGACGCGGCCGACGCCGATGCCGTAGCAGCCCATGACGGCCGACTTCTGCTCGCCCGTCTCGTCGGAGAAGGCGGCGCCCATGCGGTCGGTGTAGACGGTGCCGAGCTTGAAGACGTGCCCCATCTCCATGCCGCGGCGCGTCTCAAGCGTGCCGTCGCAGCGCGCGCAGCCGTCGCCGGCGCGGGCGAGCGAGATGTCGGTGACGAGATCGGCCTGCCAGTCGCGGCCGTGGTTGACGTTGCGAAAGTGGACGTCGGGCTTGTTGGCACCGGCGACGAGATTCGGCGCGGTGAGCACCGAGTCGTCGGCTACGATCCTGATGCCCTTGAGCCCGACGGGCGACGCGGAGCCGGCGACGAGCCCGTGTTTGCGGACGCCCTGGTCGTCCAGCAGCGCGAGATCGACGGCCTTCAGGGCGTTGCGGAGCTTCGCCTCGTTCACCTCGAGGTCGCCGCGGATAGCGACGAAGACCGGCGCGCCGGCGGCCTCGTAGAAAACGGCCTTGAGCGTGGCATCGTGGGGCACGCCGAGGAACTTCACCAGATCGTCGATCGTCTTCTGGCCGGGCGTCGAGACCTCTTCGAGTGGCAGCGGGTCCGCGGCTGCGACGGGGCGCTTCTTGTGGTCGGCCTTCTCTTCGTTGGCCGCGTAGCCGCAGGTGTCGCAGAGGAGGATCGTATCCTCGCCGACGTCGGTGAGGTACATGAACTCTTCGCTGTCCTTGCCGCCGATGGCGCCGGAGTCGGCCTGCACCGGGATCGTAGGGACGCCGCAGCGCTCGAAGATGCGCGCGTAGGCGTCGCGGGCGGCGTGGTAGCTGCGGTCCAGTGCGTCCCAGTCGGTGTCGAAGCTGTAGGCGTCCTTCATGGTGAACTCGCGAACGCGCATGAGACCGCCGCGGGGGCGCGCCTCGTCCCGCATCTTGGTCTGGATCTGGTAGATCATCAGGGGCATGTCGCGGTAGCTCTGCACCTGCTTCTTGAAGAGGTCCACGACCACCTCCTCGTGCGTGGGGCCCAGCACCAGCTCGCGGTCGCGGCGGTCGCGCAGGTGGAACAGCACGTCGCCCATCGTGGCCATGCGGCCCGACGCCTCCCACAGCTCCGCGGGCTGCAGGGCCGGCATGACGACTTCCTGGCCGCCGGCGCGGTCCATCTCCTCGCGGATGATCTGCTCGATCTTGCGGAGGACACGCCAGCCGATCGGCAGGTAGCTGTAGACGCCGGCGGCGAGCTGCTGCACGAGCGCGGCGCGGAGCATGAGCTGGTGATTGGCCGTGTCCGCGTCCGCCGGGGCGTTCCGCAGCGTCTTCCCGAAGAGTCCCGACATGCGCATGGCACGTTTCCTGTCTGCCGTGGGGCCTGTTGATGGCCGATTCTAGCGAACCCGGAGCGGGAGGACGAACCGCCGGCCGCGTCCCCGGCAGGCGGTCGAAGCGCCTCACAGGGCGGTAACGAAGACGTGGCGCAGCTTCGGAGCGAGGGAAGATCGCGTCAAGAATGCGGCAAATGGCTTAAGGGGCGGGCCGCAGGCGTCGATGATTCACCAGAATGAGAATACCGGGGGGAAGCACGTCCTGGCCCGCGCGGGCCCTGCTGTATCCGGCACGGCACATCCGCTGGCGCATCATCGCGCCCTACGCGGTGCTGACGATCATCCTCGCGGTCGCGGGCACCTACCTGGTAACGCAGCTCGTCACGGACTCGTTCCAGGAGCGCTTCAACAACCAGCTCGCAGAGGCGAGCCGCGTCGCGTCGGACTCGCTGGCGCGCCGCGAGCGCAAGCACCTGGAGACGGTGCGAAGCGTCGCGTTCACCGAGGGCGTCGCGGCCGCGTCGCAAGCGGACGACAGCGCCGCGCTGGCGCGGCTGGTGGGGCCGATCGCCGCGAACGACCAGGCGGAGAGCGTCGAGATTCTGGACGCGAGCGGCAGGCGCGTGTACGGCACGCGGCTGGCCGACGCGGGCAAGCTCACGTACGCGGACGTGACCGGTGCGGACGACCGCGCTACGTGGCCGCTGGTGCGGAAGGTGCTGGACCACCAGCGCGACACCCAGGGCGACAAGTTCTCCGACATCGATCGCGCGGACACCGGCTACGGGCTGTTCACGGCGGGGCCGATCTACGACGGCGAGCACTTCGCCGGCGTGGTGCTGGTGGGTTCGCCGCTGACATCGCTGCTGCCGCTGGCGAAGGCCGACTCGCTGGCGGACGTGAGCGTGTACGACTTCGCGGGCACGCCGCTGGGATCGACGTTCGGGCTGGGCGACAGAGACGCGAACGTGCAGCCGGACCCGGCGGTGGTGACGGCGACGGGCGTCGCGGCGCCCGTGCGCGAGCACAAGACGCTGTTCGGCCGCGACTTCGACATGCTGTACGGCAACCTGGTCGTACGCGGCGAGACTGTCGGCGTGTACTCGGTCGCGCTGCCGTCGTCGTTCCTGATCAGCGCGGGCCAAGCGACGCGGCTGCAGATCGGCTTGCTGTTCACCGTCGCGACGCTAGCGGTGCTGCTTTCCGGCTGGTTCATCGGCCGCTCGATCACGGACCCGGTGTTCAAGCTGGTGACGGCGGCGCGGCGCGTGGCGGAGGGCGACCTGTCGACCCGATCGGGCGTCGGCGGCGAGGACGAGATCGGCACGCTGGGCACGGCGTTCGACGCGATGAC
>Ga0315281_10007597_pt1 | contig 15234 bp, 13 predicted proteins | sample YL17G07_0_MG_FD_204540 | JGI IMG/M metagenome (GOLD analysis project Ga0315281, IMG submission 204540) | Sediment microbial communities from Yellowstone Lake, YNP, Wyoming, USA - YL17G07_0 | ecosystem: Environmental > Aquatic > Freshwater > Lake > Sediment | place: USA: Wyoming | collected...
TTGGACGAGGACGAGCGTCGCCATCGCGCCGCCCGAAGGCAGGGCGTTGTCCTCCTCGCTGCGCGGACGCCGCAGCAGCTCCTCGTGGTCGTTGCTGGTCGCGAAGAAGCCACCGGCGGCGTCGGCGAAGTGCTCGAGCATCGCGTCGGCCAGCTCGCGCGCCGCGACGAACCAGCGCTCGTCGAAGGTGGTCTGGTAGAGCTGGAGGAGCCCCTCGGCGAGGTCGCCGTAGTCGTCGAGGTAGGCGTTGAGCTTGGCGACGCCACCGGCCCCGGCGTCGCCGCCGCCATCGCCATCCGCGCCGCCGTCCTTCCACGTGCGCAGCAGGCGGCCGTGCTCGTCGCGCAACTCGGCGAGGAGGAAGGCCGCGTTGGCCTCGGCCGCGCGACGGTAGTCGTCGCGGCCGAGCACGCGCGCGGCCTCGGCGAAGGCGGCCAGCATGAGGCCGTTCCAGGCGGTGAGCACCTTGTCGTCGCGCGCCGGCGGGACGCGGCGCTGCCGCGCCGCGAACAGACGCCGGCGCGCCTTCGCCAGCCGCCGCTCGACCTCGTCGACGGTCACGCCGTGTCGCTCGGCGAGCACGTCGGGATCGACCGCTTCGTGCAGGATCGTCCGTCCCTCGAGGTTGCCCTGCTGCGTGACGCCGTACGCCTCGGCGAAGAGGCGGACGTCCTCCGGGAGAATGGCGGCAGCGGCAGCGGCGCTCGCCGTCGCGTCTTTCAGCCGCAGCGCCGCCTCGATCTCCTCCGGTGTCCACGTGAAGAAGGCGCCCTCCTCGTGCTCGCCGGCTGCGTTCTCGCTGTCGGCGTCCTGCGACGAGAAGAAGCCGCCGCGCGGGTGCGTCATCTCGCGCAGGACGTAGTCCAGCGTCTCGGTCGCGACGGAACGGTAGAGCTCCCGGCCGGTCACCTGCCAGGCGTGCAGGTAGACGGTCGCCAGCTGGGCGTTGTCGTAGAGCATCTTCTCGAAATGCGGGACGAGCCAGAGGTCGTCGACGCTGTAGCGGTGGAAGCCGCCGCCGAGCTGGTCGTAGATGCCGCCGCGGGCCATCTTGTCGAGGCTGCGGGTGACGATGCGCAGGGGTTCCTCGCGGGCGTCGTGCTCGTCGACACCGGTGCCCTCACCGCCGGACGCACCGACCGCCGACCGCAAGAGGAAGTCCAGCACCATCGGCTGCGGGAACTTGGGCGCGCCTCCGAAGCCGCCGTTCAGGCGGTCGAAGGCGCGCGACAGGTAGCCGCGCGCCCGGTCGAGCAGCTCGGGACGCAGCGTCTCGGGGCCTTGCGCCGCGCTCGCGCCGTCGGACGCCGCGCTCGACCGCCGCAAGGCGACCTTGAGCTGCTCGGCGCCGCCGCGCAGCTTCTCGCGCTCGTCCCGCCAGGCGGTCGCGATCGACTCGAGCACCTGGCGGAAGGCCGGCATCCCGTAGCGCGCTTCCTTCGGGTAGTAGGTGCCGCCGAACACCGGCACGCAGTCGGGCGTGAGGAAGACGCTCATCGGCCAGCCGCCCTGGCCCGTCAGCGCGACGACCGCGTCCATGTAGATCGCGTCGAGGTCGGGACGCTCCTCGCGGTCGACCTTGATCGCCACGAAGTGCTCGTTGATAAAGGCCGCCGTGGCCTCGTCCTCGAAGCTCTCGCGCGCCATGACGTGGCACCAGTGGCAGGCCGCGTAGCCGACGCTCAGGAAGATCGGCTTGTCCTCGTCGCGCGCCCGCGCCAGCGCCTCCGGGCCCCACGGGTACCAGTCGACGGGGTTCCCGGCGTGCTGCAGCAGGTAGGGGCTGGTCTCGTGGGCGAGGCGGTTCGGCATCGTCCTCCCGACATACCCCCAGGGGGCATCGCGGGAACGTCGCCGCACGGGCGTAACCTCACTGCTTCGCGCGCAACCCCTTGGCGATCACGTCCCAGAAGCGCGGGTCCTCACGGTACATCTGCCAAATGGCGATGCCGGCGAGGTCGGGGTGCTGCCGCGTGACGAAGTCCACCTTGGCGGCGATCGCCTTTCTGTCCTGGAAGAAGACAGTGTGCGCGACCCCGTCGCCGTCGGTGTAGGTGAAAGTCGCCTCCTGCGAGCCGCCGTGACGGCTCGCCTCGATGCCGAGCTCGGTCAGCTTGGCGTCGGCCTCTCGCCAGTGCACGGCCGTCGTGGCGTCGCCGTGCCAGTCGAACCCGTAGAACGGGACGCCCATGAGGACCTTCTCTGCCGGTACCTGCGACTCGGCGAACGTGAGGACCTCGTCCGCCCATCCCAGCGGGGTCTGCGGCCCGGGGTCGCTCCACCCGCCGCTGTAGCTGTAGGTCATGACCTTGAACTCGTCGACTGCGGCGCCCAGGCGCTTGTAGTCGGCCGCCTTCTGCGAGTCCCAGCGCCCCGGCTCCGAGACTTTGGGGAAGACGGCGATGGACAGCAGGCGGTCCTTGTCGTGGAGCGCCGCGGCGAGCTCCTCGACGAAGCCCGAGAAGCGGTCGCGGTCGTCGGGCTTCACCAGCTCCCAGTCGAGGTCGAGGCCGTCGTAGCCCTTGTCGACGACGAGGTCGACGAGGGTCTCGATGTGGCGGCGGCGCGACTCGCCGGAGGCGAGCACCGCCGCCGCGATGTCGCCGTCGAACTCGCCGCCGGGCCTGCGGTTCACGACCGTGGCGAAGGCCTGGACGCCGCGGCGGCGGGTCGTGCGGACGAGGTCGAGGTCCTCCTTCTCGGTGGCGACGATGCCGTCGGCCTGCGAGAGGTACCAGTCGAAGTCGACCTCGTCGATCGCGCCGGCCGCCGCCGCAGCCACTATCGAGGCGGGGTTGCCGAGGTTCCACGCCGTGACGCGGTAGGCGCGGCCGCCGCCCGGCTTGGAGAGCTGGCCCGCGAACGGCGGCTCGTCGCTGCGACAGGCGGCGCGAATCAGCGCCGCCGTCAGCAGGACGGCAAAGACGAAGAGAGTCAGCGCCGCCAGGCGCCGGCGGCGCAACTTCCGGTCAGTGGGCGCGGGTCGTGCCATGGCGCCATGCTATCTCGGCACGCCGGGGACTGAGGACGCGCGTCCGCGGGAAGTGAGAGGATGGCACGGGGCCGATTGCTTTGGCGATCACGACGGAGGTGCTTCCGATGCAGGGCAGGGAGATCCGCGTCAGCGGTACGTCGGTATGGGCGATGCTGCTGGGCGCCGGCGTCGTGTCGATCATCCTGGGGCTCGTGATCGTGGCCAACATCTGGGAGAGCCTCAACTTCCTCGGGATCCTCATCGGCATCGTTCTGCTGTTCCTCGGCGTCGTCGGCGTCGCCGCCGGGGCGCGTCGCGGAGGAGGCTGGATGCTCGCGCCCATCGTCGCCATCATCGGCGGCGTGGTCCTGCTGTTCTGGCCGGACCTCACGCTCAAGGCCTTGGCGGTGATCGTCGGACTGACGCTCATCGCCTGGGGCGGCGTTCAGTCGGGTCTCGCCATCGCCTCGTCGCGGGACGGCCGCACGGGCATGCTCGCGAGCGGCGTGATCATCCTGCTTGTCGGCGTGGTCGTGGTCGCCTGGCCCGGGCCGACGCTGGCCCTGCTCACGACCCTGTTCGGCGCGGCGGTGATCCTCGTCGGCGTCGCCGCAGTCGCCGTCGCGTTGAAGATGCGCAGGGGCTGAGGGGCGTCTAGGGCGCGAGCCACTCGAGCAGCGCCCGCTCGAGGTCGTCGCGGCGCCCGGCGATGCGCGTGTCGAAGCGCGCCGGGCGCGCGCGGACGGCCTCCAAGGAGGCCGGGATCCTCGCGCCCGGCGCCAGCTGCACCACCCGGTCGAGCAGGGCGAAGTCGTCGGGCTCGTCGAGCGGCGCGCCGTCGGGCACGCCGCTCAGGCCCCGCACCACATCGGCGGGGAACTTGCTCCAGTGCGCCGTCGATACGATGAGCACCGGCAGGTCTGAGCCGAGCCGGTCGGCCACCGTCCAGGCGACCGCCGTGTGCGGGTCCATCAGGTAGCCCTTCTCGCGCTGCACGGCGCCGATCGTCCGCAGGCAGGTGTCGTTGTCGACCCACTCGCCGACGAACTCCTCCTGCAGTCGGCCGAGCGTCGCCTCGTCGACCGCGAAGCGTCGCGCCGCGCGCAGCTCGTCCATCCACCCGCGGACGACCGTCGCGTCGCCGCGCAGGTCGAAGAGCAGGCGCTCGAGGTTGTTCGAGATGAGGATGTCCATCGACGGCGAGGGCGTCTTGACCAGATCGCGCCGCGAGATGTCGTACACGCCCGTGGCGATGAAGTCGGCGAGCACCTTGTTGGTGTTGGACGCGCAGAGCAGACGGCGGATCGGCACTCCCATGCGCTTCGCGTAGTACCCGGCGAGGATGTCGCCGAAGTTGCCCGTGGGGACGCAGACGTCGATCGGGGCGCCGGCCGCCACATGGCCGCGCGCGGCCATGTCGGCGTAGGCGCTCACGTAGTAGACGATCTGAGGGAGCAGGCGCCCCCAGTTGATGGAGTTGGCCGACGAGATCGCGAGACCGTGACGCGACGCGAGGTCGGCGGCGAAGGCGTGATCGTCGAAGACCGCCTTGACCGCGGACTGGCAGGCGTCGAAGTCACCGTCGACGCGGAACACGGTGAGATTGCCGCCGGGCTGGGTCGTCATCTGCCGTTCCTGGATCGCCGACACGCCGGCGTCGGGGTACGAGACGGCGATGCGCGTGTGGGCGCGATCGGCGAAGCCGTTGAGCGCCGCGACGCCGGTGTCACCCGAGGTCGCGACGAGGATCAGGAAGTCGAGGTCGGTCGTCCCGCGCGCGTGAGCCAGCTCCTGCGCCTCGCTGAAGAACAGCGGCATGCACTGCAGGGCCATGTCCTTGAACGCCAGCGTGGGCCCGTGCCAGAGCTCGAGCACGTAGCGCCCGTCGCCGAGGTCGCGGACGGGCGCCACCTCGGAGTCGTCGAAGTTCGACGCATAGGCGAGGACGGCGATGTCGGCGATGTGGTCCAGGGCGACGTCCAGGCCGAAGGCCTCGTAGATCGCCGCCGCCCGGTCGGCGTAGGGCCGCGTCGAGAGACGCACGAGGTCCGCGGCGGTCAGCGACGGCAGCTGCTCGGGCACGTAGAGCCCGCCGCCGGGGGCGATGCCGTCGAGCAGCGCCTCGGTGAACGTGCGCGGGCGCTCGACGAGCCCCCGGGTGTCGCGGTACTTCGTCACGTCGGGGCTCCGGTCTCCGGCGAACCGGCGGTGCCCGCGCCGCTCGGCGGCCACATCGTCTGCAGCGGCAGCGGCGCGGCGATGCCGGCCTCGTCGAAGGCCGCCTTGAGGCGCGCGCGCAGCGCGCGCCCGGCGACCCACTGCTCGCCCGGCCGCGTCTTGACCGCGAGCCGCAGCACGACCGCGTTCGGCCCCACGTTCTCGACGCCCCACAGCTCCGGCTGCTCGAGCACCGTCGCCCCGGGCGTCCGTTCCTTCCAGAACTCGTCGGCGACCCGCTTGATCACCTCGGACGCACGGTCGATGTCGGTGTCGTAGGCGACCTCGATGTCGAGGACGATCCGGCCCCAACGCTGCGACTTGTTGCCGACGCGGACGATCTCGCCGTTGGGGACGTACCACACGGTGCCGTCGACGCCGCGCACCGTCGTCACGCGCAGGGTGACGCGCTCCACGGTGCCGCTGGCCTCACCCAGGTCGACGACGTCGCCGACGCCGAACTGGTCCTCGAGGAGCATGAACGTGCCGCTGATGAAGTCCTTGACGAGGCTCTGGGCGCCGAAGCCGAGGGCGACCCCGGCGATGCCGGCGCTGGCCAGGAGCGGCCCGACGCTGACACCAAGCTGGGCGAGGGCCATGAGGATGGCGACGGTGTAGATCGCGATCGTGGCGACGTAGCGCAGCAACGAGCCGACAGTGCGCGTGCGCTGCTCGGTGCGCTCGCGGCGCACCTCTTCCTCGTGACGACGGCGCACCGCGTCCTCGGGCAGCCCGCTCGCGTCATCTTCGCCTTCCAGGCGCTCGCGACGTGACTCACTCGCCTTGACGAGGCGGTCGACCGCGAGGCGGATCGAACGGCGCACGATCAGATTGAGGACGAACGCGGCGACGAGGATGAGCCCCGCGGTGATGAGGGCGTCGCCGTTCGTCTCGAACCAGTCCGAGATCGTGCTGGAGACGGAGGCAAGCATGAGGGGAGTCTACCAAAGGGCGCTCGTCGCCCACGGATCGGCCCATGCCGGCGAAATCCGATTGTCGCCGCGGTCGCGTGCCCGTACGATGCGCGCATGGACGACCGGGCAGGAGTCGACCCCGGGCGCGTGACGCAGCTGTGGCAGCGCGAGCTCGCGCGTTTCGCGCGCGAGCACCCCCGCTGCCTCCAGCTGCGCGAGCGCGCCCGGTCCTCGATGCCGCACGGCGTCCCCATGCAGTGGATGGCGGCCAGCTTCGCCCACCCGGTGTGGGTCGTCGAGGGCCACGGCGCCCACTTCACCTGCGCCGACGGACGCGACTTCCTCGACACGAACGTCGGCGACAAGAGCACGTTCTGCGGCTTCGACCCGGAGCCCGTCGTCAGGGCGGTCCAGGCGCGCGTCGCCGCGGGTCCGCAGTTCATGCTCCCCACCGAGGATGCGATCGTCGTCGCCGAGGAGTTGGGGCGGCGCTGGGGCCTTCCTTCGTGGCAGTTCACCCTGTCCGCGAGCCAGGCCAACACCGAGGCGCTGCGCCTCGCGCGTCACGCCACCGGACGCGACCGCGTACTCATGTTCACGGGCGACTACGCGGGGCACGTGGACGAGTTCTTCGTGCCGTACGCGGCAGATGGACGGCTTGCGTTCTCGGGCCTGAGCGAGCGTGTCGGGCGCGACGTCGGGGTCGTGCAGTTCAACGACGTCGCGGCGCTCGCGCGCGAGCTGGCGACCGGTTCGTACGCCTGCGTGCTCACCGAGCCGGCGCTGACCAACTCAGGCGTCGTGCTGCCCGAGCCGGGCTTCCACGACGCCCTGCGGCGCCTCACGCGCGAGCACGGCACGCTGCTCATCCTCGACGAGACGCACACGCTGATCTGCGGACCGGCAGGTCTGGTCGGCCGCTGGAGCCTCGAGCCCGACGCCGTCACGGCCGGCAAGGCGATCGGCGGCGGTATCCCGCTCGGCGCCTACGGCATGACGCGGGAGCTGGCCGCCGCCTTCGAGTGCGAGGCGACCGTCGACGGCCGCGAGGCCGAACTGGCGACGGGCGGCACCCTCTTCGGCAACGCCCTCAGCATGGCGGCCGCCCGCGCGGCGCTGCTCGAGGTGCTCACGGACGAGGTGTACGAACGGACGGCGGCGCTCGGAGCGCGGCTCGCCGATGGGATCGAGGCGGCGATCGCGGAGGCTGGGTTGCCGTGGGTGGTCCAGCGGCTCTACGCCCGCTCCGGGCTGTCGTTCTGCGGGCGCCTGCCGCGCAGCGCCGGCGAGTGGGACGCCGACGAACAGCCCGCGTTGAACGCGCTGCTACGCCTGTATCTCGCCGACCGCGGGGTGTGGGAGGCTATCGAGACCGCCGGTCCGGCGATGTCCGTGGCCGCGACGGAGGACGACGTCGCGCTCTACCTCGGCGTCTTTCGCGAGTTCGTCGACAAGCTCACCGTGGCGGCCTCGGACGGCGTGCCGGCCGGCGGCGCCGGCGTGTCGCCATGAGCTATGGCTCCTTCACGGAGCGGACGGCGCGGCAGGGCGATCCTGGCCCTTTACCCGGGGATCGGCTCTCTCGTCGCCCTGGTGGTGCTCGACGGACCGCAGGTCGCCGAGGCGCTCGCCCTTCGGCGGACGCCGGCGACGCGGACCTTCATCGAGCGCACGCCGCGGGTCAAGGAGGGACGCTGGGTGTTCGTCCCGGTCAGCGGCGCGGCCGTCGCCCGCGACGTGCAGCGATTGGTGAGGATCAGAGCGACCTGAGGGCAGTGGCCGGCGGGGAGCGAGGCTTCCCGCCGGCCACCCTCGCTCGGCCTGACTCAGGCGGCGCGTTCGCCGCTGTCGGCCTCGGCGGTCGCCACCGCCCCGGAGGTCCCGGCACTGAGGCCCGGCAGCGGGGAGCCGGACGAACTCTCAGGCGCGGGCCGGCCGGCACGGCTGCTGCGGCCGGGCCCTGCGGGCCCGCCTTCCGGCGGCTCCGCGGGCGCCGCCGCGCCCTCGACGCTCAGCTGCGGCAGCCACTCGAGCCAGCGCGGCAGGTACCAGTTCCAGCGCCCGAGCAGGCTCATCGCCGAAGGCACGACGAGCGTGCGCACGACCGTCGCGTCGAGCAGCACGGCCACGGCGAGGCCGAAGCCCATCTGCTGGAACATCACCAGGTCGCCGCTGGCGAACCCGGCGAACACCGCGACCATGATCAGAGCGGCGCCGGTGATGATGCCTGCCGTCGAGCCGATGCCCGAGGACACGGCGCCGCGGTTGTCGCCGGTGCGGTCGTAGTCCTCCTTGATGCGGCTGAGCAAGAAGACCTGGTAGTCCATCGAGAGGCCGAAGAGGATGCTGAAGAGGAAGAGCGGCACCCACTGCTCGATCGCCGCGACCTGCTGGAACCCGAGCAGGCCGGCGCCCCGACCGTCCTGCGAGACGAGCGTCATGAGGCCGTAGGCGGCGCCCACACTGAGCAGGTTCATGGCGATCGCCGTCGCCGGGATGACCACGGACCGGAAGGCCACCAGCAGCAGGATGAAGCTGAGTCCCAGCACGAGGGCGACGACGTAGGGGAAGTAGCCGTCGACGATGTCCATGTAGTCGACGTTGCCCGCCGTCTCGCCGGTGACGTAGACCTTCGCCCCGCTGCCCGCGAAGGCCTGCGGGATGTAGTGGGCGCGCAGCTCGCGCACCTTGGCGATGGACAGGTCGCCGGCCGCTTCGTCGGCCACGGGGACCGAGACCAAGGTCAGGTCGCCTGCCGGGTCGGTCGCCACCTGCGTGGGGCCGAAGGCCTTGTCCTGGGCGAGCGCCGTCTGCAGACGCCCTACTGAGTCCTTGACGGCCGGCGCGGCCGCGGGGCCGTCGACGACGATCTGGACCGGGCTGACCGAACCGGCCGAGAACTGCTTGTCGAGCACGGCGAAGCCCTGCTTCGACTGGAAGTTGTCGGGCAGGGTGCCGACCCCTGAGACGCCGGTCTTCATGCCCAGCGAGGGCGCGGCTGCGAGCAGCAGGACGCCGGCCCCGATCGCCAGGGCGATCGCCGGCCGGCGCATCGCCCGCTGCGCGAGCCGGGCGAGCAGCGAGACCCGCCCGTCGGCGCGCGCCGCGAGCAGCCGCCGTCCCAGATAAGGCACGCGCAGGCGATCGACCTTGTCGCCGAGCAGGCTGAGCACCGCCGGCAACAGCGTCAGCGCCGCGGCGACGGCCATGGTCACGACCAGGATCGCGCCTATCGCGAGGCTGGCGAAGATGTTGGTCGGCACGATCAGCATGCCGAGCAGGGCGAGCACGACCGTCATCCCGCTGAAGAACACGGCCCTGCTGGCGGTGCCGCCGGTGAGGGTGAGAGCGTCCACCTTGTCGCGTCCGGCAAGGCGTTCCTCGCGGTACCGCGAGACGATGAACAGCGAGTAGTCGATCCCCGTGGCGAGGCCCATCATGCTGATCACGTTGAGGGCGAACACCGAGACGTCGAACCCCTGTCCGAGGACCGCGGTGAGCGCGACCGCGAGGGTGATCGCAATGAGGCTCAGGAACAGGGGCAGGGACGCGGCCACGAGGGTGCCGAAGACGAGCAGCAGGATGAGCAGCGCGATGGGCACGCCGATGCCCTCGCCCTTGCGCAGGTCGCCCTGAGCCGTCTGGCTGAAGTCGCTCGAGATGCTGGCCGTGCCGGTGACCAGCGTGTCGAAGCCGCCGCGACCGTCGGCCGCGTGCACGATCTCGTGCACCTTGTCGATGTTCTTCTCGGCCTGCACGACGTCGCCGGCCATGACGACCGGCAGGATCGTCGTGCGCCTGTCGGCGGCGATCAGGGTCTTGTCGCCGCCCTTCCAGGCGCTGCCGACGCTGTCGACCACGCCGGGGCCGAGAGCGGCGATGTCCTTCTGCAGCCCGGTGACGAATGATTTGAAGGCTTGGTCGTCGGTCGTGACTGACGCCGAGCGCACGATCACCGCCTCATTGGCCTTGATCGGCATGTCCATACGCTGGGCGAGCAGGTCGCGACCGACCTGCGAGTCGGGGTTCCCGAGAAAACTGTACTGCGCCGTAAGGGCGCCGGGGAGCACCGTGACGATGAGCACGACGGCGGCCGCGAGGGCGAGGCCCCAGAGGCCGAGCGTCCGCCAGGGATGTCGGGCCGCGGCGTGCGCCAGGCCCGAGGAGGAGAACCGTGACTTCATGATGTCGACACCTCGATGAGCGTTCCGTCAGGCGAAAACGGATGATTTACGTCCGGTATGCCGGCAGTGTGCCCGCGAGAGCCGAATGGGAACCGTCACGCGGCGTTGTCATCGGCCCGCGGAGCGGCTACGCTGAGGCAGGCTGACGAAGGAGAGATGAATGGACCACTACGCCGTCCTCACCGCCATCGGCGCCGACCGCCCCGGCCTCGTCGACGAGGTCTCGGCCTACGTGCTCGAACGCGGCGGCAATCTCGAGGACAGCCGCATGGTGAACCTGCACGGGCAGTTCGCCATCATGATGCTCGTCTCCGGCGGCGACAGCGTTATCTCGCGCCTGACGAAGGAGCTCGGTGACCTGCAAGCGGCGAGCGCCCTCCACGCCGACCTCGTGCCGGCCGACATGACGCCCGCAGCCGGCCGCGCGCCCGCGATCCCGTATCGCCTCACGACGTCGGCGATGGACCATCCCGGACTGGTGCAGTCGGTCGCCCACGTGCTGCGTGAGCTCGGGGTGAACATCGAGAGCGCCGAGACGACGTTGCAGCAGGCGCCCATCACCGGGACGCCGCTGTTCGAGATGGAGCTCGTCGTCGCCGTGCCGGCCGGCATGCCCGTGGCGAGACTGCGCGACGCCGTGGGCGCGGCCTGCGACGAGCTGAACATCGACTGGCAGCTGACCACGCTGTAGGCGCGGAGGGGAGTCGGCGCCCGCCGGCGACCCGCCTGAGACCCGGCGCGCGGTCGCGTCGCCCGCGGCCCGCTCAGGAGTCTGCGAGCACCCGCGCCGCCTCGTCGACGGCGAACGCCGGCCAGGGGACGGGGCGGCCGTTCGCGCGGGCGTCCACGCCCGCGCCGGGCCGCCCGACCTCGCCGATGTCCGTCGCCGCGATGCCCGCGTCGCCGAGGGCGCCGCGCAACGCCTCACTCTCCCCGGGGTCACAGCAGATCAGCAGGCTGCCCGAGCCGATGAGTCCCAGCGGGTCGGCACCGAGCAGCGCGCAGAGGCGCGCGGTCTCGGCGTAGATGGGGACCGCGGCGCTGTCGACGGCGATCCCGCGCCCGCAGGCGACGCCCAGCTCGACGAGCGCCGTCGACAGGCCGCCCTCGGTGACGTCGTGCATGGCGCGCACGCCGGCGAAGCCCGTCGCGATGCGCGCCTCGGGCACGACGCTGAGCCGATCGGCGAAGGCGCGACAGCGGGCAAGCTCCTTCTCGTCCATGCCCAGCTCGAGCAGGCGCCGGTCCAGCTCGGTGGCGAGCACCGCCGTGCCCTCGACCGCGAGCGCCTTCGTCAGCACGACGTGGTCGCCCTCGCGCGCGCCGCGCTTGTCGCGCAGGTCGGCGCGGCGCAGCGTGCCGAGCATGGTCCCCGACACGAGGGGCTGCGACACGGCGGCGGTGATCTCGGTGTGACCGCCGACGGGGACGATGCCCTGTCCGCGGCAGGCCGCCGCGATGTCGCCGAGCAGATGCAGCGCCGCGGCCGCCGACGCCCCGACGGGGAGAAGCACGGTCGCCAGCAGCCAGCGCGGCTCGGCCCCCGAGGTCGCGATGTCGTTGGCGTTGACGGTCACGGCGTAGCGCCCGAGGTCGGCCGACGTCAGCGTGATGGGGTCGCCGTGCACGACGAGCACCTCGTCGCCGGCGATGTCGAGGGCCGCCACGTCCTCGCCGGGCGCCGCGCCGACGAGGACGGACGAGTCGGTGACGCCGAGATCGCCGAGGTACCCGGCGAGCAGGTCTGCGGGCAGCTTTCCCTGCGCCAGCGGCAGGCCGAGGCGCACGATGCCGTCGAGCTCGTCCAGCGTGGCGATGACGAAGTCGCAGGCGGCCTTCTCGGGGCAGCGGGCCATGGCGAGCAGGTCGGCCTCGACGTCCGACTCTCGGCCGGCGGCGTCGTGCCCGTCGGGCCGGGCGGCCTCCGCCGGCACGCTGCCGCCGGCCGGCTCGCCGTTCGTCAGGAAGGCGGTGACGGCGCCGGCCGCGCGGCCGGCGAGCGCGTCGAGGATGAAGTCGCCGACGACGAGCACGCCCGTCGGGTCGACGCCGATGCGCTCCGCCGCGCCGAGCACACCGTCCGGCGCGGGCTTGGGCGGGTACGGGTCGTCGCGGGTGACGACAACATCGAAGTCGGCGGCGGTGAGGTGGTCGAAGTTGGCGAGGGCGCGGTCGATGGCGGGGCGGCCGTTGCGCGTGATGACGCCGACCTTGAGGCCGTGCCGGCGCAGCCGGCGCACGGCCTCCTCGGACCCGGCGTTGGGTCGCGCCCGGGCGGCCCCCTCGATCTCGAAGCGCTCGAGCGCCGCGAACGCCTGCGCGCGCCGCTCGCCGGCTGGCAGCTCTTGGATGAACTCGAGGACGTAGCGGTCGGGCGGGCAGCCGACCTCGTGCTTGATGGCGAGGAAGTCGAGCCCGTCGGGCATCGTGAGCGTGCCGTCGAAGTCGAACAGGACGGCCTCGAGGCGAAAGGGGCGGGGCGGTCGGGGCAGCGAGTGGTCCATCGCGGACATCGTACCGTGTCCGCGGCGCTTCGCGGGGGCAGGGCGGGAGGGGGCGCCAGGCGCCGCGGTTGACTGCGATGCCTCCGCTGCCGATACACTTGGCGGCGGGCCGACAGAGCCCGCCGCCCACACATGACAGGTCGCGCACGATGAACGGATCACAGAGCGACAGCCCCAAGCCTCGCCACTCGCGCTCGCGCACCTTGCTCGAGTACGCGCTGACCGTGGTGGTGGCGATCGCCATCGCCCTCGGCGTGCAGGCGTACATCATCAAGCCGTACCGGGTGCCGACGCCGTCGATGGCCAACACCGTGCACGCCGGCGACCGCGTGCTCATCGACCGCGTCCTCTACGGCCACCGCGACATCAAGCGCGGCGACATCATCGTCTTCCGTGGCGGCGCGGCGGTCGACCGGCAGGTCCTGCTCAAGCGCGTCGTGGGCTTGCCCGGCGACGTGCTCTCCATCGAAGATGGACGCTTCATGGTGAACGGGCGTCCCTCCGAGGACGGCTACGTGCGCCAGGTCGACGGCGGCCCCGAGCCGACGCAGCCCGGCCTGGGCGGATCGGAGGCGCCTTGGTCGCTGCAGGCGCCGTACCAGGTGCCCGACGGCTTCTACTACGTGCTCGGCGACAACCGCACCGACAGCTTCGACAGCCGCTTTTGGGGCCCGGTCGCGCGTGAGGCGGTCATCGGCCGGGCGATGGCCGTCTACTGGCCGCTGCCCGGCATCCGTTCCCTGCACTAGTCGGCGTCGGCGCCCTTGCCCGCCTAGCTCACGTTCGCGAGGAGTCCTTCGACGCAAAGAGGCGCCGGGCATGCCCGGCGCCTCTTTGCGTCACGGCTGCACGCCGCAACGACCGTCTTCCCGGCTCTAGCTCCTGGCGGGCACCAGCAGCTGGACTCCGGAGAGGACGATCAGCAGCACGCCGGCGATGACGAAGACCCATGGCAGGGCGCTCATCGGGAGCTTGTCGGCCTTCTGGAAGTTCTCGACGTTCTGATCCATCACCGTGATGACGGTGTTGAAGTCGGCCCCCATGGTGTCCATCTGCTGCATGCCCGTGGCCACGCCGGGGAACTGCCCCTGAAGCATCTGGTTGAGCTGGTCGTCGGTCATGTTCATGCCCTTGGCGATGGCGGGCAGCATCTTCTCCATGTCGGCCTGCATGCCGCCGAAGGTCTGCATGTGGCCCTGAACGTGTCGACGTTCTCGCGGGTCAGGATCGGCTCGAACGCCTGCATCATGTCGGCGCCCGCGGCGGCGCGGTCGAACATCTGATACGCGAACGGCATGATCACCAGGACCACGCCGATCAGAAGGATAAGGATCGACAGGATCTTGTGTGTGCGCATGGGCGCCTCCCCGCTCGAAGGGTCCGGAGGCATACCCCCGGGTGTATGCGCACATTCAACTGTACGGCGACCCCGTCGCGCAAGTCCGTCGTCGCTCACCAGGCGGTCGTTACCCCAGCCCCATCCTGTCGAGGTCGTCCTCGTCGTAGCCGAAGTAGTGCGCCGTCTCGTGCAGGACGGTGACGCGGATCTCGTCGGCAAGCTCATCCTCGTCGCGTGTCTCGCGTTCGAGGTTGCGCTGGAAGAGGTGGATGACGCCGTTCGGCGGGCCCCCGCCGAGCACGCTCTGGTCAGGGACCGGGACTCCCGAGAAAAGCCCGAGGATCCGCGGGTCGATGCCGTCCAGCACCATGGCCTCGGACGGACGATCGTCGACGAGGACGGGAACGTTGGCGAGCCACTCGAGGATCTCGTCGGGCAGCTCGCCCAGCGCGCGTTCGGCGACCTTCTCGAACCGTTTGTGCGACATGCGCGGCGCGTCCGGCTCGGCGGCCGCGTCCAGACGCAGGACGGCGAGCCACTCGCGCGCCGCCCCCTTGTGGTCGCGGCGCTCGTCGAGCGCCGCGCCGAGCAGCCAGCGCGCGTCGGCCTCCTCGTCGATCTCGAGGCTGCCACGTGCCACGACGTCGCGCAGGATCTTGACGGCGCGCTTGGCGTCGCCGAAGTCCTCGAAGTAGATCTCGGCGGCGGCGACGGCCGGCGCCGGGTCGTCCGGGTCGATCTCGCGCCAACGCTCGCAGGCCTCGAGGGCGCCGTCCGGGTCGTCGTTGGCGAGGAGCAGCTCGACCTCGAGGTCGAGGACCCCGGGGTCGTCGGGGTCGGAGTCGCGAAGCTGCTCGAGGATCTGGGCGGCGTCGTCGAGCTCGTCGTCCTCGACCGCCGCCCACGCCTGATCCAGCGCAGCGTCGATGCGCGACTTCGCGCGGCGTCTTGACCTTTCGTCGCTCACGGTGAGCAGACTATATCCGCGACGCGGCCGGCGTAGTCCCGCGCCGCCCGGCACTCGGACACGGGGGAGACCCATGCAGTACGACGGCATCGAGGGCAAGCGGGTCATCGTCACGGCCGCCGGCAGCGGGATAGG
>Ga0315281_10007598_pt1 | contig 15234 bp, 17 predicted proteins | sample YL17G07_0_MG_FD_204540 | JGI IMG/M metagenome (GOLD analysis project Ga0315281, IMG submission 204540) | Sediment microbial communities from Yellowstone Lake, YNP, Wyoming, USA - YL17G07_0 | ecosystem: Environmental > Aquatic > Freshwater > Lake > Sediment | place: USA: Wyoming | collected...
CAGGAGGTGAACCGCCTGCTCGCTCAGTTCGAACAGACGCAGAAAATGATGAAGCAGTTTTCCAAGGGCGGGATGGCGAAGATGATGCGGGGGATGAGGGGCTTGATGCCCGGCATGCACTGACCAGCTTCGCATTCAAGGCGATTGCCCGGTTGGTCGCGTCGCGATTTCCTCGCCGCAATTTGGTTGCTGTCCGTTCGTCCTCGCCTCGCCGCCCCAGCCTCTTCCTTGACTGCAGACCGGGCAGACGGCGGGCGATTCAGATTTTTCCGGAAAGCGCACCGCCGGCTGACGCGGCGGGTGTCGCCGACGCCTTGAAGGCAAAGCCCCAGTTCCGTTTCCACGCTGCTTCCACCGCTCGCGGATAGTCCGGCTGGCCAAGGCTTCCGTTGTAGCGGCCGAGTGCGCGGTAGAGGTCGCCCTGCTCCATGTCGAGGTAATGGCGGAGGATGGTGCAGCCGTAGCGGAGGTTGGTTCGCAGGTTGAACAGATTGTCGCCGGTATTGCCGATGAGGCCGATCCAGAACGGCATCACCTGCATGAAGCCGCGCGCACCGGCATGGGATACCGCGTGCTTCCTGAAGTTGCTTTCGACCTGGACGAGGCCGAGCACGAGTTGCGGGTCGAGACCGGCGCGCGTGGCCTCGTAGTAAACCGCCTTCAGAAATTCGAGCCGCGTGTCGTTGTCCGGCATTTTTCTGACGAGCCGTTGCGACATGCCTGTAAGCCACGCGATCTTCTCCTCGATCGAGGGAAATCGCGGTTCGGGCGGCGCCTGATCGCTGATCGCGGAATGCAGGGCATTCCTGACGCTGTCGGCAAGCGGCGCGTACTGCTGCGCGCCGGCGAACACGATTCCTGGCGCAGCGATGCCGAGAGCCAGAACCAGCAGGAGGACGGCGTGGCACGCGATCAGCCGGCGCATAAGCGTTGCTTGACGTGCGCGACCGCTCCATCGAGCGGGACTGCGGTCGCGGAAGGATCACGGCGCCCCTGATATTCGAGCTTGCCCTCCTTGAGGCCGCGCTCGCCGACCACGATGCGATGCGGAATCCCGATGAGTTCCATGTCGGCGAACATCACGCCGGGCCGCTCGTCCCGGTCGTCGAGCAGCACGTCGATTCCGGCGGCCTGGGCGTCGGCGTAGAGTTTTTCCGCCGCAGCTCTTACCGCCTCGTTCTTCTTCATGCCGATCGGCACGATGGCGAGTTCAAAGGGCGCGATTGCCGCCGGGAACACGATGCCGCGCGCGTCGTGCCCCTGTTCGATCGCCGCGCCGACAATGCGTGTCACGCCAATGCCGTAGCAACCCATTTCCATCAGGCGCGGCTGGCCGGATTCGTCGAGCACGGTTGCCTTCATCGCTTCGGAATACTTGGTTCGCAGCTGGAAGATGTGCCCGACCTCGATGCCGCGGCAGAGTTCAAGGCTGCCCTTGCCGTCGGGGCTGGGGTCGCCGGCAACGACGTTGCGTATATCCGCCACGATCGCGGGTTCAGACAGGTCGCGGCCCCAATTCACGCCGGTCAGGTGAAACCCCTCTGCATTGGCGCCGCAGACGAAATCCGCCATCGCCGCGACCGAGCGGTCCGCGATCACCGTGACGTTTTTCAGGCCCACCGGGCCGATATAGCCCGGAGCGCAGCCGGTGGCAGCGACGATCTCGGCCTCGGCCGCAAATCGGAATGGATTGAGTTGCGGAATCTTGGCCGCCTTGATTTCGTTGAGCGAATGGTCGCCGCGCACCAACAGCATGAAAATCGCACCGTCGTGTTCCAGCATCAGCGCCTTCACCGAACGCGCGAGCGGCACGCAGAGCAGCACGGTCACTTCCTGGCAGGTCTTCCTTCCGGGCGTCGGCACTTTTTTCATCGGCTCCGATGCCGCCGCGCGCGGCGCCGCGGGAGCGAGCGCCTCGGCGAGTTCCACGTTCGCCGCGTAATCCGAGTCAGGACAGTAGGCAATGGCATCCTCACCCGAATCCGCGAGCACGTGGAATTCGTGCGAGCCGGTGCCCCCGATCGCGCCGGGGTCCGCCGCCACCGCGCGAAACGCCAGCCCGAGACGCGTGAAGATCCGCGTGTAGGTGTCGTACATGTTGCGGTATTCGCGCTCGAGGTCCGCAAAGTCGATGTGGAAGGAGTAGCCGTCCTTCATGGTGAACTCGCGGCCGCGCATCACGCCGAAGCGTGGCCGGATCTCGTCGCGGAACTTGGTCTGGATCTGGTAGAAATGCACCGGCAGCTGGCGATAGCTCTTAATCTCGCGGCGCGCGATATCGGTCATCACTTCTTCGTGCGTCGGCCCGATCACGAAATCGCGCTGATGCCGGTCCTTGAGGCGCAGGAGTTCTGGACCGTACATGTCCCAGCGCGCTGATTCCTGCCACAACTCCGCAGGTTGCACAGCCGGCAGGAAAACCTCGAGCGCTCCTGCGCGGTTCATTTCCTCCCGCACGACTGCCTCGACCTTTCGCAGGATGCGGACACCGACCGGCATCCACGAGTAGATGCCACCGGCGAGGCGGCGAATCAACCCTGCGCGCAGCATCAGCTGATGCGAGACGATTTCGGCGTCGGAGGGTGCCTCCTTCAGCGTGGAGAGAAAGAATTGCGAGGCGCGCATGATCTTGGCTTGATGGTGCAGGTGAATGCGAAACACCGCATTTTACCTGAGCGAACGGATCATGCCCTTAAACCGCGCTTCCTTCCCGCCTGCGGGGAATTCCGCCGCGACCACACCCGGCGATGCGTGCCGGCGGGTTGCGCGACTGGATGACCAGAGCTTTCAATCGCTGCAAATTTGTGAAAAAATGAACCCAACTGAAACTATTCGACGGGTAACCGCATGCTGGATCGTGACGGCTTTCGCCCGAACGTCGGCATTGTCTTATGTAACGCAAGGAACGAGGTCTTCTGGGGCAAGAGAATCAAGGAACATTCGTGGCAGTTCCCGCAAGGCGGGATCAAGGTGGGCGAAACGCCCGAGCAGGCCATGTACCGCGAGTTGCAGGAGGAAGTCGGTCTGCTTCCAAGCCATGTCAGGATTCTCGGGCGCACCAGGGACTGGCTGCGTTACGAAGTGCCGACACACTGGATCAAGCGCGAATGGCGCGGCAGCTACCGCGGCCAGAAACAGATCTGGTTTCTGCTGCGTTTGGTCGCCCGGGATTGCGACGTCAGCCTGCGTGCCAGCACCCACCCCGAATTCGATGCGTGGCGCTGGAATACCTACTGGGTTTCGCTCGATACGGTGATTGAGTTCAAGCGCGGCGTCTATCAACAGGCGCTCAGCGAACTCGCGCGATTCCTTACCCATAACCGTGCCGAGAGCCGGCAGCGGGAGCAGCGGAATCCCCGTTTCCCCGACCAACCATAGGAATCGCCAATCCAGTGCCTGCGGAAGCCATGTGTTTCGCGGTGCACCAATGCAGGAAGCGGACCGGGGATGCCTATCTTGTGCAGCAGGATGGACTTGCCAGAACGCTCAAAAACCGCTGAATTCAGAATGCCTTAGGCAGTATTTTTCGCTTCGCCTTTGGCGTTTCGAACCGACTCGGGCAGCAGCGCGTCGCTGCTGCGCACAAAATTGACATGAGGAATTGGCGGGGGTATAGTTTGGTTGCGGTTAGACTAAGTCTAAGATCATCAACCGCCAGCGAAACGCGCGGTTATTCACACCTGAATGGAGACTCACATGCAACTCAAAGACTCAAAGACCCACGACAACCTCAAAGCTGCCTTCGCCGGTGAATCGCAGGCGAACCGCCGCTACCTTTATTTCGCAGCCAAGGCCGATGTCGAAGGCCAGAACGATGTTGCGGCGGTTTTCCGCTCGACTGCCGAAGGCGAAACCGGCCATGCGCATGGCCATCTCGAATACATGGAGCAGTGCGGCGATCCCGCAACCGGTCTGCCGATCGGCATGAGCCGCGAGAACCTGAAGGCCGCGATCGCCGGAGAAACGCACGAGTACACCGACATGTATCCGGGCATGGCGAAAGCCGCGCGCGGCGAAGGCTTTGATGAAATCGCCGACTGGTTCGAGACCCTCGCGAAAGCGGAGCGTTCCCACGCCAACCGCTTTCAAAAGGCGCTCGACGCGCTGGTCGACTGAGCGGTGGATCAGGCAGGCAGGGGCCGTGAGGCCCCCGCCTTTGTTGCTCTACCCGCAAATCCCACCGTCCGCTGCGGACTCTGAATATGCGTGAAGGCAGTCTCGAGAAACCAACGCGTCATCCGATCGACTGGAAGTCCCCGGACTTCTACGATGAGCAAAAGCTCGAAGCGGAACTCGAGCGCACCTTCGACATCTGCCACGGCTGCCGCAGATGCGTCAACCTTTGCACGGCGTTTCCGCGCCTGTTCGATCTTGTCGACGGGAGTACCAGCGGCGAATTCGATACGGTCGACAAGGCGCGCTTCGCCGAGGTGGTGGACCAGTGTTACCTGTGCGACATGTGCTACATGACCAAGTGCCCATACGTGCCGCCACATCGATGGAACCTCGATTTTCCGCACCTCATGTTGCGCGCCAAGGCGGTGAAATTCAGGAAGGGCGGGGTGCGGTTTCGCGACCGCCTGCTGTCTTCGACAGACGCGGTCGGCAGGCTGGCGGCGATCCCGGTAGTGGCACAGACGGTGAATGCGGTGAACCGCATGCCGCTCGCGCGCCGGGTGATGGATTCGACGCTCGGCATCCACCGTGAACGCAGGCTGCCGGATTACACCAGCGCGAAATTCCGGCGGACTGCAGCGCCCGAGGGCGCGCATCCCGTGAAGGACGGCAGCAACACGCCGGGCAAGGTTGCGGTGTTTTCGACCTGTTACGTCAATTACAACGAGCCGGGCATCGGCCACGATCTGCTGGCCATTCTGGCGCACAACGGGATTCCAGCGGTGATCGTCGACAAGGAGGCATGCTGCGGCATGCCCAAGCTCGAACTGGGCGATCTCGATGCCGTCGAACGGCTGAAAAACCTCAATATACCTTCGCTCCTCAAGCTCGCGCGCGAGGGGTATGCAATCCTGACCGCCATCCCTTCATGCACGCTCATGTTCAAGAGCGAACTGCCGCTGCTGTTTCCCGAAGACCAAGCGGTGAGGGCGGTGGCGGACGCGATGTTCGACCCCTTCGAATACTTGGTTCTCCGCAATCGCGACGGCTTGCTGCGCACCGATTTCACCCGGCGGCTCGGCAGGGTCTCGTACCACATCCCGTGCCACTCGCGGGTGCAGAACGTCGGGCAGAAGACGCGCGAGGCGCTGTCGCTGGTGAGCGGCACCGAAATCAACACGGTCGAACGCTGCTCCGGGCACGACGGCACCTGGGGCGTGAAATCCGAGCACTACGCGAATTCGATGAAAATCGGCAGGCCGGTGTTCCGGCAGATGGCTGCGGGCGCGCCCGACTGGATCAGTTCGGATTGCCCGATCGCCGCGCGCCACATCCTGCAGGGTATCGAAGAAGCCGCAGACGCGGACCCGACGGCGAAGCGTCCGCAAAAAGCGCACCCGCTCACCTTGTTGCGGATCGCCTACGGCATCTGATTTCAACAGTTTGGGAGAGGCAGAAATGGCAAACGAAGGCTATCACGAGCCCGTGGAAAAGCTGTCCGACGCGACCATGGACATGCACCGGGCGATCACCTCGCTGATGGAAGAACTCGAGGCGGTCGACTGGTACAACCAGCGGGTCGACGCCTGCAGCGACCCGGACCTCAAGGCCATCCTTGCGCACAACCGCGACGAGGAAAAAGAGCACGCATCGATGCTGCTCGAATGGATACGCCGGCGCGATCCCGTGTTCGATCACGAACTCAGCGACACACTGTTCAAGATTGGACCGATCGCCGGTCAGCACTGAAGCCAGCCGCCGGAATCCGCCATGACGCAAATCACCCGCGACAGCCTGATGACGCTCGAAGCCTATGCGCGCTCGCGCGATGCGTTCCGCGCCAGGGTCATCGAGCACAAGAAGACGCGCAAGGTTTTCCTCGGCGAGCATGTCACGCTGCTGTTCGAGGACGAACTCACGATACGTTACCAGGTGCAGGAAATGCTGCGCATCGAGCGGATCTTCGGGGACAAGGATATCGCCGCCGAGCTCGACGCGTACAATCCGCTGGTCCCCGACGGCGGCAATCTCAAGGCCACGATGCTGATTGAGTATCCGGACGAAAAAGAACGGCGAGTGTGGCTCTCCCGGCTCAAGGGGATCGAGGACCGGGTGTGGGTGCGGGTCAACGGGAAGGAGCAGGTGTTCGCGATCGCCGACGAGGACTTGGAGCGCGAGAACGAGGAAAAGACGTCAGCCGTGCATTTTCTGCGTTTCGAGCTGTCTGTGGAGATGCGGCAGGCGCTGAAAGCCGGCGCCGGCCTGGGGGTCGGCGTCGACCACCCCGAGTACCCGGCGTCGGTGTCGGTTGAGCCGGCGACGCGGCTGTCGTTGGCCGCGGATCTTTGGTGACCACGGCGCGGGGCCGCGCCGGTCGGGCATTGCGTCAGAGCAGGACCAGGTTGTCGCGGTGGATGAGTTCGGGTTCTTCGACGTAGCCCAGGATCGATTCTATCTCGCCGCTCGGCCGCATCCGGATCCGGCGGGTCTCGCCGGCGCTGTAGTTGGCGAGCCCGCGCGCAATCTCGCGGCCCGCCGTGTCGTCGCAGGCGACGACCTCCCCGCGCTCGAATTCGCCGCTCACCGCGGTCACGCCGATCGGCAACAGGCTCTTTCCGTCGCGGCGAAGCGCGTTGACCGCTCCCTGGTCCAGCGTCAGCCGTCCACGCACTTGCAGATGGTCGGCGAGCCATTGCTTGCGCGCCGCGAGCGTCATCGTTTGTGCGACGAGTTGGGTGCCTATTTTCTCGCCGGCGGCGAGCCGCCGTAACACCTCGGGTTCCCGGCCGCAGACGATCACGGTGTGGGCGCCGCTGCGCGCCGCGCGCTTTGCGGCGAGGACTTTGGTGAGCATGCCGCCGCGGCCGATGTCGCTGCCGGCGCCGCCCGCCATCCGTTCCAGTTCCGGTGCGCCTGCAATCGCGTCGGTGATCAGCGCGGCCGAGTCATCCTTGCGCGGGTCTGCCGTAAACAGGCCCGTCTGGTCGGTGAGAATGACCAGCGCTTCGGCTTCGACCAGGTTGGTCACGAGGGCGCCGAGCGTGTCGTTGTCGCCGAACTTTATCTCGTCGGTGACCACGGTATCGTTCTCGTTGACAACCGGGATGGCGCCAAGTCCCATCAGCGTGCGCAATGTGCTGCGGGCGTTGAGGTAGCGCTTGCGGTCGGCGAGGTCGTCGTGGGTGAGCAGGACCTGCGCGGCGTGCAGGCCGTGTTCGCGAAAGCAGGTTTCGTAAGCCTGGATCAGGCCCATCTGCCCGATCGCCGCGGCGGCCTGCAACTCGTGGATCGCGTGCGGCCGCCGCGTCCAGCCAAGCCGTTGCATGCCGCAGGCGACGGCACCGCTCGACACCAGCACGATTTCGCGGCCGGCCGTTTTCAGCGCGGCGATGTCCGCGGAGATGCGCGCCATCGCCTCGAGATCGAGGCCGTCGCCGGGTCGGGTCAGCAGGCTGCTGCCGACTTTCACGACAAGGCGCGATGCCTTGGCAACCACGGATCCGCTCACCTTGCGGTCTCCCCCTCGGCCACCGCTGTGCGGGTGGCGTCGAGGTGCTTCATGACCGCGAAAACAAGCGCGTTGCAGCCGTTGCCGGTGATCGCGGAGATCGTGAAGACTTCGTCTTTCCAGCCGAATCGCTCCACAAAATCGGCGACACGATGTTCACGTTCGCCGGCATCGACGAGGTCGATCTTGTTGAGCACCAGCCAGCGTGGCTTGCGGTGGAGCGCTTCGTCGTATTTCCTGAGTTCGTCCACGATCGCCTTCGCGTCGTGCACCGGGTCGGCTTCGGTATCGAAAGGCGCGAGATCGACCAGGTGCAGCAGCAGGCGCGTTCGCGCCAGGTGCCGCAGGAATTGATGACCAAGCCCGGCGCCTTCGGCCGCGCCCTCGATCAGGCCGGGAATGTCGGCGACGACGAAGCTTCTGCCGTGCTCGACGCGTACCACGCCGAGATTGGGATGCAGCGTGGTAAACGGATAGTCGGCGACCTTCGGGCGCGCCGCCGATATCGCGCGGATCAAGGTCGACTTGCCCGCGTTGGGAAGACCCAGCAATCCGACGTCGGCGAGGACCTTGAGTTCGAGCTTGAGTTCGCGCGTAACTCCCGGTTCACCGAGCGTATGCTGGCGCGGCGCGCGGTTGGTGCTGGATTTGAAATGCAGGTTGCCGAGGCCGCCGCCCCCGCCTTTGGCGATCAGTACGCGTTGCCCGTCACTGGCAAGATCCGCGACCAGCTCGCCCGTCTCGAGTTCCGTGATCACGGTGCCCACGGGCATTGGCAGAACGATGTCCTCGGCACCCTTGCCGTAGCGGTCCGAGCCGTGCCCGGGCTCGCCGTTTCGCGCCCGGTGGATGCGCGCGAAACGGTATTCCACCAGCGTGTTGATGTTGCGGTCGGCGAGCGCATAGACGCTGCCGCCGCGCCCGCCGTCGCCGCCGTCGGGCCCGCCTTTGGGGACGAACTTCTCGCGCCTGAAGCTGGCGACGCCGTCCCCGCCCTTGCCGGCGTGGACCTCGATTTTCGCTTCGTCGATGAATTTCATTTGACGGTGACCGAAAACAAAAAAGCCCCGCGAATATTGGCGGGGCTCTTGTACGCAAAAGCCTGTTGCCTACGCGGGGATCACGCTCACGATTTTGCGCTGCGCTTCGCCCTTGGTCGCGAACTGGACCTTGCCGGTCACTTTTGCGAACAGCGTGTGGTCCTTGCCCATGCCGACGTTGTCGCCGGCGTGGACCCGGGTTCCGCGCTGGCGAATGATGATGCTGCCGGCGGGAATCAACTCCCCGCCGTACGCCTTGACGCCGAGCCGTTTGGATTCGGAATCACGGCCGTTCCTCGAACTGCCGCCTGCTTTCTTGTGTGCCATCTGTCTCCTCCCGCGCGCCTAGCCTAATATCGCACTGACTTTGATTTCGGTGTAGTTCTGGCGATGTCCCTGCCGCTTCTGGTAGTGCTTGCGGCGGCGCAGCTTGAATATGCGCACCTTGTCGCCGCGCCCGTGCGAGAGGACCGTCGCTGTTACCGACGCGCCTGACACCAGCGGGGTTCCCAGTCTGACCGCATCGCCTTCGGCGAGCATCAACACCTGGTCAAGGACCACCTCGGACCCGACGTCGGCGGTTATCTGTTCTATTCTGAGTTTTTCACCAGTGGCAACCCGGTATTGCTTGCCACCGGTCTTGACGACCGCGTACATGGGGATTCTCCGTAACGAACCTCTGAAGAGCCGCGCATCATACGGGAAATCACTACTTAGGTCAAAGGCTTTCGTGCTATTCTCGCTCCCCCTGCTCGCCTCGAAAGCGCATCCGATCACGTGCCCCGGACAGCGCTGATTTCCAACCTTTGTTGTCGGCCCTTCGCAGTTGGCTACCGAACCGCAAACGCCACCGGATTCTCTTGACCCTGTCCGCGCCCTTATCGCCGGGGACATGGCTGCGGTCGACACAATCATTCGTCTCCGGCTCGACTCCGATGTCGCATTGATCCGGACCATCGGCGAATACATCATCAGCGGAGGCGGGAAGCGCCTGCGCCCGGCGCTTCTGCTGCTCGCGGCGGGCGCGTTGGGCTATCGTGGCCGCTATCACCACGAACTGGCGGCGGTGATCGAGTTCATCCACACCGCAACCCTGTTGCACGATGACGTGGTAGATGAATCGGATCTGCGCCGCGGGCGCAAGACGGCAAATGCCATGTTCGGCAACGCGGCCGCCGTGCTGGTCGGTGATTTCCTTTATTCGAGGTCGTTCCAGATGATGGTCGGCGTAGACAATATGCGCGTAATGCGGGTTCTTGCCGACGCGACCAATGTGATCGCCGAGGGCGAGGTGCTGCAGCTTATGAATTGCCGCGACGCCAGCGTCGACGAGACGCGCTACCTGAGGGTGATTCGCTACAAGACCGCGAAGCTGTTCGAGGCGTCGATGCAACTTGGCGCGATCCTCGCTGGCGCGCCGCAGCCGGCCGAGGATGCGTTTGCCGAGTATGGCATGCGTCTCGGCACAGCGTTTCAACTGATCGACGACTTGCTCGACTATTCCGGCGACCTCGCCGAGACCGGGAAGAACCTCGGTGATGATCTCGCCGAGGGCAAGCCGACCTTGCCGCTTATCTACGTCATGAACCGGGGAAGTGCCGAGCAGGCGCGGCAGGTCCGCGACGCGATCGAGTCTGGCGGCCTTGAGCGATTCGATGCCATCCTGGCAGCGGTGCGCGACACCGGCGCGCTCGATTACGTGCGTCGGCTGGCGGACGCCGAACGCGCAGCCGCGAACGCCGCGCTGGCCGGATTGGCGGATTCAAAATACCGGCGATGTCTGCTACAATTGTCCCGGTTTGCCGTCGAGCGAAGTTTTTGACGGTCGGCCCGGGATGCGCTGCATCCGGGATTTTCGGGGTGTAGCTCAGCCTGGTAGAGTACTGCGTTCGGGACGCAGGAGTCGGAGGTTCGAATCCTCTCACCCCGACCAATCCTTTCTTCTGCGGCAGTTTTTTTCACGCTACGCCGCGAATCATTGCATCGAGACGACGGCGGGCTGATCGAGAGGTCGACTTGGTCAAATACCTGCTGCTTGCCGCGGTCGTGTTGGGGATTGTCTTCTGGCTTTCCGGTGCCGCCGCTCGTGCCGCGCGGAACCGCGATGGCGGGCGCTCGCCGGCGGTTCCGCCACAGGAGCGGATGGTGGCATGCGCCCACTGCGGCGTGAATCTCCCGGAAAGCGAGAGCGTAGAGAAATCCGGCCTGTTCTTCTGCAACGACGAGCATCGTCTGGCGGGACCGCGGTAATTCGAATGGCGCGTTTCCATCGCAGTTTCCCGCGCGACGAATACCCGGAATCGTTTTGGGTCTCGCTCAACTATTTCAACGTTTACCGGCTGGCCACCGCCGGCGTATTCCTGCTGATTGCCGTGATTTACGGCAATTCGCTGAACCTCGGCACCCACGACCTCCCGCTATTCATCTACACCTGTCTCGCCTATTTTCTGGCGTCGTCAGTGTTCGCGCTCTACCTTCATTCAGGACGCTCGCATTTCAACTTCCAGCTTTCGCTGCATGTCATTTCAGATGTGCTCGCAATCACGCTCCTCATGTACTCGAGCGGCAGCATCCGCAGCGGGCTCGGTGTGATGCTGCTGGTCTCGTTGGCGGCGGCAGGCCTCGTCGGCCAGGGGCGCCTGGTCCTGTTCTACGCGGCGATCGCCTCGCTTGCGGTCCTGTTCGAGCAAACCTATTGGGTGCTCGCCTTCGACGTGGCCACCGCCACCTATGCCCCTGCGGGCATGCTCTCGATCGGGTTTTTCGCCACCGCCTGGGCGACGCATCAACTCGCGAGGCGCACCATCGTCAACGAGGATCTCGCTCGGCAGCGGGGCATGGCCCTGGCCCGCCAGATGCGCATCAACCAGTTGGTCATCGAGGACATGCAGGACGGTGTCCTGGTGATCGACAGCCGCGGCCGCATCCGCCAGCACAACCCGCAGGCCGAACGCCTGCTCGGCCTGCGCGCCCCGAACGGCGGTTTGCTCGACGATTTCCTACCGGAGCTTTCACTTGCCGTCAGGAACTGGCGAGACCATGGCGGGCCGGCCACGGGCGGCGCGCGCATCCCCGCAAACGGCAGCGTGCTCCGCACCCGCTTCGTGCTTGCGGGCGGCGCGGAGGACACCGATGTGGTCGTCTTTCTGGAGGACATGACCAAGGTCCAGGAGCAGGCGCAGCAACTCAAACTTGCGTCGCTCGGCCGCCTTACGGCGAACATCGCGCACGAGATCCGCAATCCGCTCTCGGCGATCAGCCATGCCGCGGAACTTCTGCGCGAGGAGGACCGTGCGGAAAAGCGCGATCGTCTCTATTGCATATTGCAGGACAACTCGCAGCGCATCGATCGCATGGTGCAGGAAATCCTGGAACTTGGCCGGCGCGATCGGGCCCAGCCGGAACGGATCCTGCTGCAGCCATTCCTGACCGGCTTCGTCGAGGAATTCGCACAGATCGAAAAGATGCTGCCGGGTGGGTTTGCACTGTCTTTGGAGCCCGGGATCACCGCAAGCTTCGACCGTGGACACCTGCACCGCGTTTTGTGGAACCTCGCGGTCAACGCCTGGCGGCACAGTGCGAAGTTGCCCGGCAGTGTGCGCATGTCCGTGCGTCAAGAGGCGAATCGGATAGAATTGGATCTTGTCGACGACGGCACCGGCGTGAGCCCGGCGTTCGCGGGCCAGTTGTTCGAGCCTTTTTTTACGACGCATAACAGCGGGACGGGTCTGGGCCTGTATATCGCCCGCGAGCTTTGCGCGGCGAGCGGCGCGACCCTTGAATATCTCGGCAATGCGCCCGGCGCGCACTTTCGCATCCTGTGCCGCCTGGCTGCGGCTCCGGGAACGAGCATCGCGTCGGATCTTCCACGGAGCCCGATTGAAACGCACTGATCGCAGGACACCTGCGGACGAAACCAACGTGCTGGTGGTCGACGACGAAGCCGACATTCGCGAGCTTCTCGAGTTGACGCTCGTCCGCATGGGCCTCGCCGTCGATGGCGTTGGCACAGTGAAGGAAGCGATAGAGAGCCTTAAGCAGCGCCGTTACGCGCTCTGCCTGACCGACATGCGCCTGCCGGATGGCGAGGGGCTCGAAGTGCTTCGTTATGTCACCGGGCAGAACTCCGACCTGCCGGTCGCCGTGATTACCGCCCACGGCAGCACCGAGAATGCGGTCGCGGCGCTCAAGCTCGGTGCATTTGACTACCTGTCGAAGCCGATCGGGCTCGATCAGTTGAGAACGCTGGTGAAGTCGGCGCTCAACCTTCCAAGTCGCGGGCTTCCTGGGCCGGCGGTTTCACCGATTCTCGGTGAATCGCCCGGAATACGCGGCGCGCGCGCGACGATCGCCAAACTGGCGCGCAGCCAGGCACCCGTGTACATAAGCGGCGAGTCGGGATGCGGCAAGGAACTGGCCGCGCGACTTATTCACGCGGGTGGAGCACGCCGCGCGCAATCGTTCGTCCCGGTGAATTGCGGCGCCATTCCGGAAAACCTGATGGAAAGCGAGTTTTTCGGCTACAAGAAGGGCGCGTTTACTGGTGCCGAGGCCGACCGCGACGGTTTTTTCCAGGTGGCGAACGGAGGCACCCTGTTTCTGGACGAGGTTGCGGACCTGCCGCTTGCCATGCAGGTAAAGCTGCTGCGGGCGATACAGGAAAAGAAAGTCCGCAAGGTCGGGGCGACCAGCGAGGAAGCGGCGGACGTCCGCTTTGTCTGCGCAACCCACCAGAGTCTGGCCGGCTGCGTTGAGTCGGGCAGGTTCCGGCAGGACCTGTACTACCGGCTCAACGTGATCGAACTCAGGATGCCCGCGCTGCGCGAGTGCCGCGAGGATATTCCCTTGCTGGCGGACTCGATCCTGTTGCGGCTCGGGCAGCAGGCCGGCGTGGTCCCTCCAAAGCTCTCGAGGGCGGCGCTGGAAGCGCTGTGCCAATATGACTTTCCGGGGAATGTGCGAGAGCTTGAGAACGTGCTGGAGCGAGCCATCGCACTCTCCGCCAGGGACGTTATCCAGCCGGCCGATCTCCAGCTGACTCCGCCTGATAAGAAGTGCGAATCGGAAACGACTGATCGCCAGCTGACACGCTCCGAGGGGAAAGGCGAATCAGAACCGGCCGGTGGAAAGTTGCCGCTGCAGGATTATCTCGACCGTGTTGAGCGTCAGGCGATTCTCGAGGCCCTCGACAGGACGCGTTTCAACAAGACGGCCGCCGCCAAGGTGTTGGGCATCGCCTACCCCGTGTTGCGCCGCCGGATGAAGCGCCTCGGTATCGATTGATCCGCCGCGGCGCGACGAAAGCTTCGCTGCGATTCCGTCCCTGCTCTTGAATTCCCAAACCTGAGGTCCACCAGTCATGTCGCTGACGGTAGATGATGCCGGGCTGATTCCTGGTATCCCTTTCGTCGCTTCGCCCAATTGCGACGAACGGCCTGCCGCCGCCGTGATTGACCTTCTGGTCATTCACGGTATCAGCCTGCCACCTGGCGAGTTCAGCGGTGACGCGATCGATCGCCTGTTCACCAACACCCTCGACCATAGCGCCGATGCCTATTTCGAATCGTTGCGTGATGTCCGCGTGTCCGCTCACTTCCTGATTCGGCGCGACGGTTCTCTGGTCCAGTATGTCCCCTGTCCGTTCCGCGCCTGGCACGCGGGTGAATCGACCTGGCGCGGACGCGGTGCATGCAACGATTTCTCCATCGGCATCGAACTCGAAGGAAGCGATGAGGTTCCCTACGCCCTGGTGCAGTACTCCGCGCTCGGCGCCCTGGTGCGGGCGCTCGTCATGAAATACCCAATTGCCGGGATTGTGGGCCACAGTGAGATCGCACCCGGACGCAAGACCGATCCCGGGCCGCACTTCGATTGGGCCCGTTTCCGCGCGCTCCTCTGATTTCTTCAAACCGGCGCGACGACCGCGCGTTGCGCGCGCAACCCATGCCCCTCCGGATCCGCCTGAACGAATTCACGCAAGTCGCGGATCCGATTTCTAAAATTCTGCAGAAAGTCCTTGCGTGTTCAAATGGCACGTACTAGAATTAGTTGTAAATCTTGGGTTGGGTACTATATATTGTGGTCGGTTTGCTTCTGCGGAACGAATTGCCAGGCGACGCAAAAGAATAATTTGGAGACGAAATATGCAGATATCCGCTGACACCGGAACGCCCCCCCCTCTGCCCAGCCTGACTCTCCCCGACGCTTTCCCGCATTTCCAGTCCCCGTACTCGCAATACAAGGTTATCCGCCGCAACGGCGCTGTCGTCGGTTTCGAGCCGTCGAAAATCACCATTTCAATGACCAAGGCGTTTCTAGCGGCAAACGGCGGGTAGGGTTCGGCGTCGGTGCGTGTGCAAATGATGACGGAATGCGTTGAGTGGGTGCAGTGACCGGGTCGCGCGCGACCCGGATGAAAGAGAAACTGGCTGGCAGGGAGGCTGCGCGGTTTGCGCGCATTTGATCCGGAAACGCCGCGGTCCGGCCACCATGCAAGGCATTCAACCGGGCTTCACCCTCGGGTGCGGGTCGTTGAATGGCCCGGGCAATTCAGTCCGGGCTTTTGGCAGT